>OGQJ01002230.1_pt1 | contig 15383 bp, 9 predicted proteins | sample 1553161 | NCBI WGS metagenome assembly OGQJ01 (sample SAMEA2579923, study PRJEB22360) | human gut metagenome | biome: human gut; feature: human-associated habitat; material: faeces | place: Denmark | collected 2008/2010 | reverse complement strand
CCGCCTTCGATCGGGCCGTTGGGCGATCCGGCGTTATGCAGGAAGTAGTCGAGGGCGTCCTTCTCCAGCGGGGCGTTCGTCGCCCACTCCTCTTCGTCCTTGAAGCCCGGCGCCCCCCACTCGTAGCTGTTGGCGCTGCCCGAGATATAGCCCCAGCTGCACTGCAGGATGATGGCGCCGTTGTCGGCCGCGTACTTGATGGCCCGGACGGTCGCCAGCGAGTTGCTGACCGCGTTGCCCGAGAATATCTGGCAGCTCATGATCTTCACGCCCGGGATGTCGGCGTTCCCGCCGGCGATCGAGCTGATGCCGATGCCGTTGTTATTCTGTGCGGCGATCACGCCCGCCACGTGCGTGCCGTGACCCGTATCGCTGACGTCGTCCCACGAGATAACGCCCGTGTCGAAGACGAAGTTGTAGCCGTAGACGTCGCCTTTGTAGCCGTTGCCGTCGTTGTCCTGCTTCGAGCGGTAAACCTCGCCTTCGTTGACCCACATGCTGTTCTTCAGGTCGGGGTGTTCGACCATGACGCCTTCGTCGAGCACGGCGACGATGATCGACTTGTCGCCCGTCGAGGATTTCCACGCCTCTTCGCACTGCACGTCGGCATCGACGATCGACTTGTCGCCGAACAGGTTGCCTCGGTTGATCAGGTGCCACTGCATCGGCAGCAGCTCGTCGTTGAAGGGATAGCCCGTATCCCCGGCGGCACGGGTCGCACGCTGCATGGCGGCGAGGGCCTCGCGGGTGAGGGGCATCGCCTTCTTGCCGGCGTTGTAGGCACGGCGGATCGTGCGGTTGAGGTTCACGTGCTGGACTTCGCCCAGGGCCGAAAGTTTCTCGGCGACCTCCTCGGCGGAGTAGTCGTCGCCGAAGCGTACGACGTACCACAGGTGCAGCTCCGATTCGCGGGTGCGCTCCTCGTTGCGGCCGTCTACGGGGAAGACGCGCTCGATCTGGTAGCCGCCCACGATGTCGAGTACCTCGTCGACCGAAAGGATGCCCGAGCGGGTGGCGGGGCCGCCGCTGCGGGTCGCTGCGGCCGTCTTGTCGAGTATCTCGCTCACGTAAGGCGAAAATTTGACGAGTATCTCCCCCGACTTGTGCTCGACAGGGGTGTCCGGGCCCGTGCCGGGCGTCGGGAGCTCCTCGTTGGTGCAGGCGGTAAATGCCAGGAATGCAATGGCAAAAATGCCGTATAAATAGTTTTTCATCGTCTTGATTATTTGGTCGTATCCTCGTCTTCGTCTTCCGCACCGGGGTCTTTCTTGTACCCCTCATAGAATTTATAGTAGTAGTTCAGGTTGGCGGGTTCGTTGCCGAATCCGGCCGATGCGCCCGTCGCGTCCTTACCTTCCTGCGTGAACACGAGCTGGAAGGGTGACCACCAGTCGAGGGCGGGGTGGTAGAGCAGCCAGTCGGGCAGTTCGCCGGTCAGGCGGTTGAGGTTGATGGCGAAACGCTTGGTGTGCGGCATCACCTTCGGGGTTCCGATCAGCGCACGGGGCAGCGTGTCGGCGTCGATGATGTCCTGTTCGGTGTATTTCTCCCAGTCGTCCATCTTGGGCAGCGGGCCCTGCAGGTAGTTGACCGAGAGTTGCAGCGTGTCGAGATCCCATTCGATCATGCGGCGCGGGAATCCTTCTTCATCGACGAGGCCGCCGTAGTTGGTTTCGACGGTGTTGCTCAGGTCATAGATATTCCTGCGCGTGTTGGCGCCCATGAGCAGTGTCCGCAGTTTCGGGAAGTTGGTCGGGTTGATCTCGTCGGGAATCTTCTGGAAGTTGTTGCTGCTCAGGTCGAGGAACTCGAGGTTCTTGAGCGCCGTGAAGTCCTTGTCCAGCGAAACCAGCCCGTAGGCGGCGATGGTGAGGCGTTTGAGCTGGGTGAGCTTGGTGATGTGCTCGCCGGTGGTGAGGTCTTTCAGGAAGGCGTTGACGTTGCTGTAGAAGTTCAGTTCGTCGGCGGCCGTCAGGTACTGCACCTCGAAAGGCAGCTCCTCCTTGGTGTTGAACATGAAGAACCGGGCGTATTTCACGCGGCCGTTCTTCTCGGGCGTGTATCCCGCCATGCCCTCCTCCCAGAGGGTGACGTCGTCCCAGTTGTCCATGCGCTCGCCGTTCTCCCACGAGCTGTTGGTTCCGAGCGTGCGTGCGATGGCCAGCAGGGCGATCGAGTCGCCGCTGCGGGTGTTCTCCTCGATGGGTTCGGCGGCACCCTGCGTGACGAGCAGGTTGTCCTGGCGGGCGAGTTCCACCTCGCGTTTGGGCTTGAACACCACGTCGGCGATACGCTCGTTGGGCTGGGAGTTGATGCTCCAGTTGAAGCGTACGGTCACCTCGCGCGGGCGGATGCCGCGGTCGAGTTCGACCTTATAGCTGTCGAATTTGAGCCAGCTTTCGGCCGAGGTGGGGACTTCGACGGCGAAGTCGACGTTGGTCTTGACCTTCACGTCGAAATAACGGGTGCCGAAGGCCGAGAAGTTGGCCACGGAAACCTCTTTCTCCCCGAGCGTGATGGCGTAGTCGAAACCCTGCTGGTCGATGGTGATCTCCTTCTTGTCCCAGGTGTTCTGCTCCTGGATGCGTACCACGCCGCGGCGGGGCGAGTCGGTCAGCGCCGAGTCGATGAGGATCCTGCACTCGGTGGTGCCGCGGCCGTTGGCCGGCGAAATGGAAATCCACGGCTCGTCGGTGGTGGCGACCCAGTCCCCCGATGCCGATACTTTGATCTTGTGGCTTCCCCCTGCGGCTTCGGCTTTGATGGCGTCGCTGTCGAGCCCGAACGCGATGTTCTTGTCGGCGTCGGAGCAACTGCATAATGCGATCGAGCAGAGGATGACCGGTATGTAATTCAGTATTTTCATTGTCGTTTCTCCTTAGGTGTTATTCGAGCATTTTGTCGCAGTTCAGGATGTTCTGGGTCTTGTCGTAGATCAGGTTGTAGACACCCTGCTGCCAGTAGTAGCAGACGGCCGAGGCATCGAACGTGATGTTGGGGTTGTCGCTGATGTCGAGGTGGTAGATCAGGTAGGAGATCGTGTCCTCGATCTTGCGCAGGTCGTTCGAACCGATGTAGAACCCGCGCAGGCCCGTGTGCTGGTAGAGCCCCGTGGGCCATTCGCGCAGGCAGCGCTTACCCTCGGCATCGCGCTGGCCGCGGATGGCGTAGACGGTCAGCCCGGCGCAGTTGAGCGGCCCGAACGGGAACTTGTCGAACGAGTTGTACGAAATATCCAGCCCGTAGAGGTAGGGCAGCTGCTCGGCCGTGAAATCCTTGGACAGGGTCTTCAGTTTGTTGTAGGTCAGGTCGAGCGATATGAGCGCCGTCGAGTTCTTGCCGCTGAAGCTGCCTTCGGGGATTTCGTCGATGCTGCAACCGCGCAGGATGATGTAGGAAATCAGCGAATTGGTCGTGCCGAGGCATTTGGGGAACTTCGTCAGCCCGGGGTTTGCCGCCAGGGAGAGCGTCTCGACCCGCAGGCCCTTGTATTTGCCCTCCTCTTCGCCTTCGAAGCCGTCGATCTCGTTGTAGGAGAAATCCACCGATTTCATGGCGTACTTGGACTTGGCAGAGAAGATGTTGGGAACTTTCTTGAGCTTGTTGTAGGTCACCGAGAAGGTCTCCGTGTCGTCCGTACCGCAGAAGATGCCGTCGCTGTTGGCCGGGAGCGACGTGATGTTGTTGTGGTCGAGGTAGAGCTGCATGGGTGCGACCTCCTTGCCCAGCGGGTGGAGCGTTTCGATCTGGTTCTTGGACAGGTCGAGCAGGCCGATCTTCTTCAGGTTGCTGAACGACTCGGGTATCTCCCTGAGGTTGTTGTTGGTCGCATAAAGGATCTGGAGCTTCTCCTTCGACGGGCCGTTGGCGATGGCGTTGAGCCCCTTGTACAGCTCTTCGGCCGACCACTGGGCATTGTTGGAGATGTTGACCGAAACGAGCTCGGGCATCTGCGCGATCTCCACCGGGAAGCGGGTCATCTTCGGGCAGTTGTAGATCTCCAGGTCGGTCAGCGACTTGAGGTTGGCCACTTCGGCGGGTATCTCCTCCAGTTCGCCGTTGGCGATGTTGAGGTACTCGAGCTTTTCGAGTTTGCCGATGGCCGGGTCGATCGACTTGAGCCCGTTGGTGAGCTTGCCGTGAACGACGTCGTAGGGACGGATATTGTTCTGGAGGCCGGTTTTGCGGTCAATGATCTGATCCTCGGTGAAATTCTTGTAGAGCGACGTGGCCGGGATCGAGATGCCGTGCTCGGCAAGGGCCCGGGCGATCGGCTCGGACGTCTGGGTCGGGATATGGATCAGCGAGAGGAACTCCTTGTGGCGCTCCATGCGGGTGCGGTTGCGCTCGGAGAGGCTCTTGTCGTGTGCCAGCGAGGGGTCGTATTCGAGCAGGTTGCCGTCGTTGTGCGTGCCCAGATACAGGTCGACGAGCTCCGAGAGCTGGCCGATGGCTGCCGGCAGGTGCCCCCGGGAGGCGGGCACGCCCGAGGGATCGAGGATAGCCGAACTCGCCGATGGTGATCTTCGCCACGCGGCCGTTGGAATGCACCTCCACGCCCGGCTGGTTGCCCCACAGGTCGGGATCCTTATTGAAATCCCAGTTGGCGCCGGTGGCATAGTTCTCGCCCCTGTAAGACCAGTGCTCCCCGTCGAGCGCCTTCCAGATTTCGTAAAGCGCGTAGTAGTCGCGGATGTACTCGTCGGCCTCGTAGAGCGTGACGCCGACCTTGGCCTCGGTGGTCTTGTTATCCTCGATGGTGAAATCCAGGTTCTTGGGGCGCTTGTTGGTCTCCAGCAGGACTTTATTCTTGTCGTAGGCCTGGTATCTCTCCAGGCTGTAATCGCCCGCCTTGAGCGAGAGCAGCGTGTCGCATTCGAGCGAGGAGGTCTGGTAGCCGTCCTCGATGTCCTCAGGGGCCCCGTCCTCGCGGTCGTCCTTGAAGTGGATCGAGAACTTTGCGGGGAGTTTTTCGAACGTGGTGAGCTCGTTGGTCGTCTTATGTTTTACGGTCAGGTCGAGGAACGCGATCTCGTCGAAGGTATACTGCCGTTCGGCGGCACGCGTCACCACGGGCGTCTCGGTGAAGTCCGACAAGTCCTTGGAAATCGAGAAACGTACCGTGCCGCGCGGCTCCACGTCGACCGTCAGGTCGTGCGAAACGAGGCCGCCGGCCACGATGTCGAGCCTCTCTTCGCCCGGCATGCCGTTGTAGATCAGTTCGTCGTCGGCATTGAAAAGCGAGAAGGTGATGAGCTGGTATTGTCCCGCCAGCAGCCGGAGCTTCTCGCTGCGCAGCCCGAATTCGGCGCTCTCCTTGTCGGGGGCCGAGAGCGTCAGCGACTGGGTGATGGTCGTGCCGTCGTAATAGAGCGAGACCTGCACCTTGCTGGCTTCGGAAAGGTAGTCGAGCTGGGGTTTCTGGGCCCGGCTCACGGCGTCGTAGGACGCCTCCTTGTGTAGTTTGAACTGAACGTATCCGTAATCGCGGTCGCGGTTGTCGATGCCGTCGTCGTCGGAGCATCCGCCGAGGAAGGCCGTGGCCAGTGCGAGGAGTGCCGCTACGGAAAATTTAAAAAGTTTCATATCTAAAAACCTGGTCTGTATGTTCTCCATAAATTGTAGTCGTATCGAACAGGGCCCCTGCCCCTTCGGAGAGGGGCCCTGAATCATTGGGGTCAGATGTTGAGCGTGCAGATAATCACCATTACCACGTTCCAGTTGGCTCCGTAGAGGAACATGACGCCCTCCGCGGCGGTCTGAGAGTCCATGTTGACGTAGATCTGGGTCGGGCCGTAGGATTCGGCCGTAAGCCAGCTTTCCGCATCGCCCTGGGCCATGAAGCTCGAGTAGGTCGGGACGTTCATCGCGGCGTTCGTGGTTTCTCCCTCGTAGGTCAGGTGGTAGATCGGGGCGCCGTACTCCGCATACTGTTCATAGTATTCGCCCGAGGTGATCTCTTCGAGGGTTGCGCCGGTGACGTATTCGGGATATGCGAACCCGATGTCCGTGCCGCCGATGTCCGCATTGGGATCGTAGAGGCAGTTGACGGCCGCGATGTTGCCCTGGGCGTCGTAGAAGACGATGTAGCCTTCGTCCTCGCGGTCCATGTCGATGATGGCCCCGCCTTCGACGCGGCGTACCGAGAGCCAGTTCTCCTCGTCCGACAGCGGCTGGCAGTCGGCGTCGTAGCATTTATAGCCGGTGAAGTCGCGTTCGAATGTCAGCGTGGCTTCGGGGTCGTTCGACCAGGCCTTGGTGTAGGTCAGTTTGTAGGCGTCGTCGACTTCGAGCTCGCGGAGCGACCAGTGGGTCGAGGGGAGTTTCTCGAACATGGTGCCGATCTCCGCCATGCCGTCGGGGTTGGCAGCCTGGATCGGGCCGGGGCTGGCCTGCTGTGTCAGCGTGGCGAAGACATAGGGCTGGTACTCTTCCTTGATGTCGTAGTCGAAGAGTTCGTTGGGGTCTTCTACGGCCAGCGATGCCGGGAGTATGATGATCCGTGCCGTGCGGGCATCGCCCTGGTTGACCTGCGTGCCGATGGTGAAGCCCCTGTCCATGATCACCAGGTCGTCGTCCCAGGCATTCTCCGTGACCGTGACCCATTTGGTGTCGGCTTCGTCGCCGCTCAGGCTGGTATTGCCCCAACGATCCGTGACTTCGGCGATGACATAGATCCTCGCACCCCTGATGCCCTTGACCGAACCGCGTGCGGTGCCGGGCGACCAGTCGCCGTTCATGCTGTTGTAGATCTCGGCTGCGGCGTTGAACTTGAGTTCCTTATCGAGCGTGACATCGAAAATGTCGCGGCAGGAGGGGATCGTGACCGGAATCTCGACCTTCGCGTCGAGGTTGTTCTTGTCGATGAACACCAGCTTGTCCTGCGCCCCGTCGAGCGGGTAGGCCGACGGGTTGCCCTGGATGCGGATCTCGACTTTCGTGCCGGGTTTCCCGACCGTCACCGACGGGGTGGATACCCACTCCGGCAACTGGTTGATCGCCCAGTCGTAGTTGGCCTCGACCAGGATCGGCATCGAGAAATCGGTGCGCCCCTCGGGCCAGGTCAGGTCGATGCTTTGGGCTTCCCCTTCGTTATAGGAGTAGGTGAGGCCGGTTTCGCTGTCGCCGTATTCGAAGTCGCCGTACTGGTCGATCTTGCATGTGCGCAGGCTGAAGCCGCGTTCGAGCGTTCCGCGTGTGATCGTGGCGATGACCTTGCTCTGGCCGCCCATCTTGAGGGTTACCTCGCAGACACGCGTGTCGTCGAACTCATCGAGCTCGGCCACGCCGATTACGATCCGCGATGCACCCGCACTGCCGCGCAGCGTCCAGACTTTCTGTGTTTCGTCCTGTATCCAGAACCATGCGGCGGTGGCCGTCGGGACGCTCACCTCCCAGTTCTGGTTGGGCTCTATCTCGAGCGTGTAGGTGCCGCCGGCTTCGATGGTCGCTGAAACCGCCTCGGGGAAGTTGGGGCTGGGAAGCTTCGTATCCTCATCCGAATCGGAACACGAAGCGGCCGCCAGACATGCTCCGGCGAGCAGCGACATCACCAAGTGCAAATAATGTCTTTTCATATTTCGTTTCTTTATTTACGTTATGATTTAGAGCGATTCGGGCGTTATGACGCCTCCCGGGAGCATGCCTTCTTCCCGCTGGAGCCGCTCGGCTTCCTCGTCGCTGACCCATTCGATGATGTTATAGAAGTGGCCTACCGTACCGACGTTCACGCCCATGTCCTCGACGTGCACCTTGATCCACAGGGCCACGAAATGCTGGCAGCTGTTGAAATAGGAGTCGTAGAGCGGGCTGTTGGTGACGAGGATCTTGTTGTCGCCGAGGATCTGGCCGAAGACCGAAGCCTCGTCGGCCAGCACCTGGTTCTTGTCCATGGTCACCAGCGGTTCGATGGGGTCGCCCGGGTCGAGGCGGATCGTGACGTCGTAGCCCGAGAAGAGCCAGTCGTGCAGGATGATCATGTTCTCTTCGGTGGGGTGCTTCTCGGTGCGGATGAGGCGCTGGATGCTCTTGTTTTCCACGCCGGGGTAGCTGTTGAGGAACGTCGAGGTCACCACGCACCAGCCCGTGAATTCGTTGATGTCGTAGGGGCAGCTTTTCTGCATGACGACCTTCGTCCGGTCGTGGTAGAGATCCCATTTCAGCTGCTCGGGCATGACCAGTTTGAGGATGAAGCCCAGCGAGTCGGTATCTTCGATGTTGTCGTACAACCCGCGCACCTGTACGTCGGCCTTGCGCGAACCGGCCTTTATGGTGATGGTGTTCGACAGGAGGCGGTAGTGCTTCCCCTCGACGGCATTGCTGCCCTGGTCGATGATCTCCACGCCGAATGTGCGGTCGTAATCGCACGCGACGGTCGAGGAGACCGGTACCGAGAAATAGTCTTGGTCTTGGAGTACGGCGTAGGTCGCCAGGGTGTCGGCGAACAGCACGTACTCCGCATCGGAGTAGGTCTTATATTCCTCCTTGCAACCCGTTGCGAGGGCGGCCAGGAGTCCCGTTGCAAACAAAACCGTGATAATTCGTTTCATTGTCTCTCTTCTATTCGTTGTTGCTATCTGTTGCTTTCGTTCGGGAGTATCTCCGAGCCGGGGGCTTCCAGCTCGTGCTGCGGGATCGGCCATACGAAAAGCGGGTTGTCGGCTTCGATCTTGAGCGAGCTGCCTTCGGCCTGGGAATTGGCCTGCGGCTTACGCTCGAAGCCCTTGTGCCAGCGTTTGAGGTCGTGCAGGCGGAAACCCTCCATGTAGAGTTCGCGCAGGCGCTCGTCGGAGATGGTCTGCAACCAGTTGTCCTTCGTGACGTTGATCGTACCGCCCGATTTGTAGCGCATCTTGCGCAGCGTCGAGAGGTCGTTGCCGGCCTTCGAAAAATCGTTCTTTTGGCAGTAGGCCTCGGCGCGGATCAGGTACTGCTCCGCCAGGCGGAACGGCTTGGGCATCGAGACATGGTAGATCTGGTTGGCGATCAGGTTGCGGTTGCCGTAGTATTTGACCAGCAGCGGCCAGCTCAGCCCGTGGGCATAACCGGTCTCGGTCTGGTAGAAGTAGCCCGAATAGCGCAGGTCGGCATCGTCGTAGAGATCCAGGGCGGCCTGGCCGGGGACATAGTCGGGATAGAAATAGGTGTAGTCCTTGTTGAAGTTGAGGAACACCGTGCCGAGCGCCCCGCCGTAGGAGGTGTCGGTGAAGCCGATGCGCCAGATGACCTCGTATCCCAGGTCGTACGCCCACATGTAGTCGAAATAGGTGTAGTCGGAGGTGTAGTTGGTCTTGGCATCGGAGAGCTGGAAGGTGGCCTTTTTTTCGTCGATCAGGGTGCTCGAATATTCGATCGCCGTGTCCCAGTCCTGCATGTAGAGCGCCACGCGGGCGTGCAGCGCCTCGGCCGAGGCCGAGGTCATGTAGACGTTGCCGTAGGCGTCGTTCTCCTTGTCGAGGCGTTTCTCGGCCTCGGCCAGGTCGTCGAGTACGAACTGGTACGAGTCGTAGAGCGATGCGCGGCGTGCCGCCTCGGGCGTAAAGTATTTCGTGCGCAGCACGACGCCCAGTTCCGATTGGGCCGTGTCCGGCTCATAGGCCTTGCAGAAGGTCTTGAGCAGCTCGGTATAGCAGAGCGCACGCACGGCGTAGACCTCGCCCGTGTACTGTTCGAGCTTCTCGATGTTGGTGTCGCTGATCTCGTTCGCCACCACCTCGTCGATGCGGTCGAGGTAGAAGTTGCAGTTGCCGATCACCTTGTAGAGGGCGGCATAAACCGCTTCGAGCTGCAGGTCGGTCGGGCGTATGTCCCAGCGCCAGAACGAGCCGTAGGTGTTGGTGTTGCCTTCGACGGCATAGACCAGGTCGGCCTGGATGTCGGGCAGCAGGGTGAGGTAGCCGCTGTAAAGCGCGTTGCTCTTGAGCGAGGCGTAGATGCCGGTGAGCGTCTGCTCGGCGTCGGCGAAGGTGCGCATGGCCTCCTTCTCCGGGATGGACGAACCGGGGTACTTGTCCAGGCACGAGGTGGCGCCGACAAGTATCGCGAGGGCCGAAAGATAGAATTTTATATTGCGTAACATGTTCATAGTCCCTGATTAGAATGTTAAGTCGAGTCCGAAGGTGAATTGGCGTGCCATCGGGTACTGTGCCTGGTACATATTGCTCGACCCTTCGGGATCGAGGCCCGTGAATTTGGTGAAGGTGAAGAGGTTCTGGGCCTGGGCGTAGATCTTCACACCGCTGATGAAGCGTGTCTTGCGCAGCCACTCCTGCGGGAAGGAATAACTCAGCATGAGGTTTTTCAGGCGCAGGAACGAAGCGTCCTCCAGCAGGCGGTCGTCGAACTCGGTGTAGACGCCGTGGCGCGGGATGTCGGTGATGTCGCCGGGTTTCTTCCAGCGGTTGAGCAGGCGCTTGGACTGGTTGTAGGAGGCGAATCGGCCGTTCGACTCGTCGAAATAACGGTCGTTGTTGATCATCCAGCGGTCGGCGACCCAGCTGAACTGTGCCGACAGCGAAAGTCCCTTCCAGGCCAGCGTCGTGCCGAAGCCGCCCTGCCAGGGCGCCACGTAGCTCTTGCCGACCATGACCTTGTCCTCGTCGCGGAGCTCGGTGGTCAGCTCGCCCTCCTTGGTGTACCACAGCGCGTCGCCGTTGGCGGGGTTGACGCCTGCGAACCGGTTGAGGTAGAACTCGCCGAAGGAGTGCCCCACGACCAGTTTGGTGTTGGTGCTCGAAAGCTCGTATTCGCTGACCCCGCTGTAGAGCTTGGTCATCTTGTTCCTGTTGTAGGAGACGTTGGCGTTCACGCTCCATACGAAATCCTTGTGCTGGATGACGTCGGCGGCCAGGCTCACCTCGACGCCGCGGTTGGTCATGTCGCCCACGTTGTCCCAGCGGAAGCCGAAGCCGTTGGAGGTGGTGTAGGAAACGGGAACCTCCATGAGCATGGCGCTGTTCTTCTTGTGGTAGAGTTCGACGTCCACGTTCAGGCGGTTCCAGAAGCCCAGGTGCACGGCCAGGTTGGTGATCCACAGCTTCTCCCACTGCAGGTCTTCGTTGCCCGGCTGCGAGGGGGCGATGCCGGCGTCGCCGTAGTAGTTCAGGCCGCCGCTCACGAGCGCCATATGTTCGTAGTTGGGGATCGACGAGTTACCCGAGGTACCCGTGCTGAAGGCGATCTGCGCGTTGGTGAGCCAGCGGCGCGAGTTCTCCATGAATTTCTCGTTGCGCAGGTTCCACATCATGCCCACCGAGCCGAACGCCGCCCAGCGTCCCGAGGTGCCGAAGCGCGAGGAGCCGTCGGTACGGACGGAGAAGTCGACGTAGTAACGGTCGGCGTAGTTGTATTCGCCGCGCGCGAAGAACGACAGGAAGGCGTAGTTGTCGTCGGTGACGTCGCTCCACGACGTGGCACGTGTTCCCGACGAGATGTTGACCAGCTTGTCGTTGTTCTGGCCGCGGGTCGCCAGCGTGAACTCCTCGTAGCTGTAATCGACGCCCTCCTGGCCCAACAGGAAGTTGAACGAGTGCCCGCCGTCGAGCGAGAAGCGGTAGTTGATCGTGTTGGTGACCGAAAGGCTCATGCCGTCGGTCGAGTAGCGCTGCGCCGTGCCCGAGCCCAGGTTGGGCGGGTAGTTGGGATAGGAGGCGCCGAAGCCCGTCGTGTGCGAATAGTCCACGCCGAACTGCGACCGGATGGTGAGCCCCTCGATGGGGGTGGCCTCGGCGAAGAGCGTCGAGATCACCTTGTATTTCTTATAGGAGATCTTGTTGTTGGCCAGCCATTCGAGCGGGTTCTGGCCCTCGCCCTTCCAGGTGCCGTCCTTGATCGAGGCCAGCGAGCCGTCGGGACGGTGGGGATTCCAGTACGGCATCATGAAACGTGCGGCCGAGATGGGGGTCACGAGCGTATATTCGCCCGACTCGGCGCGTTCGATGGTCTGGTAGTTCATCATCGTGTTGGTGCCGAGCTTGAGCCACTTGGCTGCCTGTTGTTCGACGTTGGCGCGGAGCGAGAAGCGCTCGAAGGCCGAACCTGCGGCAATGCCCTCCTGGTTGTAGTAGCCGCCCGAGACGTAGTAATTGGTCTTGTCGGTGGCCCCCGAAACCGAGAGCTCGTAGTTCTGGAGCAGGGCGGCATCGTTGAACACCTCGTCGAGCCAGTTGACGTTGGTCTTGCCCAGGACGTTGTAGTTCTTGCCGTCGGTGAACCCGATCTCCTTCTCGTACCGGATGCGTTCGTCGGTGTCCATCAGATCCCAGTTGCCGTAGGCGATCTGCGAGAAACCGAGCTGCATGCGGTAGTTGATCTTCGCCCGCTCGGCCATGCGCCCGCGCTTGGTCGTGATGACGATCACGCCGTTGGCCGCGCGCGCACCATATATAGAGGTGGAGGAGGCGTCCTTGAGCACCGAGATGCTCTCGATGTCGGCCGGGTTGATGGTGTTGAAGTCGGAACTGGCGATGGCGACCCCGTCGAGGATGTAGAGCGGCGAGGTACCCGAGTTGATCGAGTTCATGCCCCGGATCATCATCGTTGCCGACGTGCTCGGCTCACCCGAATTGGAAAGTACCGTCAGGCCGGGAACCTGTCCCTGGATGGCCTGGTCGAACGCCGCCGTAGGGGTGTTCTCGACCTTTTCGGCCTTGACGGTCGATACCGACCCGGCGATGGTGCCCTTCTTGCGGACACCGTAGGCGATGACCACCACGTCGTCGAGCGCCTGTGCCTCGCTCTCGAGGGAGACGTTGTAGGTCAGCGAGGCGCTGCCGCCCGGAACCGTGAAGGTGGCGGGCTTGTAGCCGATGTACTGGAAGGTGAGTGTCGTCCCTGCGGCGACGCTGATCGAGTAGCTTCCGTCCGCAAGGGTGCTCACCCCGCTGGCGGCCCCGGAAATCACGTTGACCCCGATGAGGGGTTGCTTGTCATCCGCCGAGGTGACGATGCCTCTGACGGTCACATTTCCCCCCCCCTGCGCTACGGCTATCGCCGGCAGGGCACATAGGAAAAATGCAAGAATGTTGAGTAGGAGTTTCGTTTTTTGCATAAGTAAATGATACTTTCTTACGCAACAAAGAAAAATAATTAAAACGAATTTGCCAAATGTTCAAAATAGATGAAATGTAAGCAGGAATGCTCGGAAAGGGTCTTTTCGGCCCTCTTTTCCGGATGAAAACAGGTGTTATAAGGCTAAATATAAATAACTTAACATTTTATTTTAACCCGGCGAACCATTGTTGAATGCGGGTTAAAATATTTTTATAAAAATGAAAATAAAATTAGATTTCCTTGTTATTAAAAGAATATTAAATTGAATTGAACCTCAAAAGTTGAACTATGAACAAGAAGTTTTTTTAATATTCAAAATTAACATATGACAATAAAAAAGAAATAGTAAGCTTATATTTTCACTCATGAGAGTCTAAGATGTTATTAATGATTTTATACAATATTGCAGATGGACAAATCAATTATTGGATTAACAATTATGAAAATCAGGTTATGATGGTCTTAATAATAAGCCAAAAGGAAGACACAATGAAAAATGAAATGGTTTATGGACATGAATATGAGTTTCAATCATTAGAACAATTAAAAAAAGAAATGGAAGAGTATATACAATATTATAATGAAGAAAGAATTAAGGTAAAATGAAAAGGCCTAACTCCTTTACAAGTTAGGAATCAAGCCTTACAATAAATATTAAATCTTAATTCCACTTTTAGTGTTCACTACAATATCTTGTACTTAAAATTCATGATCATGCATAACTTTATTTAATATATAATCAATAAACAATATCATAATAACTAACCAAACTGTCCATGCAAAAACTCCAACCATATCAAATTGAATTCGACTATAATTGATTGCTCTTCCTACACCATAAGGGAGTCCAGCTAGTATCTCAGCCATCACTGCAACTTTTACACCAAGACTTAATGAACTCTTCATTCCTGATAAAAAGCTTGGACGAATCAGAGGTAAATATACTTTGAAATACTTTTCAAAACATGTTGGATGATATAACAATATAACATCTCGCAAGTCATGATCAATACTTTTAAAACCCTGTATAAAATTATTATACAATAGAGGAAAAACAACTAGAAAAAGCACAATATAGACAGTTTGTAATGATGATACCCAAACCAATACAAGTATAATAAATGATATATTAGGTATTGCTTGGATCATTGTTAGTAATGGTGAAACATATTCATCTATAAGTGGTTTTTGATATCCTAGATAAGCTAACACAAATGCAATAAGTGCACTTATTGCAACAACTATAATAACATGTGATAAGGTTATAAATAGAGTCTGATAAAAATTGAAATCAGTAAGCATATCAATCATTCTTTGAAAAACATCTAAAGGATAAGGAACAATGACCTCTTTATTGACAATAACAGCAACCAGTTGCCATAACAACAAAATATAAACAACAAGATTAATTTTATGCTTCATTATTTGATTAACATATCATCACTATATTCAATGCCAAATTGTTTCAGTAATGATTGAATATCTTCTTTAACACTTGCGGCATCTTTATAATTGATGTTTTGATTCGTCCATGTCTTAGCTCCAATAGCTGCACTTGGAATACCAAATGTTTCAGCACCAATTTTATCAATTGACTTTGTTAATAATTCTTCATCTTTTTTACCAGATGTAAATGCTTCTATCTTTGATAATAAATCTTTCACATCATCTTTACTTTTAACAAAAATAGCTGCTTGTGGATAGCCTGCCTCTATAGACCCAGATTGTTTTTGATAAAGTTCTTGTAGTGAAGCGACTATTTTTAATGTTGTTCCATTTTGCTTTGCTTTTCCAATGGTTGCAGTTGCAGCAGGTTCAGCCATTAATGCATACTGACATTTTCCTGCTAAGACTTGTGCTTGTACATCACTCACTGCATTATAATAAGTAACTTTAGAATTCTTCATAATATCCGATGATTCTTTTACCAGATTAAAAATCTTTCCTGGAACAGCTTTTTCACCAAATGCTGCTAATTCATTATTAGTTACATCTTCATTTTGTACCAAATAAAGGTTTCCCCATGTCAAAACGCCAGCTAATCTATAATCTGTTTGACCCTTTGCAATTAATTGACAGCCTAAATTAATAGGTGCAATAATAGCATCAAATTCACTATCCTTTTTAACAAGTTCACTGCTAATCAGTTCACTTCCTTCAACAATCTTCACTTCACCATTCTTTGTTATTTCTTCATAAACACCTACTAAAGATAAGGCTGTTGCTCCATTTGGCGTTAATACTTTCATTGTATCTGCACTTTTCGATGATGAACATCCAGCCAAGATAAAACTCATCATCAATAATAATGATATAATTTTTTTCATAAGATT
>OGQJ01002228.1_pt1 | contig 15411 bp, 24 predicted proteins | sample 1553161 | NCBI WGS metagenome assembly OGQJ01 (sample SAMEA2579923, study PRJEB22360) | human gut metagenome | biome: human gut; feature: human-associated habitat; material: faeces | place: Denmark | collected 2008/2010 | reverse complement strand
CCGCCCGGCAAAGGCCCCCTGCCAGCCCGCCGCGCCGGTCACGCTGCCCGCGCTTCCCCGGCTGTAGGAATAGCTGCCGAAGCTCTCCGACTGCAGCGCTCCCACGGGGTTTTTGTCGTCGTAGGCGCTGATCTCTTCCACCAGCGCCACGAAAGCGGCGGGCGGGGATAACACCCACACCCGCCCGGTGAATGCCTCGTCGGTCAGCGCGTCGCCGACCTGATGCACCCCGTCATTCCAGACGCTGCCGCGAATGGCGATATAGCGGCCATGGGCCAGCGCCGGGGTGATGAGCTGGCCGCCCTCGATGGTGATCTCGCCGTCGTAGCTGCCCGCCTCAAAGTAGTTGCGGCAGTGCCGCATGACGCTGCCCATGGATACCGCCATATCTGTCCCTCCTTTAGCCCTTGGAGTAGATACGGGCAATCGGGATCGCCTTGGTATCGATGTAGGACTTGGAGGACGCGCCGTCGTTGACCAACGTCCAGTTCGTGGCCTTTTCCAGATCGGCGTTGGTGGGGCTGGCGCTGGCCATGCTGGACTTCGTGAAACTGAAACCGTAGGGGGCCCACAGCTTCCGCTGGCGGCTGTAGATCATGCTCTTGCCGCCCTTGCTGGCGGGGTCGCGGTCGGGTTCGTAGGGCACGGTCGCGCCGATGTCGCAGTAGTCGAAAGCACCCCGGCCCAGCAGGTAGGTGGTGTACTTGGTGTAGCCGTCGCCCTTGCCGGAGCTGCTTTCCGCCACGTCCTCGGTAGGAACATCGTCGTCGATCATGACGGTGCGGCCGTTCCAAGTGGCAAGGCCCACGTCACGCTGCAGGCCGTTCGCGTCGGTGGCCTTGAAATATTCCAGCAGCTGCAGATTCTCAAGGTGGGTCGCCACGGCGCTGTGCATGATGGCGAGGGTAAAGATGTTCTTGTTCGCACCGGCGGCCTGCTGGATGGCATTGTTGAGGGTGTCCGCCGCCATCTTGCCTGCAGAAGCGGTGTTGCCGGTCGCGTCATAGGTATTCTTGGTGTTAAAGCTGCCCGCGGTCACGCCGAAGATGCCCTTGAGGATGGAGAGCAGGATACCCTGATCCACATCATCCCAGTACTCGGAAATCTGGGTAGCGGCCTTCTCAAGGAAATCCTGGCCGGTTACGTCGGTGGAGAAATCCAGCTCCTCCCAGCCCTTGGCACGGCCCACGACCACCATGGACTGACTGTAGCTCTTGGTGCTGCTGCGGGAGATGTCCGTCGCGCCGTCGTAGTTGACGGGATCGCCGCCGATACGGCCAAACATGGGCAGGGTAATGTAGTTGCCGCCGGTCTGCTCGGCCAGCATGGTCTTCAGTTCACTGCGGCTGCGGAAGACACCGGCCCGCAGAAGGGCGTTCTGCTTTACGCGGGGGATTGTATCCACATACTTGCCGAATACCTCGGCATTAAAAATCTTGTTGTCAAAAACAGCCATGTTTCATTCTCCTTTTCATTTAGTCGATCAGTTCTTTCTGTTGCTCCGGGTGCGCATTGATGTATTCCATGCGCTTGGAGAGGGGCAGCTTCTCGAAGCTCTCACGGGTCATTTTCCCGTCACCGCCGGGGGGATTCAGGGGCGGGGTGCCCTGATTCTGCACCGTGCCAAACAGGCCCGCATGGGCCTCCCGGATGGGCTTCAGGACGGCTTCCGCGTCCTTGAGGGCTTCGCCGTCCAGCTCCACCTCGTCCAGCTTCACGGTGCCGAGCATCAGGTCGATGGCGGCGGGGTTGGCGTGGGCATCTTCCAGCGCCTTTTTAATGAGCGCCTTCTTGCCCGCGTTGGCCTTGTCGGTCTCTACCTGCTGCCTGTATGCGTCGTACTCTGCCTGTACCTTGGCCGCGTCTCCGCTGGTCTTTTCCAGCGCTTCCACGCGCTTTTGGAGCTTGTCGCGCTCCTGAGCGGCGGCGGCAGAATCTTTCGCGCTCTGCTCCGCCTTGTCGATCTCGTCCTTCAGCGCGGCGACGGTCTCGCCGTGGGCCGTGATGATCTCCTCGATCTTGTCTTCCTCGATGCCGAGGGCCTTCAAAAATTTTCTTGTAAGAGCCGTAAGTCATTCCACCTTTCTATTATTCGTACTTCCAGACATATCCGCCAGCGCTATGCGACAGCCCAACCAAAGCATTATTTATAGCCGTTCGTCCGATTCCGGTCATTTTTGATGCGTAGACAGCACTTTTGTATTCGGCAACCTTTTCATTGCCAACATACTGGCCAACTTTTTTACCATTGCTATATTCAATGTTGTATTGGTGGTCGCACCATTCTAGATTTTCAACATGATTGTTCATCGTGTTTTGATCTTTATGGTTTACTTCCGTTAATGCGTTTGGATTGTCAAGAAATGCTGTTGCTACGAGCCGATGAACCGAAAAATGTTTTTTGCTTTCCCCATCTGTCAAGATTACAAAAGCATATTTCGATTTTCCTCGTCCTCGCTTCCCGGGCTTTAGAATGCGTCCATTCCTGTCCCGCGCGTGAAATGATTTAACGTCTCCTTCATCGCTGACTTGATACACTCCCTCATATCCAGCGATATCTAACCATAGTGCCATGACACATTCTCCTTTTCTTTGGGGGCGGTGCTTCGCCCGCGAATGTTTATATGCAAACAGCCGGGGCGGTACTTCGTCCCGGCTGTGATTGCCAAAATAAGGTGATTAAGTTCACGTTTTTGTGAGTTTTTCTGCGAATCGTCGCATTAAATAACGCTAGGCGTTGAATCCTCTCTGCAAATATTCCTCCAGCGTGGCCTTGATTTCTTCCTGCGACCCCATGATCGCGTCCCGGATATAGGGCCGCCCCGCCGTGTGCCCGCCGGGCATCACGCGAAAACCGATGCCGTCGCCCAGATACACCGCGTGGCCGTTGTGCCCCTCGTGGACGTATACCGCGTAATCCTTGGTATTCCCAACGGCTACGGTCTGTTCGTTCTCAAAGTCATATTGCACGTCGCCCATCAGGGTGCCGGTGTCATATACCGGGTGGTCGTACCCGTCGGCCATCTGCTCCACGATGCGGCCCACGGAATCCAGCGCCGCCGCCTCCAGCGCGGCATGGCGGTTCTGCTCGATCTGCCCGGTCACAGCGCCAATGTTGATCTGTATCCTGTAGGTCGCCGTCATGGTCATTTCTCCTTTCTGGGCATTAAAAAACCGCCTTGTCTTTTGACTTGGCGGTTTAAATGGCAGATTCCATTATCATTTTAATATTGCCCGATTACAAACCTGTCAACAATCTCTTTTGGGAGACCGTTTCCCTTTTTGAGATCAATGTTATGCGCCTTGCAATATTCATTGATTGCCCTCAGGTCGTATTTAGGTTCCCCCTTTTTGGGCATTTCTACGGGAAGATAATCCACATCATATTCCTTCATATTGCTTACCTCCCAAAATATTTTTTGATGAGCACAGAAGCGGCTTCTTCGTCTATCTGCATCCTTTGACCATAAATAACGGTCGCGCCCAATACATTCTGATAATGATTTATCAGACTAGTTTTTGCTGTAAAGGCGACATATCCATCATTCCCTGATTCAACACTTTGTTTGCATGCTTCTGCAAACAGATGTCCTCCAACGCCCTCATATTTCTTCTTTCCCGGGAAATGTGGATTGTGCGGACTGTTTTCAGGGGAGGCTTCCACAAGAGCTAGATCGACGTATCCTTTTTCTATTCTTGTTGCAAGTAGCCCTTGAACGTTTTTATCGCCATTTGCATATAAGGCAAAAACAGAATATCCTTCTTTTTCTGGAATTGTCCAATCAAATTCCCATTCATTAAAATTGGACTTTTTCGGATGAATTTTCTCAAGCGTTGTTTCAACAATTTGACCATCCGAAACCCTTCGGAGGCAAGGAGTCAAATCGTCAATTTCGGTTGCAATTTCATTCGTAAGATCACCTCCACCTACGTTCATTATAGCATTTTTCCGGTCTCCTTTCAATGTTTTATCGCCAAGGACAGGCCGCAGAACACAGTGGCAGTTGATGACCTCCCGCGCCGGGGCGTTTGGGTCTCCGGGGTACATCAGTTCATTGCCCCAGATGGTTGTAAAGGGTTCGTCCACTTTCGCGGTGCGACGGTTCAGGTCTGCGTGGCTGTCGCGGGTGTTCTTCATGCGGGCGATCCACAGCTTTTCCATGAGGATGCCCTGCGCCGCCGCGTTCCGCATCACGTCCCACCGGGCCTGCGACTGGATGCGCGTGCGCTCCGTCTGGGCGATCCTCCGGGCGTTGTAGGCCCCGTTCTGCATCACCCGCTGGATGCGCTGGCGGATCTTGTCCTGCCCTTCCCCATTAATGATGGCCTGCCGCATCTCGGCCCGTAGCCGCCGCTCCAGCGCCGGGGCCTGTTCCAGATTGTCAAAGGCGATCTTGCTAAAGGGCGGCTGCTGGTCATGGAGCAGGATTTCAATCTCCCGCTGCTTTTGTGGCACAAAATTCTGCTGCGGCGGCTGCTGCGTGGCACTTTGTACCGTGTTCACCTGCTCAGGCATGGCGTTTTGTGCCAGACCCTGCCGCACCTGCGCTTTCTGCGCCTCTTCCACGGTCTGGCTGGCGTTTTCCCCGTACACACGCGCCAAAAAATACCAGATCAGCGGGGCGGCAATGGCCCCGGCGGTGCGTATCGCCTTCATGACCCGGTTTTCCACCCGGTGCTTCTGCACCAGCGCGTCCAGCTCCCGGCGTTTCCAGCGCTTCTGCGCCGCTTCGTCCATCCACACGGGCGGCTCCTTCCGTTCCAGCGCCTCCACGTCCCGGAAAAACCCCTTCAAGTCCCCGATAGCTTTCAGGGTCTCTTTGCCGTACTCGTGTTCGATACGCATTACGAGTGCCTTTTCCAGCTCGTCAGAGGCCCGTAAAGCCTTGTCCAAGGTTTACCCCTCCTGTCTGTCAGGGTTCTCATTCCCGGCCAGCTGCTGACCGTCTATGGCCGTCTGGAGGGCATCCAGCGACGGAAGGCCGCTGACGCGCTCCGCTTCCAATGCCTCCATGATTCCGGGGATGTCGTCCTGACTGATATAGGGGTTCAGCTTGAGGGCGGTCTCCTGATCGATATCGGAGCGCATGGTGTAGATGTCGTCCACGGTCTCCGACTTGTTGGTGATCTGCTGCCGCTGGAAGCTGATTTCCTCCGTCTCCACCCCCAGCAGGGCCAGCACCTGCTGAACGAACGCGAAGCACTGCCACTCGTAGTGGTCGCACTTGAGGTTGAGGTTGGTCATGGCCGCTTGGATGGCTACGTTGGTCAGGCTGCCGCCGGTCAGCTCGCTCATGGAGAGCGCCATATAGTCCTGATACAGCGCCCGTTCCAATAGCGTCAGCGCCGTCTGCCGGGCTTGGAAGGGCACCTCGATGGTTCGCGGCTCCGCGCTGGAGCTCCCCGCGCCGTCGGACACGCTCATGGCGACTTTGAGCTCCTGTATCTCTTGGATGACCTGCAAGGCCTGATCGGTGCTGCCGCCGAAGTTGTTCAGCACCCAATACACGTCATTCGCACGGTCTAGGTTGTCCCCAAAATCCGAGGTGATCTTGTCGTACAGGTCGATCTTCGCCCGAATGGAGGGGGTCAGTTCGCTCTCGTGCTCGTCGTTGGCATACAGGGGCACCACCGGCAGGCCGGAATAGCCCTCGCCTCCCACGACCACTTCCCCCAGCGCGTCCCGACGGACGAGCTGCTTATAGGCCCGCTTGGGCTGCTCTTCGTCGTACTTTCCGTCCTTGGCGCGGTAGACGGTCACGCCGTCGGGCTCAAAAACGCGCATATACAAGGGTCGCTCGCCGGACAGCTGCCAGAACTGGATAGCCGCGCCCACCATGCCGGTGAGCTCATCCAGCAGCCCAACGCAGCCGGACAGCAGGTCACGGGCCGCGCTGATGGGCTCCAGATGGTCGAGGTTCCAGTAGCCGTAGGACACGCCATGCAGTAACGCCGCCTCGCCGATCTGCTGCAATTTCACATCAAAGCCCCGGCCCAGCCGCTCCTTCAGGGCCGCGTCCTCTAGGGTCACGCCATTGCCAAGCAAAAACTGGTTCTGCTGGCAGACGAACCGCCGCAGGAACGCCGAGGACACGCGGTTGCCCACCACGCGGACGGTGTCGGCCACCTTGCGGGTCAGGCCGTCTGCGTCCTTTTGCTCCCGGGTCTGGACTTTGAGCAGGTACTTGTCGTCAAGGGTGGGGTTCCAGCCCGCGAAATAGCGGTTCGCGTCCAGCGCCCGGTGGAAAAAGTCGGACGCTCGGTAGCTCTCCACGATCTTCCGGGCGCTCTCCGCTCCGCCGCCCATTTTCTGCCAGTCTTGATAGGTGTATTCGGTAAACATTGCTTCACTCTCCTAATAGGCTGCGGCGGTCTTTATCCAGCAGTCGGCAGGCCACGGCGGCGCTGTCCGGCGCGTCGTCATGCTCCGCGTCCTCGGTGTAGTCCATGATCTGGGCGATATACGCCCGGTCGGTGCCATCCAGAAACACGATATTCCTCCACCATTTCCGCAGATAGGTGGAGATTTTCAGGTACTTGTTCTGATACTCGGCATAGATGCGGGCCTCTTGGCCCCGGTTGCGTATCTCCTTGCCCAGATAGCCCTTGTCGCCGTTGCTCTCGCAGTACACCGGGGCGCATTGGAGCCTCTGGCACTCGGTAAGGGCCGCGTCCAAGACGGTGTCCACATGAGCACGCCACAGGCGGCCATACAGATACAGGGTATCGCCCCGGCGCTTGGCGCAGGTCAAGGCGGTATAGTCCTCGCCGCCGTAGGCCGCGTCGATGTGGGCGATTCCATCCCGCAGGAGGGCGGGGTTGTCGGTGCGCCCCGGCTGGATGTCAAACAAGGCATTTTCGGCGGCGATATGCCGCAGCTCGTAGTTTGCCGCAAACAGGGACGGGGACATGCTGGCTTTCAGCTCGGCCAGCTTTCCCGGGGAGATGAGGCCGGTGGTGTAGCAGTCGTGCCGCTCCGGCTCGGCCACCAGCGTGAACGCGTCTTCCTTGTGCCACGGGGTGCCGATGAACACGATGCGCCCGTCGCGGGTGACGATATTCCGCAGCTCCTGTACGACGGCCTTTGTACGCTCCCGCTCGGCCCGGCTGACGCGGTCTTGGAGGTTTACAACGTCGTCGCAGACGATCAGGTTCGCGTGCTTGCCGGTCATGCTGCCGCCGCAGCCGCAGCCAAGGAGCTGTTCGGCCCCTCGGGGGCTGTCGTACACATTCACGGTCAGGCTGTTGGCGGTGGACTTCACCAGCTCCACGTTCGTCCGCAGGAGCAGGGCCGCCATATACCGAAAGCCCTCGTTGTCAAACACCTTCTTGGCCTGTGCGATGCTCTCCACAGTGTCCGCGTCGGTTTTTCTCATGAACAGGGCGTTCTCGCCGTGGTGCAGCACGCACCACATGGCCAGCGCCACGGAAAGGCAGGAGGATTTATAGCTCAGGCGGTGGGCCTGAAGCGTATAATCCGACGTGCCGTAGAGGATGTGCTGCATCCATTTCCCGTGCAGATCGTCGGTCAGGTCGCGGAAGCCCACCATTCGCCCCACCGCCGCCGGGTGATAACGCCAGATGTTCCAGACTTCTTCCCGGGTCACCGTATCTCACCCTTTGTTTCCTCCAGCAGCTTGTCGAGTTCGGCCTTGGCCTCGTCGGATAGGGTCGTGGTCTTCACGTCGATCTGGTCGGGCGGCAGCTCGCCGATCATCTTCAGACCCAGCTTGTACCACTCCGGGGATTTATCCATATTCAGCACCAGCTTGGCCGCTAGGGTCTTTCGGCGGGTGCTTCCGTCCTTGTTGGGCTCATCCAGCAGGGCTTTCATTTCCTCCGCGATGCCCCGCCGCTCGGCGGAAGCTTTCTTTGCGTTTTCCCTCGCGGAACCGTCAGCGGAGCTGAAACGATGGCCTTTCTTCAAATTCGCGAGGCTGTTGGGGTGCTGGCCTCTGGGCATGTCTTTCCCTCCCTCATAAAAAGGAGCGCCTGTTTTACTTGGCGCTCCGCTTTACGAACATATTTCTGCATATCGCGTTTTAAGTACGGGCTTTTCGTGGTTCGGATGATTTCCTTCGCCCGCCGGATTTTTTCGCGTTCTTCTTCTATTCTGATCATATTATCACCTCATGAAAGATACGAAGGAGAATTTCATGGGCTTCCTGCCGTACTTGGCGGCGATTTCGGCGCTTATCCGATTGAAGGCTTCGGCATAGGGCTTTACCATTTCCTTCGCTTCCTCGCGGGTGATAGCGCCTCGATTGTAGAGGATTCTCGCCTTGCGGGCGGTTTCTTCTAGGGTGTTGATATCCATTGTTTCGCGCCTCCTTTATGATGCTTGAAGCTTAAGGGAGAAACGCGTGAATGTCCAGTGTTTTATTCGATTTATTCCGAAGTTTCTTCGTAGCCGTCGAAGTCGAAATTGTATTCGTTTAGCTTGATTTTCCTCGGGTCGCCTTTAACGAATACAAGGACATTTTGATGTGTCCGCACAACCTTTCTGGCGGCGGAGAACTGGCCGTCGGCCCGTATGGCGGCGGTAGAGATGGGGTCGAGCTTTACGATGTCATTGTAAAAATGGCATCCGCAGGATTCAAATGCCTCAATCTTGGCCATGGTAAAGCCCCGGTACATGCCCTTCTTATCCCGGATATCGGAGACGACGACGGCGCAGAAGGCATTATCCGCCAGAAGGGAGACGGTCTTGGATATGATATCCCGGTAAGATCGAATGAAGCCGCCATACGGCATATTGGATAGATCGTTCGGGTCGTCGCTGTACTTCTCCAAGTCCCCGTAGGGCGGGCACATGAGGAAGAAGTCGAAGGGGGCTTCGTCGCCGAGGATCGTATTTATTTCCGCGCTATCCCCGCAGTACCATCGAGGGGTTATGGTTTCATTGCCCTCATTGCGGACGGTCTCGAGGGAATCGTAGTTCTCGGTTATTTGCTCCTGCCGGATATCAACGCCGTGATAGGTGGCTCCTAGGAACATAGAGACGATACCACGGACGTTTCCGCCGGAGAATGGGTCGATGATTTTACCGCCGGGCGGGCAGAACCATCGAATCAGGGTTTCGCAAAGGACGGGGTCAAACTCGCTTGTGCCGGTGAGAGATGAGCCGGTCAGTTTCCCAAGCCTTCGCATCCCTTCGCCGATAAGCCCCTGATCTCGCCCGTTGCGGCTATCCGCGCCTATGATATAGTGCCATTGTTTCTTGCGGTCAAGCCATTTCCCGTTGCGCCCGTCTAAGACGGAGAAGGGCGGGAAAAGATACTTATCGGAGAGGCTTATGCCTTTCGCTCCCTGCTCCCATTCCGCCTTATCCTTGATATCGTCGAGGCTATCAAAACCAAACTGGCTCATATCAATTTCAGCGATCCCGGCCAGTTCCTCTTCCAAGGCGGAGAAATCCCAGTCGGCCAGCTCGCCGGACTTGTTGTCGGCCAGCCGGTAGGCCTTGATCTGCTCCTCGGTGAGGTTATCCGCCACCACGACGGGGACTTCCTTCAATTTGAGTTTCTTGGCCGCCTTGTATCGGGTATGCCCGGCGATAATCACGCCGTCCTTGTCTACGACAATCGGCTTCTGCCAGCCAAATTCCCGGATGCTGGCGGCCACCGCATCCACGGCGCTGTCGTTGTTCCGGGGGTTGTTCTCATACGGGGTGATTTCCCGGATGGGTCTTTGCAATACCTCCATAGTTACGCCTCCAAATTGTTACCGGGTATACCGATTCACCCGGTCTAAGATTTCCCTTGCCGTCATTGCAGGCATGCTTCTCAACTGGTCGGAAAGGCTTTGCATCGTCGTTTTTTGTGCTGCAATTCCGTTAACCATATTCCCCGTCGCAGACCTGACACGATCAGCAAGCTTGCTTTTGGCATACGCGATCTGTTTTTCAGACACGCCGCTCGGGTCGTTCAGCTTGATCCCAATCGCAAGGGAGCCGGGTGCAGTGTTGTTCTTTTTCCCATAATCCCAAGACGCTTTGTTGCTGTTAAAATAGACGTCATTTCGAGACGGGCTAAAACCAACGTTGTAAACAACGTCATAACCGCCCTTGTTGATCTCATTCGAATAACCGACAGCAAAATCGGAGACGGCACCCTTGCCGCCGGAAAAGGTGGTGAAGGTTTCGGAGCCAAGTTGTTTCCCCTGATAGGTGATTTCGATCCTTCCCTTTGCGCCGCCCTTGGCGATCCCCTTCGAACCGCCGCCAGCGCCAATGGAACTGCCTCTGCCGCCGAAAAACTGTAGTTCAAGCCTCCGCATGGTTCTTTCCCTCCCTCGCTTTTTCAAACCGCCGGTAAAAGGTTTCCACCGGGCAGATGTTCCCCCGGCACTCCGCCGGGATATGGCCCCAAAACAAGATCGTTTCCGGCTGCAAGCGCTCCAGCATGGCATCATAGCCATTCACAAACAGGCGTTTTGCGTCGGGCTCCTTCTGCGTCCCAACGCTGCTTACCGCTACCACGCTCTTTGCCGGTTCCCCATCAAAGCACCATTCATAGCTTTTTTCGTCCGCCCAGCAGATCGTCGGGATCACCTTGATCCCATTTTTCTGCCAATACTGCCCAAGCCAATGCTTACGGTAATGGTTGTACAGATTCAGGGCGGTCGGGGTATCGGTGTATAGGCTGTAGTCAGGGGTCAAAACGGCGCTTGCACATTGAAAGGCTTCTAGATAGCGGGAAGGGTTATTCCAGCATCTGACCATCCGATAATCGTCCACGAACATGTGTACGCCCTGACTTTTGGTAAATGGCTTGCTCAGATCGTTGAACGGAATCCATTCATCCAAAAACGGAAGCTCCACAGGATCGATCACGGGGATGTCGTATTTCCCCACCACATCCGCGAACTGCGGCAAAAGATGTTCGAGATTTTCAGTCAAACGCCGGAATGCCATGCTTTCACCTCCTGAAAAACTGCGCCGCCCCGCCACAGCGCAAAACATGGGGGCAACCACTCCCCATCTTCCCGCGCCGGAGGTAAGCGCCGCTCCTTAAAACGCCTCCCACGCAAAAAGGGAGCGGGCCGAGGCCAACTCCCTTTTCCGTGTGCTATTCAATTTGCATTGTCATTATATTGTATTTATTTTTGTTTTTCAACTGCATTTTACTGCACGGAAGCCAGCTCGCTGTTCATGGCCTTTATGATCTTTGGGAGCTGCATGGCGAAGAAATCGATCATTTCCTCGTTCTGTGCCCAATCGCTGTTTTCCGCCAAGCCGGATTCATACAAAAAGGCATGGATGACCTCGTGGCGCATGTTCTTGTTCATTTGCCAATACAGATCGCCTTTGTTTAACGGATCGTCTCCCGCGTCGCCGTAGTCGTTCACGACGATCTCCTTGATGGAGTTATCGCATAGCCCGTCGCAATCCTTCAATCGCTTGTCTTCACTTTTGTTGCATAGTGTCAGGGTGTATTCGGTGCCCAAAATGTCGATCTTATACTTATCCAATGTCATTCTCCTCCATCCACCTTCTGATAATGCCAAGCGCCCGGCCATGCTGGATGAACACCCAGCGGCTCTGCCGATCCTCCTGCCGCTGGAAATGCTCGATGATCTCCGGCCACTCCGCGCCCTCGATGTAGCGCATAGTCAGGATGAGCTTCTGCCGCTCGTCGGTCAGCTGGCCGATGGCGCTCAGCACCTGCGCCGCCTTGCGGTCGATGCGGGCGATCTCCGCCACGAAGCTGCGCTGCGCGTCCACATTGTTCACGACGGCCTCGGCCATGCGGTCATAGGCCGCCGGGCTGCCGGAAACGCTGACGGGCTTCAGTTTCGCCGTGCAGGATGTAGCGGACGCATAATAACGCTCCATGTGCCGGGCAAGCCGCTCCCGGCGCTCCAGCATTTCCGGGTATCCGAGCAGCCATTTCTTCGCCGGGTTTTCTGGCTTTTGTATCAGCTTCGCGGTCTCGATCATATTTTACCTCCCGTCTCGTTCCCCGCAGGGCTGCATTTCGCGGCATTTCCCGCGGTACACGCAGTCCGGCACCAGCACCCGCAGCATTTCCGGGTTTAGCCCGATGATGGCATTGCAGACCGCCGTCCATAGCTGCCGGGTCTCCGTCGCCGCCTTATAGCACAGCCGCTTTCGGCTGATATTGATAAGGGCCTGCGCGTTCGCATCCATGGTCAGCATCACCGGCGCGTCCTGCCGGGCCTTGTTGCGGTCGTATTTGTTCTGCCGGTCGTTTCGCTGGCTCTGAACGTACCATTCCACGCCATATTTATGCCGCACCAGATGCATGACCACACAGTAGGGCACGTCATACATCCGAACCGTCCACATCAGGGTTCGGATGGGGGAATGCTCCGCCTTCAAGATTTTTTCCATCCACGCAGGGGTGGGGACTTTTTCCGTCCCCTTCCCCTCCGTCCCCAGCGCCAGCCGGTAGCAGCGGGCCCAGTCTTCTTCCGTCGGCCTGCGGATGATCTCGATCTTACTCATTCTTTCTCGCTCCAATCCAATCCACGATGTTTTTGATTGTCAGCACCGCCCAATAGCCGACGATCCACGGCCACATGCTTACCCCGGCAGCCAGCCCCGCGCACACGGTCATGGCGATAGTGGCCAGCGCCAGCACAAGCAGGGCGGAAAGGCGTTTTGGGGTCATGTGGGTTCCTCCCATTCTGCCGCCGCCATCTGCTCCGGGGTAGGATTCCGGGGCCAGCAGCGCCATTCTTTGTTGATTTCCACAATAGGTTCTTTCCTTCCCCCTTCGTCCACACCGGGGATAAGAAAATAGAAGTATGTCTTAGACCTATGCTGTGGAATAATTTGCAGCGTGTAAGAACTCAAATTGTATTCCAGCCACACAAAATTCCAATCTTCGTCATCAACTGCTTCCCATATTTCTTCCAGCGTCAGGGGCCTCATTTCCGCCTCGGCGCGGTGGAGGGCGGCGGAAAAGGCTTCCACCGGCGTCTTTTCTGTCGGACCTGTGGCGTTACATTCCCAGCATTCGTACCAGTAGATTCCTTCATTGTTTTCGTTGAGACGGGTCTCCGCCCCGCAATAGGGGCACTTCGGCGTTTCGGTCATTTTTTATCCCATCCTTCCGGCTTTTCGCAGCGTTCAAACTCGACGGCCCAGACCCAGGGATTGGCGTGCCAGCCGAATTCGCGCAAATCTTCGCGCTTGATCGTTTTGTCCCAAAGCTCCGCGAAACGTGTGAGTGGGGAATCTGTGCCGGCAGTGGAATCAGCGAAGCCCTCTGCAATAGCCGCTTCTTCGTCCATGGCTTGCAGCCAGTCAACTCGCACTTCCTTCACCCGCAAGAAGATTCTGGCGGCTTGTTTCGGCATATGGATGGAAGGATACCATCTGGATTTTTTTGCCGCACTGCAATCTGGGTCGTCCGCTTTGTACATATAGTGGATTCCGTCGATGGGCCAGTTCGGGTAAAGACCGCACTTGTCCGTGGTACTCCACGTTTCGCGAACCCAGAGAATATCGCCATCTTCGCAAGGAGGCTTCATTCTGTAGCCATGTCCGTCATCCCAACCGAGCCAACCAATATTGTTCCATCTTGGGTTTGTGGGCTGCGGCTTTATCACCCGCCGCGTCTGCGTTTTCTGGCCCGCCAGAATGGCCTGTACCATATCGGTGTTAAACAAGATTGGTTTGCAGATCATTTAGCATCCCCCTCCCCGTCCATCTTCGCGCCGCAGTGGGGGCAATATGCTCTCATCGCCCAAAAAGGGCTGTCGCATACAGAGCAATGGAAAACATGGTAACAATACGGGTCTGGTTTCCACTTGCCATGCACCACCGGCGCAGCGTCCACGGCGGGAGCTTGGTTGATAATTCGCAGCAGAGCGTTCCATCCGTCCGCATAAGCAGTATTTTTGAATACTTCTGGATTTGCCGGGCCAACACCCAAGGTGTCCCGGTCGATCAGATCACCCATCACTCATCATCCTCCAATTCGATCCAGTTCAGCGGGTCTCCAAAGTCCAATTTCAGCCCCATGCGCTTATACACGGCCTGCACGGCATCGGCGCTGGTAAAGCAGTCCACGATATACCGCTGCATTTTTTCCAGCACCCGGTGGCAGCGCTTCCCGCCGAAGCCGTGGATGTCGTTCAGGGCCAAACACACGGCGGCGAAGCATATCTGATAGGTGCCGTTGATCCCGGCGGTGCGCCCGCCCTCGTAGGCGCTGTCCAAGTCCTTTTGCGTGATGCCGTTCTTCACCAGCGCGGCAAGTTTCTGGTCGTGGGTCATGCGCTGCCATTTCGGCTGCTGCTTCTTGGCGGCTCTCCTTTGTGCGCGGTTCATGGTCTTCCCTCCCGTATTTCACTCGGCCGGTTTGGCCGTTCCTTTGGTATTTCTGCCATAGCAGGGTCTGGATATCTGATCACCCCAGCAGAATTTCTTGATCTTCATCTGGTTCAGTCTGACTCACCCGGGTCTCGTAGTCGGTGCACCCGGCGCTGGATTTCTCCCGGTAGTACGCGCTGCGAATATTGTAGCAGCGGTAGCCCTCGCCGCCGTGGACTTCCGGCCAGTGCCACAGGCAGGTCTTACAGGGACGCTTTTGCTTCCGCCCCGGCTGATAGTAGTGGTGGCTCATTGCCTTTCTTACTCTCGCAAATAGTCCCTGATGGTGTTAATCGCTTCTTCGGCTCCCCGGCAGATTCGCGCCTTGTAGCCGTAGGCCGCAAGGGCGTTCAGCATTTCGGCCTGCTCGGCGCTGACGTGCCCGCCGCTGACGCGCTTGAGCTCGATATACAGCCCGTGGTAACCGCCGCATGGCACTGGCAGGCACAGGTCAGGCACCCCTTTCTTTACGCCCTGAGCCTTCAGCATGGCCCCCGTTCGGGCGCTTCTGGCCCCTCCGTTGGGGATGTGGTGCAGCATGCGCAGCTCCGGGTGCTTCCCCTCGGCCATGGAGGCCCATTGCATCACCATGCGCTGCTCCTGCTCTTCCGTCGGGCAGTTGGGTCTGGTCATCGTGCGTCCCCCCTTGCTGGTGTGTAAAATCTCATCCGCGACGGATCAAAGATCGCAGCAACAGTTCTCACCCTGCCCATGCGCTGCTTGGCAACTTCGACCAGCAAAAACCTCTGTTCCCGGGCTTCTGCCGCCTCGTACCATCCGACATAGGGCGAGGGAATGTTCTCATCGTCCGGCCCCTGCGGCTTGTACAGCAGGATAACGTTGTCGCTGTCATTCTCGATGCTGCCGGATTCCTTCAGGTCGCTCAGCGTGGGCCGCTGCCCCGGCGGGAGCCGTTTGAACTGGCTGAGCATGATGATCGGGATATCCAGCTCCCGCGCCATGGTCTTTACCTGCCGCGTAATGGTACTGATGCGCAGATGCTCGTTGTCGATATGCCGCGCCGTCTCCATGATCTGCAGATAGTCGATGATCAACAAATCCAGATG
>OGQJ01002227.1_pt1 | contig 15415 bp, 13 predicted proteins | sample 1553161 | NCBI WGS metagenome assembly OGQJ01 (sample SAMEA2579923, study PRJEB22360) | human gut metagenome | biome: human gut; feature: human-associated habitat; material: faeces | place: Denmark | collected 2008/2010 | reverse complement strand
GCTGCTGTTAGCGGCAGCCTCTGCTGCAGCCTTTTTAGCCTTAACGCGTTCAATGTCTTTCAGGCCTTTGGCATTGACATCTCTGTCAACCAATTCGATAACAGCCATCGGCGCACAGTCGCCGTATCTGTAACCAGCCTTCAAAACGCGCGTATAACCGCCGTTGCGTTCTTTATAGCGTTCAGCCAAAACAGAAAAAAGCTTCGCTACGACATCTTTGTCGCGCAGGAAAGACAATGCCAGACGGCGGGAATTCAAATCGCCCTTCTTCGCATAGGTAATCATGCTTTCGGCAAAAGTTCTCAGTTCTTTTGCTCTCGGCAGCGTAATCGTTATCTGTTCATGCGTCAATAAAGCGTTTGTCAGATTGGCAAACAAAGCTCTTCTCTGGCTCTTCGGCATATTAAACCGTCTGTGTGCATCACCGTGTCTCATTATGGATTCCTTTCTTTTTTCTGTGCCCCGGAGCCCGGAGCGGATAAAAACAATTCCGCACCACCTTCATGAATGCGAAAAACCTCTGAAAAAACCATTCGCCGCCGCCGCACAAAGCAGCTTACCGGCAAAAAAGCGGGCAAAATCCCCGATTCTCTCAAAAATCTTGTCCGCTTATACCTTATTATTTCTCATTTGTAAAGTATTTTCTTCAGTACGCTTCCGGCGCGCACGTTCACCGAAAAAACTCCACCGTCCAAAACCATTCAAAGCAAACGTCCCTTCAAAGCGAACATTCCTCCCCCCCTTTAAAGCGAACATCCCTTCAAACAAACGCCCCTTTAAAAGCGTCCCCTGTTTTCCAAGGCTTTTTTGAACACGGCCGCATTTAATTCCTTACCGCTCTCATCAACTTTTTCGCCGTCATCAACGCCTTTAAGCGAATAGCCGTCCTTGCCGACTTTTAACGCCGTATCTTCCAGAATTCCCTCTTCGTCAACTGACTTGACGCTCATCTTCATATTGCCGTTGCGGGAAATCTTAGCCGAAGCCGTTGAATAAACGCCTTCGCCGCCATCTCTCTCGTCAAGTGACGCTTTGGCATGAACCGTACCGTTCAGCCCAACTCTCGTGCTTCCTTTCAGAACGCCCAATTCTTCGCTCTCCATTTGCATGGACATTCTGTTGCCGTTAACGTTCATCGTCATCTGCAAATCTCTGTCCGTAATCTGAGCTTTCACGCGGCCGGCAGCCTGTTCAACGCGAAAAACGGCATCGTCGCCGCGGAATTCCCCGGCAACGTTCCCTGTCCGCTCGTCTTTCTGCACATACGCCGCCATATTGCCGTCGGCATCATAAAGAACCGTACTGCTGCGCGTTTCGCCCTGAGAGTTTTGTACCCGGCTGCCGTCCCTGCCGAAAATTTCCGTATTAAGGGGCTTGCCGTCAAAACCGCCGCTCAGCTCAAACCTGTTGCCGTCAATCATATAATTGAGTTTGTCGCCGTCAGATTTCAAAGTTGCCTTGACATCTTTCAACTGGTCAACGCCATACCCGGCAAAAACTTTTCCAACTGCTTCATTCATGTTATCCGGACACTGCGCTTTCAGTTCCGCCCGCAAACGCGCCGTTTCCTGAATACGCGCCGCCACATCTTTTGCCTCGTTCCACCCGATGGTTCTTTCCCCGGTTCGGACGGCTTCCTGTCCCTGCACGTTGCCGGCAGCCGCCAAAGCCGCCCCCATCATAACAACCGTTTCTGTATTGACGACACTCATAACCGTTCTCCTGTCTTTTTCTGTTCATTATATTATATCACAAATATTCCGCCCTTGCAACAACTATCAGCCGTATTTCGGCTCCGGCTGCAGCATTCGGCTCCGGCAGTTTCGCCTTCCGCGGCACAGGCCGCCCCGGCGCAATCAGCCGTTATCCTTTTCCCTTTCTTCCCTCTCGCCGCGGCACAACTCGCCAAACTCCGCCAGCTTACGGCCGTACATTTCGGCGTTTTCGCCTTTCAGCCCCTGCGGTTTGCGCGCAATCGTATATTGCGGTAACAGCCTCTTTGCTTCCGCAACCCCGCACGCCCACTTATCCGGCCTGATACGGATTTTCTTGCCTTGCCCTGCCGAAACTTTCGGCGTAATTTCTCCGCTTTCTGCGTCTTCAAACTCCGTCAGCGCCAGCCGCAGGTTGGTAAGCCCGCCCGGTATCAGGAATTCGATAAATTCGCCGCTCTCAATATAATTGCGCAGTTCAAATATCGCATCATCCCCCTGCCACTCGACAATCGAACCGGCAAACAGCCAGTCGCCGAGCGTGCGGGTATATTCGTAATTCTGGCTGAGGTTGGTCAGATGACCGTCATAAAAGCCGAGACAATAGCCGCGGTTCTGCAGGGTATAAAGTTCGTCCATATAGCGGTCGGGCGACCAGTTTTTTGGATCGCGGCGATAGTCGTCGATCGCCTGCCGGTAGCTGCGGGCGGTGATCGCCGCGTAATATTCGGTTTTGTTGCGGCCTTCTATTTTCAGCGAATGCATGCCGATGTCAAGCAGGCTGTTTAAGCGCGGCATCAGGCACAGGTCTTTCGAGTTCATGATGTAGGCGCCGTGTTCGTCTTCGATAATTTCGTAAAGCTCTCCCGGGCGGAAGTCTTCTTTGACCAGAAATTCGAACATGCCGCGGTTTTCCGGGGTGATGTTGAGGTCGCGGACGGTACCGTCTTTCAGGCGTACGTGCAGTCGGTAGTGCCAGCGGCAGCAGTGTGCGCATTTGCCCTGGTTGGCACTGCGGTCGGCAAGGAAGTTGGAAATCAGGCAACGGCCGGAATAAGACATGCACATTGCCCCGTGGACGAAGGTTTCAAGCATGATATCGGGGCATTGTCTGCGGATTTCCGCCATCTCGGCAAAAGACACTTCGCGGCCGAGAACGCACAGGTCGGCGCCGAGCGACTGCCAGAATTTGACTGTCTGGTAGGAACAGATGTTGGCCTGGGTGGAAACGAAACGCTTCAGCTCCGGCGCGTGTTCTTTTAAGTAAAGGAAGACGCCGGGATCGGCAATCAGTACCCCGTCGGGCTTAAGCCGTCTTAAGGTGTCGACAAAATGCGGCAGTTTTTCAACATCTTTGTTGTGAGTGTAAAGGTTGAGCGTCAGATAAATTTTTTTGCCGGCGGCATGAACGAAGTCAATGCCTTCCCTGATGTCGTCGAGCGAAAACTGCGACTGGGTGCGCAGGCTCATGTCCGGCGTGCCGGCATAGACCGCGTCGGCGCCGTAAAGGATCGCGGTTTTGAGTTTGACCGGCGAACCTGCCGGCAGCAAAAGTTCTGAAACCATTATTTTTTTACCTCGATTTTAGTGGTGTAAACGTTCATTTCCCCGAGCGGGGTTTCGTTTATTTTTACCCGCGCGATAAACGGCGCGCCGCTTGCCGCGTCTTTCAGAATCCAAAAATAGATCGGCCGGTCGGAAGACAGCTGCCACAGCAGATCGTCGCCTTCGGCGCCGAGTTTGTCGATATACATTGAACATTTGGCGGCACGGCCGGCAAAGGCGGAATATTCGTTGGCCTTTATCTCTTCTTTTCCTTCGTCGCGGAAAATGGCGTCAAAACGGCGTTTGCCGTCAAAAATCGGAATCCGCGAATCGCAAAAGCCCACTAGGTTGTATTGCCGGGCAATGGCGGCCAGCACGGTTTGCAGATTGGTGGTGTTTTTGCTGTCGGCCGTGGCTTCGATTTCTTTTTTCTTTCCCCTGCCGTTTTTGCTGCTGACGGCAAAAACCGGCTGGCCGTCTTCGTTATAGATCATTACCTTGCTGCGTTTGTTGAAGCGTGACTGTGAAGTGTAGCGGTAGGCGGAAGTTTCCAGCCTGTCGCCCTCAATGCTGCCGCCGGTGTAGTAGTTGGCCTCAAAAGGGTACAAAAAACCGAAAGTGCCGTTGGTGCGCACCACCGAGCGGACGGCGTAGCTTTTTTTTGTCAGCGTATATTCAAATTCGGCGGTGCTGGCGTTGAACGGGCCGACGAAAGCGGTGAAGTCGTGTTTGACGCTGAGCGCTTCGGCGGAGGAAGCGAACACAACCGCGGTCAGGGCGGCAACCAGAAATTTTTTTATCAATTTTGTGGCTTTCTTAAAATTTTTTTGTTATATTCCGGGCTGGATTTACTACTTTAATATAGGGATTTTCGTAAAATGTCAAAGAAAGTTTTGGTGCTGGCGGGCGGCTTTTCGGCCGAACGGGAAGTGAGCCTGGTGACCGGCCGGGGGGCGGCTGCGGCTTTGCGCGAATGCGGTTATAAGGTGATCGAGCATGATCTGACCGATACCGCGGCTTTGATCAAAACGCTTTGGGAAGAAAAGCCGGACGCGGTGTTTAACGCGCTTCACGGCAATTGGGGCGAAGACGGCGAAATCCAGGGGCTTCTGGACCTGTTGCAGATTCCCTATACTCATTCGGGACTGAAAGCTTCCGCGGTCGGAATGGACAAGGATCTGACCAAATGGATCTGCCAGTCGGCGGGGATTAAGGTGCCGTTCGGCGAAAAAACGACTTTCCGCGCTCTGCGGCAGAACGGCACCATGGTTGCCATGCCTTATGTGGTCAAGCCGGTCAGCGACGGTTCGAGCGTCGGCGTTTATATCGTCCGCACACCGGAGGATTTGCAAGCGATTGACTATGCCGACGAGGAACGCGAAATTCTGGTTGAAAAATATATCGAGGGCAAAGAGCTGACGGTCAGCGTCTTAAACGGCAAGGCTCTGACGGTGACGGAAATGCGCCCGAAAAGCGGTTTTTACGACTATCGGGCAAAATATACCGATGGCGTGACCGAGCATGTCATTCCGGCGGAAATACCCGAAGCCGCTTTCAACACCGCTCTCCGGTATGCCGAAAAGCTGCACCGGGCGCTCGGCTGCAACACCGTTTCCCGCACCGACATGCGTTATAACGAGAAAGACGGCGTAGTGGTTTTGGAAATCAACACCAACCCGGGAATGACGCCGCTCTCGCTGGTGCCCGAACAATTTAAATACGCCGGCGGCAGTTATCGCGAACTGTGCCGGATTTTGGTGGAGGAAGCCAAGTGCCGGAAAATCTCGCGATAGTCATCGGCGGGCCGACCGCTTCGGGAAAATCTCGGCTGGCGATTGATCTGGCGCTGACGTTTGACGGCGTGGTCGTCAATGCTGACGCCAGTCAGGTCTATAAGTCGATTCCGGTCATTTCCGCCGCCCCTTCGGCCGAAGATAAACAAAAAGCGCCTCACCGTTTATACGAATATCTGGAAGACGAGGAAAACGGCAACGTGGTTTCCTGGTTGGAAGATGCGGCGGCGGAAATCCGCAAAGCCTTTTCGGCCGGCCGGACGCCCGTGGTCGTCGGCGGCAGCGGTCTTTATCTGGACAACCTGATCAACGGTTCGACGCCGATCCCCGAAGTCGATCCCGCCGTCCGCGGGGAGGCGCTGGAAATTGTGAACGGCGAGGGCGTCGGCGCTCTGTTTGAACGCCTGTCGGCGGTTGATCCCGAAGGTGCCGCCCTGGTCAATCCGGCCGATGCCACCCGGGTGCGCCGCGCTTTCGAGATTTTTATGACCACCGGCCTGTCGATTGCCGAATGGTTTAAGCGGCCGATGGTCCAAAAACTGCCGGAAGCGCGGTTTCTGGCAATCAGGCTGCTGCCGGAAAAAGCCGTGCTCGACCGCCGCTGCAATCTGCGTTTTGACATTATGACGGCTTCGGGCGCCCTGGAAGAAGTCGCCGGCCTGCTTGCCCGCCAAGTGTCGGAAAGCCTGCCGGTAATGAAGGCGAAGGGGGTGCCGGAACTGGCGGCGTATCTTCGCGGCGAAACCGGTTTTGAAGAAGCGGCGGAAAACGCCAAACTGCACACCCGGCAATATGCCAAGCGCCAGCTGACCTGGTTTCGCAACAAGCTTGAGGCCGATGTTACTTTGCCGGACTGTTACGCCGGGCAGGCGGATTTCATAAATGATGTTAAAAAGCAATATAATATGTTGCAGAAATTTGCGTAATGATATAAAAAGCAAGTTAATCATAAAGAAAAATCCGGAGAAAACATTATGTGGCAAAGATTAATGGGCTTATTCTCTTCTGACATGGCGATTGACCTGGGAACCGCCAATACGCTGGTATATGTCAAAGGGAAGGGGATTGTGCTGAACGAGCCTTCGGTCGTGGCGATTGAAGAAGTCCGCGGCAAAAAACAGGTTTTGGCGGTCGGCAACGAAGCAAAACAGATGCTGGGACGCACCCCCGGCAACATCCAGGCGATCCGTCCGCTGCGCGACGGCGTTATTGCCGATTTTGAAATCGCGGAAGAAATGATCAAATATTTTATCCGCAAGGTTCACAACCGCCGTTCGTTTGCCTCGCCGATGGTTATCATCTGCGTTCCTTCCGGCTCCACGGCGGTGGAAAGACGCGCTATTCAGGAATCTGCCGAAGCGGCGGGCGCCATCAAAGTCCGTCTGATTGAAGAACCGATGGCTGCGGCGATCGGTGCCGGCCTGCCGGTAACCGAACCGACCGGCAGCATGGTGGTCGATATCGGCGGGGGGGCTACCCCAAGAGCCGCGGTATTTCTCTGCGCAGGTCAAGATCGGCGGCGGTACTACCGAAGTAGCCGTGATCTCTCTCGGCGGCATTGTTTACGCCCGTTCGGTCAGGGTCGGCGGCGACAAGATGGACGACGCCATCATTTCTTATATCCGCCGCAACCATAACCTGTTGGTCGGTGAAAGTTCTGCCGAACGCATCAAAAAGGAAATCGGCTCAGCCTGCCCGCCGGAAGAAGGCGAGGGACGCAGCATTCAGATTCGCGGTCGCGATCTGATGAACGGCGTGCCGAAGGAAATTACCATTACCGAACGCCAGATTGCCGAAGGCCTGGCCGATCCGGTAGCGCAGATTGTTGAAGCGGTTAAGGGTGCTTTGGAAAATACCGCGCCGGAACTGGCTGCCGATATTGTCGATAAAGGCATTGTTTTAACCGGCGGCGGCGGGTTGCTTTCCAACCTTGATCAGGTATTGCGCAATGCGACCGGACTGCCGGTTTCGATTGCCGAAAATCCGCTGGCCTGTGTGGTTAAGGGTACCGGCAGCGCGCTTGACAACCTGCCCAAGTTCAAAAACGTCCTGTCGACCATGTATTGAAGGCTGGGTGCGAAAACTGCTTACAAAGCTCCGGAAAGTTTCCGGAGCTTTTTGTTTTGCGGAAGCGGCGGGCCGTATGAACGCAGGTTTTCGCCGCAATACTGCCGAAGATGAAAATTTGTCGGAAGAATAATCAATTGGATATATTTTGTTAATCTTTTTATTATATACTGAAAACGGTAAAAACGGCAAATTAAATGAACGTTTTTTTATATGACAAAAAACTGTTATAGAGGACTGAGGATGACTGGAAAATCTGTTATCGGGCTGGTGCTTCTGACAAGCACTTTTTTAAGTTCATCGGTAAAGGCGGCGGCGTTGACGTCGGCGTTTGAAGAGTTAAGGCAAAAAGCGGCAAATTCCGGAGAGGTGTTCGACTGTGCGGAAGGGACGGAAAACGACTGGAGTTTTACGAAGCCTGAGGCGGATGCTGAAGGAAAATTGACGACTGAATATTATAAAATTATCCTGAAGCCGGAAAATTTTTCAACTACCGGAAGCACCGTTTGGAGAAAAGCCGGGGAAAATGAAAAATTCGATGCGGACACCGTTGCCGTTTATCTGCCGAACAAGCAGACGGAATATTTTAAATATGACAATGTCCGTCCGGCAGGCAGAAAAGTTTACGATATCCGGCAGTCGTCCCTGTCCGGGGAAGTCGATGCCGATTTTGTCGGCAGCGTCGCAAACGTTTCCGGCGGCGCCGTTTATAACAACGGTACGATTGACAAGATTACCGGTGATTTTGTTGCTAATTCCACCACCGGCGGCTATGGCGGAGCTGTCTATAACGGCGGCCGGATCGAAAACGTTGCCGGTAATTTTATCGGCAATCAATCCGGTCAGGACGGCGGAACCTTTTATAATGCCGGTACCGTCGGCAGCATCGGCGGCAATTTTCTGGGCAACCACGTAAGCCGGTACGGCGGTGCGGTCTATAATGACGACAGGGATCAGATAGACAATATCAGCGGAAACTTTGTCGGTAACTATGCCGGCAGCGGCGGGGCAATATTCAACCGGGGAAATATCGGCGGCATCAGCGGAGATTTTATCGGAAACTACGTATCCGGGGGAACGTTCGCTTATGGCGGAGCCGTTTATAATGACGGCAACTCTCAGACGGTCAGCAGGGTTATAGACCATATCCGGGGAGACTTTATCGGCAATTACGTGGCCGGAGGGTATAATGTGGCCGGCGGTGCCGTTTTTAACTATAACAACGCTTTTATCGGCAGCATTACCGGCAATTTTCTGAACAACTATTCCCGGGCGGCAGGTGTCGGCAACGTGGCTCTGGGAGGTGCCGTTTATACGGCGAAAAAGATGACGTTTGCCGCCGGAGAGCAGAAAACGTATTTTATGTCCGGCAACTATACGCTGGGCAGAAGCTACAACAAAAGATACAATGCGATTTTTGTTGAAACGGGAGCCCCGGGTGAGGTTCCGGTCGTCACTTTTGATACTGCCGGCGGCGGTGCTTGGGTGATTAACGACAACATTGAAGGCGGAAAGAACTCTAACAATGTGATTAACTATGCCACCCGCTACAATCTCGCTTTCACCGGCGACGGCGTGTTGAATGAAAACGGTCTGACCGACCAGTATATTTCGATTAACAACGATATTATCAACGCCGGCGAGGTTACGGTTGAGGGTACTACTCTTCGTTTCGGCGCCTATCAGCATGAAGACAAGACCGCCAACAACTGGGACGGGCACGGACGCTTTGTCGCTTCGCTGAACAAAGACGGTACTGTTAACTTGGATGCCGAGGCCGTAACTTCGCTTTCTTTGAACAACGCGGCCTTCGACCTGTATAATGAGTATCAGGATACTGTTAATCTGAAAGGCTGGAAGGCAAGCGGTGACAGCTATTTGCATGTTGACGTCGATGTTGAAAATTTAACTGCCGACATGCTCAACGTCAACGGCAACGTCGAAGGAACCACCAGACTGGTGCTCTATCCGACCTCGAACAAGGACATCCGTGGCGAAAGCATCCTGTTTGCACAATCGACGAACGATACCACCGGCAATGCGGATTCCTTCAAGGTCTGGCGCGTTTACAGAAGCCCTTACATGTTTGAAACCAAATATACCAAAACCGGAGAAAATGCCAACAAATGGGAATTGGAGATGAATGATACGGCAAACGACTACGCCGGCGTAGAACCGGGTGAACGTCCCGATCCTGAAGTGCCGGACCTGCCGGATATTCCGGATCTGCGGCCGCACCCGATGCCTGCTCCCGGCAGCAAGGCAGAGGTTGCGCCGGAAGTGATCGGCTATCAGTCGGTTACCGCTGCCGCCGTGGCTCAGAACGCCAACCTGATCTATAACGTCATGAACAAGGTGACCGACAATCGTCTGTATTGTCCGGGCTGCGGTTTCTATGATTATTACTGGAACGGCGAAGCTTTCCATAACCTCTGGGTTAATCCGGTTTACACTTCGCTCTCCATCAAATCTCCGACCGAGATTGACGCCGACGTCTGGGGTATTGAGGCCGGCGGCGATTTGCAGCATGACCTCAACAACAAGCTCGGTCTGTTTGTGTCCTACCGCAAGGGCAGCTACGACATGAACGGCGACGGCAAGCATTATTACTCGACCGTCGGTTCGGAAATCGACATCGATTCCTATCTGGCCGGTCTGTATTACCGCTATGACCGGAACAATTGGTATGCGTTTGCCACTTTATACGGCGGCATTCAGCAGGCGGATATTAAGACCGACGACGGGGTCAAATCCGACACCGACGGGGTTGAGTTCGGCGCAAGCTTGGAGGCCGGATACGACTACAACCTGACGGATACGGTTTACTTAACGCCGAGCCTGGGCGTATTCTATACGCAGGTCAACTATGACGACGCGACCGACAGCGTGGGCAAGAAGGCGGAATATAACGACCTTAAGCAAATTGAACTGGAAGCGGGCGTTAAGCTGACGAAAGCATTCCGTCTTGACGAAGGCTATGCCAACGTTTATGTCAAACCGAGTGTTGTGCAGACGCTTGTCGACGGTGACGAAGTCAATATCACCGGTTTGGGCAAAGTAAACACGCTTGACGACGAAACGCTGGGGCGGATTGAGCTTGGCGGGCGCTACGGCTTCACCGATCAGCTCTCGGCTTACGGTTGGGCGAATTATACGTTCGGTTCGGACTATGACGCGACGACCGTCGGTCTGGGTCTGAACTATGCGTTCTGATCGCAAAGGTTCGCCGTCTGCGGCGGCTTAGCCGGCGCTTTCTGGAAAAATGAAAGCGTCATCTCCTAAGAAAAAAACTCCCGGACAACTCCGGGAGTTTTCTTTGTCGCATATCTGACGGAAACTCCGCGGGAGAAAGGGACGGGAAAAAACGTAAAGGAAGGGCGGGGAAATCCCATAAAGGAAAACAGGAAATCCTCGAAATGAAAGGATGGGAAAACCAGCGGCGGAAGGACGGGAAAAATCCCGCGCCGGTGCATGATTCCGAAAAACTTATGGCATTATGGAGGATGGTAAAGAGAAGGGGCTCTTTCAATATGTGAAGGCGGGAAAATACAAAGTAAGTTAAAAGAAGATGCAAAATGATAATGCAGCAAAATTCCCGTTTACGGTAACAGCTAATACTTGCTTCGCCCGACCAGAGGCGCTTGCCGGTACCGGAAGTTATCAAAAAAACAGGCGGCAGCGGTTATTTGCGCACCGGTGCCATAGAGCTTGCAGATGTTATCAAAGAACCCCGTGTTTGACGCGGAGGGACTTTTTTAAGCAAACAATTGTAATATCGGTATGGTACGAAACGCCCGGCAGTATTTTTTGTTCAAGCAGTGGCTGTCCCGTATCTTCGCGCCCGTAGTGTTCGACACAGCGTTGTTTTACGGCCCCGTTGATGGCGGCAGCAGTAATATGTCTGTCTGAGCAAAATTTTACGTGCTCAAATAACATTTTTAAGAAAATGATGTGTTTTTTAGGCCTTTTTCTGGGATGGGATATGATTATGCGCACGACACTGTCCCCGCTCGTTTGGGGCAAAATGAAAAGTGAAAGGCCGTACGGCCTTTGTCATGATTTTGTTTGATGAATACCGTTTGCGGACTGTGTTTATGCATTTCTCCTGACCGTTTCTAAAAAAAATCCATAAATGCCCGCGTAAAACGCCTTTTTCAGGCGTTTTGTCTTTATCGCTGTATGATATGACAGTGAGGAGCACAATTACTTTATTGGCTGTAATGATTATTCACGGCGCGAAGCTGCCGGTGTGTCCGCATTCGCCTGTTGACGTCGGGAGCGTTGCGTTGAGACGTAAGCTTTCCCCGGTTAACGCAAGAGGTATTAACTCTCCGGAATTATGTTCACCCGTTTTAAAAGCCTCTCCGTCAGCACAACCTTGTTGTCTTATACGCTTTGATCACATCATGTTATGCAGACTTGTTTTCGCCTTTTTTGTCTTGCCGTTTTTGTTTCTTTTCCTTTTCCCGTCTTTTGGGTTTAATTGACATAAACGTAGCATTTCCGAGCTTTTTATGAATTTATTATCATGCCGGAAATCGATGCAATTTACAAACGTTATAAAAAACGGCCGCCATTGTCAGGTTATTGGCCTTGATAAACGTTCTGAAACCTTAGAAGACATGTTCATTTGTAAAGCTTTATACGCTTCCGCTGATTTCTCCGAAGGGCAAATTGGGCGCAGACCGGCCAAAATGCGGGAAGAAATAAACGGCAGGAAGCCATGATTTGAAAAAATCAAATAAAAAACGATATCCCAAAAGCTGCATTTATGTCAGTTGAGCCTAAAAAAAGAACTTCCCTTGGGAGGAAGTTCTTTTTTGTGTCGGAATACCCCTTTTAAAAAGCTGCTGTATCAAATCAGTCGCTTGTCAACAGGCGGTAAATATCATTGCCGGTGGCTGCTTCGCGGATTTTTTCACAACGTTCCTCGTCTTTGATGATTTTGGAAATTTGCGCTAACGCACTTAAGTGGTCGGCGCCGCTGTTTTCCGGAGAAACAAGCATAAAAACCAGATCGACCGGCCGATTGTCGCAGGCAGCGAAGTCAATTCCTTTGTTTAATTTGGCAAAGACGCCTTTGACATGTCTTAAACCGGGAATTCTGCCGTGGGGCAGGGCGGTGCCTCCGCCAAAACCCGTAGATCCGAGATTCTCTCTTTCCGCAACAATGTCAAACATCGTGCGTTCGTCGATCCCGGTATCTTCGGCAAGTTTGCGGCTCATTTCCTGTAAAAGCCGTTTTTTGGATACGGCATCGTCAATAACGATGACATCGCTGCTGGTCAGAATATCGGAAATTTTCATTTTGTCACCTGAAGTCTAGTTGTCGGCTTTCGGTTCAACCCAGCCGATGTTTCCGTCTTTGCGGCGATAGACCATGCTGATGTGATTGTTGGCCGCGTTTCTGAACATCAGGGCGCATTCGTTGGCCAGATCCATGTACATGACGGCTTCGCTGACGGTGCAGACCGGAATATTGGCGCCGGTTTCGGCAATGGTCAGCGGGGCGTTGACGTCAATGTCCATTTCGTCTTCGGTTTCGATGACCGGGAAAACGGCTTCGGAAGCCAGTTCGGCCAGACCGGTTTTGCTCTTGTGGTCTTTCAGACGGTTTTTGTGTTTGCTCAGACGAACGGCGATGTGGCTGTTGGCGTTGTCAAACGCGGTATAGGGATCGCCGGCGGTGCCGGTGCCTTTCAATACGATATTTTTTGCAGGATGAACGGTAACTTCGGCTGAAAATTCATCACCTTCTTTGGAAAAAGCAACATTGCAGCCGATCGGATCGCTGAAATACTTAGTTACCGAATTCAGAACGTTTTCTTCGATATGAGAACGCAATCTGTCCCCGATATCTACCTGTTTACCTGTAAGTGTGATTTTCATAATTTTTCCTTGCAAAATATAATTGATAAATTGAATTTTGAAACTTTATTCTATCATATAAAACGAAGATTTCAACTACAGTTTTGGAATAATTAACTTAAAAAAACGTTAAGACGCTGGATTAAAAAAAACGCCGTTCCCGCAACAATGCCCATTCTTTGCTGCCTTTCGTTTCCTTAAAAAACCGTCCGTCGCTTTCCCTTTTTTTGCGCGTGACCGTCTTTCCGCGCATGTGCACTTTTCCCGTATGCGTACTTTTTCCCGTCCGCACCTTTTTCCTGCGCGCCTCGGGAGGTTACATCGAGAAGTTGTCGCCGAGATAGACTTTCCGCACTTCTTCGTTGTTGACGATTTCTTCCGGTGTGCCTTCCATCAGCACCGTGCCGCCGTGAAGAATATAGGCGCGGTCGGTAATGTCAAGAGTTTCGCGCACGTTGTGGTCGGTGATCAAAACGCCGAGTCCGCGGTGTTTCAACTGCGAAACGAGCGATCTGATTTCGCCGACGGCAATCGGGTCAATACCGGCCAATGGTTCGTCAAGCAGAATGAAATTCGGCTGGCTGGCCAATGCGCGGGCAATTTCCAAACGTCTTCTTTCGCCGCCGGAAAGCGCCATCGCCGGCGACTTGCGCAGATGGGCGATGGAAAATTCCGACAGCAGCTCTTCCAGCATGTTTTCCCTCTTGTCTTCGTCTTCGACCACGATTTCAAGAATGGCCTTGATGTTGTCTTCAACGCTCAGCGAACGGAAAATGGAGGCTTCCTGCGGCAGGTAGCCGATTCCCATCCGCGCGCGGCGGTACATCGGCATGTTGGTGATGTCCTGCCCGTCGATGTGAACGTCGCCGTAATCGGGCGTGATCAACCCGGTAACGCAGTAAAAGCAGGTGGTTTTGCCGGCGCCGTTCGGTCCCAGCAGACCGACCGCCTCGCCGCGGCGCACGTTTAGGGAAACGTTGCGCAGCACCGGCCGGTTTTTGTATTTTTTGCCGATGTTGAAAATTTCCAGAGTAGAACTGCCGTTTTTGTCAAACATGTTTTCTTGCTTCCTTAATTTTTATTCTTCCTCATACCATATGCCGGAAACTCTCGACTGTCCGGACAATACTTTGCTGATGCCGGTGTTGAGATTGGTTTCAGCTTTGTCGCCTTTTAAAATGTTGCCGTTTTGGTTGATGACGACGTTTTCATAAAGATAAACTTTGCCTTTGTCGGGATAATATATGCCGGTTTTGGCCGTTACCGTACCGTCTTTGGTGACGATTTTCGGGTTTTGCGGAATTTCCACCCGCTGCAAAACCGGGTTGCCTTCCGTGTCTTTTTTGAAATATGTTTCCATCACCTCGGCATAGATTTTGTTTTTACCGTTGTCGGCAATGACGTTGTCCCGGGCAACGGCTTTATTCCTGCCCAGATAATAGGTGATGTTCCCGTCGGCGGTGATCTTTGCCTTGTCGTTTTTAATCAGGGCCGGTTTGCCTTTAATCACCATATAGTCGTCTTTTACGTGGTACTCCATCCGTTCGCCGAAAGCGTCGGCCTTTTCCATGTGCAGGCTGACGTTTTGTTCTGCCGTCATATCGGTGACGGAAGTCTTTTTCTCCCCGTTTTCGCCGCCGGTTTGGGTAAAATATGCGGTCAGCCTTTCGCCTTTGACCGTCATTCCGGGTTTAACCGCGACCGCGTTGCCGACGGCCACAGCCTTTTTTTCGTCCTGATAAACTTCCACCCTTTTTTCCGCCGTAATGGTGATGTCATACGCGGCGGCGGGAAAAATGCGGAGAACGCTCAGCAATGCAATCAGCCAGAATTTTCTCATTTTTCCTCTTCCTCAAACTCTTCCTGACGAATGACGATTTTTGACTTGCCGGTAAATATGATTACCTTTCTGTCTTTGTAATATTCAAAGCCTTCCGACCGCAGGGTGCCGAAATATCCTTCGGAAAAAACGGGGGTGACGCTGTAGGCTTTGGCTGCGGCGCTGTCGTAAAAGACGGTCTCGGTGGTTGCCGTCATGCCGTCGCTGTAAACCATCCTGACGTTGTCGTCGAGCCACAGCAGTTTTTTGTTTTGATCATAAAAGCCGACCGGCGATTTGACGCTGATCCACCGGTCGTCGGAAGAAGGCAGCAGCCCTTCCGGCCGGATCAGTTTGATCAGCTTTGAACCCGGTTCGGTTTCGTCGATGGTGTCGGCGGTAAAGTTGTTAACCCGGTTGGCGTCGTCGGTAACGTAAAAGACTGTGTTTTCCATGTGCAGTTTTTCCAGTTCGCCGTCTTTGGGTTTGGCAATGTTCAGCTGAAGATCGCCGCCGCGGTCCTGCAATCCCGGCAAAACGATCAGCAGTCCGGCCAGAGCCGCGGCAACTGCCGGCAGCCGCAGCTTGAACCGCCGTACGGACAGCAAAAA
>OGQJ01002217.1_pt1 | contig 15455 bp, 9 predicted proteins | sample 1553161 | NCBI WGS metagenome assembly OGQJ01 (sample SAMEA2579923, study PRJEB22360) | human gut metagenome | biome: human gut; feature: human-associated habitat; material: faeces | place: Denmark | collected 2008/2010 | reverse complement strand
GAAATGGACGCCGGTGACGCCGGCGGCAATCTGCATAGCTGCCCCCGCCGCAGTATAGAAACGGTAGCAAAGGTCAACGATTTCCGCACTCGGTTCGACCGGAGCATCAATGGTCAGGAAATTTTGTTCTGAAATCTGGCGCACCTTGGTGTCAACTGGGAGTGCCGCCGCAGGGCGGAGAAGACTATTCTTGAGAGACTGGCGCACTTCAGCGTCAATGTTCATTCTCGAACCGCCTTCGCCCAACGACTTGGCAACCATAGCATCTATAGATGCGGCGGTGATTTGCAGCTTGTCTTCAACGCTCATAAACATATTCCGAAGCGTTTGCAAATCATCGTTTGGTGCAATCTCAATGATGGTTGGGACAGGATTGAGAACATAGTGCGTTTGGAACTCCAAATCGATGCCCCAAGTTGATGCCATGTGCAGCCGCTCATTACAGGTCTTAATCATCTTGTCGATATGAGAGACCAGCTCGGAGCCAGTTTCAACAGCGATGAACTTCTGGAGGGTATAGCTCTCAAGGCAACTCTCCAAAATCATACGGTTCGTCGCGGTCAATCCATCACGGAATGGAATGGAGTAGACGATAATGTCGCATTCAGTAAGTCGTTTGTTTAGGTAAATATCAAACTCTTTTGCCATATGCGACTCAACTCCTTATCAGGTGGGGTTCTGAGCAGACAGAGACAGATAGCCTTCCTTGATGGTCATAATGGTTGCAGTCTCAACGCTACGCGGTGTAGAGAGCGTACCATACATCAGGAGATTGCCCTCGCCAACAGTGGCGGAATCGTAAATAACGAAATGGGTAATCGTGCCCCAGCTCGCAGTTGATTCATTGAAGTTAATAGCCTGACTGTTGGTGACAACGCCGTCAACCGGCTCACCAAGGGAACTCAACTTCACACGAGCATAGCCAGCATCTGTGGACGGCTCGTTTACACCAGTACCATTGATAGCAGGGGCGCTGGTGCTCAAGCCAATGGAATAGGTCTTTGGCAGAGCAGGAGACGTTTTCGTGTTGAAAATATTGCCTGCCGCACAATTCAGAAAGTAGGTTGTATTCATAGAATCTGTCCTCCTCTAAAATGGGCATAATAAAAGCCGGGTGCATACGCCCCGGTTTATTGCCTGATGAAACTCTTGTTGATATTATTGGTAATAAATAAGATGCCTTGTTTGGGAATCTCGATATTGCCGTTAATATCTTTGATAGTGATTTGATAGATGTACTTACCACACAAATCTACCGTGTCCAACGGGTCTAATGTGACCGCCAACACATTTTCTGCGGTGACATCATCGTTAAAATGTGATTCCATTGGCTTCGTAAGAATCGGTACACCTGTCTTGTTGGTAAAGCTAACAATAGAGAAGTTTGCCGTACACCCACTCAGCGCAAACGGCTGGTGGCTCTTATAGAAGTAGGTGTAGAACGCAAAGTCCTGCGTCTCTCCAGCTACGAAGTCAATGGTCGGTAACGTATATGGGCTGTAATCACAGGGCATATAGGTTCACCACCTTTACTTTTTCTTTTCGCCATCTGCTGCGGAAGCCTTTTCGATAGAAGCATCACTCAGCATAGCGGCAACCTCCTCGATAACAGCAATGCTGCCACTCAGATTTGCAAGGTTTTGTTTGCCGTTTACACTAACTGCGTTCAACGCATTCAGAACAGCGGCAAGTCGATTCATAATCTCGTCTTTCATATGGCTCTCCTTTATATCTTTTGGGTAAATAAAATCGGGAGCGGAACACCATAGGATGTGCCACTCCTTACAAAAGCCTTCGGGTGCTTTTCAATCGTGGAGTTATTATGCTTCAATTGCTTGAAGTTTCTGTTCGAGCTCGTCAATACGCCGGTACAATCGCTGAATCATGTAAGTGTTCAGGGAAATGAATTCTGCATAGCGCAGGGAATACTCGTCTGTATATTTTGAATGTGCATCATTCAGCCCGGAGCACTTTACTAATCCAGCAAAATCCTGCGTACTAAGACCACTATCACGCAATGCGTCTTCTACTTCTTGCGCGATAAAGCCAGTATGGAACCTACCACTTCGACCAGAATTAAACCGATAGACGCTCGGCTGCAAACGCATAAAAAATGGGATGTACCTGTCTAAGTCGGACGAGATATTGTTTTTCAATCGCCTGTCCGAAGAGGTGTCTATATCCGTACTTGCAACAATACGGGTACTTGTGACAACAAATGATTCACCATCGGATTGCATACGGACACCAGCATTTGTAGCGATAAAATAAAACTCCTCATTAGACCCATACATTTTAGCACCATAGGTGTAACGACCAGTACCGTCAGAACCAAGTGCACACTTGAAGCCACCCCAATCACTGCCGAGAGTTATAATATCAGCATCAATAGTACCAGAGCGGATGTAATTTGCATTGATATATAGCCTGTTCGATGTTGAATCGCTAAAAATGCCAAACCGCGTGCTTCCGTTAGTAAGCATATTGAAGATATCTCTGTCGCTCAATGCATTGTCGTAGGCAGCCTGCAAAGCGGTGTTCGCCAAGTTGTATGCATTACCTGCATTTGAGTTCGCAGTGTTTGCAAGGTTGTAGGCGGTATTAGCTCTCTGATATGAGCTGCTATTTCCAACGTTTGATTCTGTGACAGAAGCCCAGTTGATTGATGAACCAGCAGCCATTGTGATGCTACCTCGAACAGAAACATTACCACTGGCATCAACTGTAAAATTGCCGTTTCCAACATTCAGTCCATTGAGATTGAGGTATCCAGCAGTGAACTCATAGTTGCTATTCATCATGGAATTGCCAGACTTGTCCTTGAACGATGCGCCAGACACGACACCTTGAAACGTACCGCTCTTTGCATACATATCGCCATTCTTTTTTACCCAGAATTTCGCAGATGCGGGAGCGGCTGCACCAGCCCACATTGCATAGGCGGAGTTAGCATTTGTGCCAGAACCGTTCAGAGCGATATAGTCACTTCCACTACCAGCGTGGAGGTAGTCGTCTTCAATAGTGAAACCACCGATTTTACCGGAAGTAGCAGAGACCTTGCCACGAATGTAGACGCTGCCATCATCGATATCGAGATAGAAATTTGCATTCTGAGGCATCCCGTCATCGTCGAACAGAATGTTATCACGACTGCGACCAAGACTAATAAATGACGGATAAACAGTTGTGCCATCTACTGAGTACAGGTCACCTGTGCCTGCAGCAATACCATACATAGGGTCAATGAGAATCTTGCCGCCATTGTCCTTTTGGAGAACAAATGTGGAGTTATTCAACCATGCGCCGCTTGAGTCTACCTTGAACTGCATAACACCGTCGTCTGTCTCATTCTCAATAACAAGATTGTTGCCAACAATAAGCTTACCGCCGATAACCTCTGCGTTCACACCAAAGTACGTTCCAACCTCGTCGGACGCAAACAGACCAATAGCAAGCTTTGCGGTCGCCCAGTTATCGTCGGTCATAGCAATCATGCTATCTACAATGCGAAGCTGATACTTGGAATCACCTCCGACATGGATACCACTACCGTTGATAACAACACTCTGGTTCTTGGCGGCAATAATTGTATTGACTGCCGCATCCAATGAGCTCTTCATAAACTTCGAGACTGACGCAGCTTGATTTGCAGCCTGATTATACAAATACTTGTTGGCATCGAAGCTGCGGCTGGTAGAGTAGCTGGTCTCTACCATATCTTTCAATGTATTGACATAGTCTTTTCGCTTAAAACGATTTGAGAAGACAACCGAGAAATTGCTGTGCTTTTCAAAATCTAACTCAAACTCGATGATATATGGCGTGATTGTCTGCTTACCGCCGACGTTGAGATACACGCCCTTACCCAGCTCCAAGCGGTTTCGAAACGGTGCGAATTCTTGGGCAAATACGAAGTTTGCAGAGTCAACCGAAAATTCATATGTAGGTGTAGCCAAATCTGCAAGAACATCCAGCGCGTAGTCATACAGTTCCAACTGCACAGAGTATTTTTGGTAATCACTGACATTTGTTGTCAAATACATAGAGCCAGTGCCGCAGACAAACGAAATCTTGCTGCCTTCCCGTGTAGTTACCTCATCGATGGTCACATCTCTAATATCAGATGAAAAAGATGATAACGAACCGACAAGCGTGATTGTGCCGCTTGAAGCCTTTGTCGTATTGACAGTGATTGAACCTGCGTACAAACTCAGCACATACTGGTTGTCTGAACCAACCTCCAGTGTGCCACGAATAATATCGCCAGTGATATTGTGGCTTCCACTGAAAGCAAAGTTGCCACCAGAAAGTACATACATTTTCTTTTGGAACTCGTTGGTCAAATCGACCTCAGAAATTGAAGAGGCATCTACGGAAACTCTTTCGTTTACCAGTGAGTAGGAACTACCAGATACAGTCGTATCAACACTCGTGGCAACAAAAGTGTCTTCGGTAATATCCTGCTCAATGATGTACTTGCGCAAAATTGCGTATTCTTCTTCTGAAAAAAACTTACTGATGGATAGTTCGTTGACAACAGCTTGAATCTGCTCTGCATATGGCTTGATGTTCGCTTCAAGCGCAGCAATCTCATCTTCTTTTGCAGCAATCTCAGCCTTCTTCGCGGCAATTTTTTGATTGATTTCATCAAGCAACTTCTGCTGGTTAGCCTTACCGGTTGATGTGGTTTCCATTGCAAGCGCCTGAATCGTAACGCTTTGCTGTGCAGTAAGCGTATCAAGCTCACCCTTCAAATCCGCGAGTGTAGCTTGCGTTGCAAGTAACGTGGAAGATGCGGATGCCTGTAACGCTACCAAACCTTTGTAGTATGTTTGGCGATTGAGGACAGTACGTTGCCATGCTTCCCACTTTGCAGCAAGGGCATCAGGAAGGTCACCATTCGCAATGAAATAGCTAAGGTCGTAAATCCAGTTGGAGCCGATGGGGTTGACCTCTCGGATATCTACATCATCACTACCATACGGTCTGATTGCAGTAACCAATTCATCGGTCACCTCTTCAATATCAAGGCTCTCAACCAGATTATCAAAGTCCAGATAAATGGGGAGTGTCTCTAATTCGATATCGGCGTCATAGACATTGATACTGCGCTCGTAAGGGTCAAACACGAACACACAGCGGAACTTGTCTTGGCAGTCGCCATACAGGAAGGACATAAGGTAATCGTCATACCCATCGAATGTACGATAGCGCTGGGCAACAGACGGAGCAACATAGCCCATATGCCAGCCATCGGCAACCTCAAGGACTCTACCGATGATAGTGTCCGGGTCGTTATGGTTTGTCTGGTTGAAGAACTTGAATGTACTACCGTCATCGCCGTCTTCAAGGAAGAATTTCTTTGTGTCGAGAACTTTTTCCAAAGAGTAGCACTGGACGTGTTTCACATCGGAAATACCGTCAGCACTTGTTGTCGGGTTCATAACAACGTAGATACCATAGTGTTCGGTGTAGATGACCTTATATCCAACAAGCTCGTCATAAATCCAGTTCTTCTCGCCATCAAGGATGGCAGGAACATCGAATGTCATTTCGCTTGGTTCTGCAAACTTGACGGACAGCTTTAGGTTATAGACACCGGGGATAACCCCAATAGTCTCCTCATGCATCGTCTTCAGGACGAGCGTAGGCGTTTCGGGCGTGCCGTTTTTATCAAACGCCAATTTGGAATAATCAAGATACAATCCGCAACACCTCCTTATCCTGCAACATTGTATAAGAACCTGCCAGAGATGGTCAGCACGCCATCACCGGTTACTTTGATATTATTGTCTCCGTGAACCAAGCGGAAGAAGTTGAGATTGAATCCATCGTATAGGTTGTAACCACTTGAGAGCTCTTGAATGATGCCGTTGCTGTTGTTGACGAAAACAGATGCACCGCTTGGAATGCCAGTCAACTTGAACTCTCGGTTGTCATCATTCAGATTTACAAGAGACAAAGTTCTTGTGCTGGATGCAGGTGCGAACGAAATCTCAGGCTTGAGATATTCACGCACCGAGCTTTCGTTGCGGAACAGAATGGTAGTCTCATCGGAAATCGTGTACTGCTTTTCAAACGGGTAGCTATACGCATAAGGGCAATCGCATTGAATGGTCGCCTGAAATGCGACGGGCAACCATCCATGTGAGATGGGGGTCAACTCAGTGACCATGCAGCGAAATTGAAGCTGCTCCATGTCCTGTTGCCCGATGGAAAGCCACTTGTACTCTTTGCGTCCAGTCAACCAATAAGCGATATCTTCAAGCTCATACCGGTCGAGCTCGCGCTCGGCACCAAAAACCAACTTGAATTCAAGTGGCTTACTGTGGTAATTCGTTCCAAAGTAAATTGGCTGAATCCGATTGTTTGTTCTCGTTTCGACGATGGATGCTTTGTTACCAAAGCTCACATCGCTTTGACCTCTGCCACCAATGTCATAGACCATAAGCCCATACATCGCAGAGGACTCTCCGTCAAAAGTAAACTCATAACAGTTAAACATGGTTTACCGCATCCATCTCCTTTCATAAAATATCAGTGGGAGGGAGACAGAAGCTCCCTCCGCACCGTTAACGTTTTATATTCAGTTGTTTGATGACATCATTGGTGAACTGCCGATTGATTTCACGATGTTTCTCAACCGTTTCTTCATTTGCTCCATAAATGATAACATCGCCAAAGGATACGCTGGGCGTCTGTGTGTTATTGATTGGAGCAAAAGCAGAAGCAGCCTTCGTAACATCACCTTGCATCTGACCGAACATACGGCTCATATCCGTAAGGGTGAGCAACTTGCTAAGCTTGTCCGACAGTGCGGTAGTGAAATCAATAATGCGATAGAGACCGGCTTCTTTCTTCGCGTCGAGAACCGCCTCACCCTTTTCGAGGACAGCAAGAATCTCATTTTGCTTTAGAGTCGGCTGGTCGCCTGCGATACCACCAGTGTGGTAAATGTACTTACGATACTTCTCATAAAGAAGTGCACCACCATCCACATACCACGTTCCATTTTGGCGGTAAGCATTCACGCCGTACTGACCGAGCATTGCGCCAAGGGTCAGGTTGCGCTTGTCGAGCCGCGCTTTCTCTTCCTTACTGGCAGTATGGTGCGCTTGGCTATTCGCATACATCTCCTTGATGATAGCATGAATCATTTCCTCGTTGGAGGAACTGTTGTCATATGTCGTTTCACCAACAATGTAATTTGAACCAGCACCATTTGCAGCATCGATATCAGCGCCAATGCTATTCAACGCATTGACGTAGCTTCCATATCTCTGTGCGGCAGCTAAGGCATTTTCCCAAGCTGTCGTGATAGTGCTGCTCAGTTCATCGCCGTATTGATAGTTCCAAGCAATTAGCTCATCATACAATGAGCCCCAGTTTGACTGGATATATGCAATAGCCATATCATACAGCTTCTGATAAGAAGAGATGCTGTCCTCAAGCACTTTGATTTCTGCGTTTTTCTGCTCCTCATACGCTTTCTGCATATTGTCAAGTGCGCTTTTCTGAGCATCTACCGCATAATCTGACTGGGTGTCAGCAAGCTCTTTCTGGAGCTGAGACATTTCCTCTTCGAGCTTTGCCTTTTGCGCCTGTGCATCTCGGCTGTCATCTAAGGAAAGCGCATTGATACGAGCCTGCAATTTAGCGAGCGCCTTAACCTTCTCTGCTACCTTGTCTTGGTAATCTGCTTCCGACTTTGCAGCCTCCAAAGCTTCTTTGCGCAAAGAAATAATGTCAGCGTAGGCATCTTTCATATCCTCAAGCGCATCAATCTGGTCGTTGATACGTTGCTTGAGCATATCCATAACATACTTCAAGATGTCATCGAGACCATCTTTCATGTTGTTTAGTTCCTCTGCCGTTTTACCGGCAGTTTGACCGATACCACTAACGGCACTATCAGCCAAAGAACGAATTGCATTGATGTTATGGAGCGCAGCTTGATATTGGTCATCGTCCAGTCCAAGCAAGGCGAGGTTGGCGTACACCAATCCCCAGGTGGCGTTCGTAGCCTCTGTGGTGGCGTACAGAAGGTTGTTCAGGTCTTCAATGGAGTTCTCCTGCAATGCGAGGCGGAGACGCTCGACATAAGTCATAGCCTGATTGAGAGCTAATTCTTGCGTCTTTGCAGCAAGCACCTTATTGATGTTCTCTTCGTTGATAACCAGCAACCCGTTTTCATCCATGAGGTATTGCATATACTGCGCACCCAGTTCGATAATAGACTGCAGGGTATCAATCGTGATATATCCGTTTGCGGCATATTCATCGGCTGCATTATGGAGCGTCTCATACACATTTTGGTATGCATCGACAACATCGCTTGCAGCAGTAACAATCTGCTTTAAGTAATCAATAATAGATTGCTTTGCAGATTTGATGTCAGCCTTTAACGTGCGGAGAGAGGAAGCTCCCTCTTGGTTTGAGTCATTGAGAGACTCCATCGTATCGATGAGCTCTTCGGTTTTCTTCCTGAGTTCGTTAGTCTCTTCCTGAGTAGCACCATAAAGCTCGTTAAGGTGCTCCATGTTATGAACCATGAACTCGTTGGTCGTAGCGTCATAGCTTACACTGAATCCAAGAGCTTCGAGTTCTGCCTTGCCGTTGGCAATGGTTTCACTACGAAGACTGTTCAGATTTTCAAGCGCATCCGCTTCATCATTGTAAACATTGATAAGTTGCTTTGTGAGCGCAATCTTCTCTTCTTCTGTATCTGCATACTCAATCTGAGACTGTAACTTGGCAAGACGCTGCTGGATAGAATCCAGCCGCTTCATTGCTTCGTAATACTCGTCAATGTCAGCAAGATATTCTTCGACCTCTTTGCTGGAACCACCGCTACCACTGCTGCCCGAGCTGCTTTCAAAGCTCTTGAGCGGGGCGTTTTTCAGCGCTTGGAGCGCAGCAATCTGACCGTCAATTTGAGCAATTGCTTTTTCATAGGAGGAAATATCTAATTCAAGCTGTGACACATAATCGTCCAAGCTAACAGACGTTGCTTCATAGTTATAATCCGTCCCCTTGAAATTGCCTTTGTACAGGTCAAGACTGAGACCGCCTGTTTGTGTTCCGTCTGTTCCACCGAAGATACTGGAGCTGCTACCAGCGACTTCACCGCTTCCCATAGCAGCAATAGCCTGAGCTGTTTCATGCGCCTGCGCAGCAATTTCAGAAATGCTATTGCAAGAATTGCTTGCGTTAACAAAAATGGAGTGTGCCATGTTATATGCTGCTTTAGCAGCATTGTCATCCATGTTCTCAAAACACTCTTTTGCAACGCGGGCAAATTCTTCTTCATTACCAGCCATAGCCGCAGCAGCAAGAGCATACGCTTTTGACTCCTCAACGCCCATTTCAATAAGCGCTGCCGTCAAAGCGTTACCAGTATTGATTCGATACTCTGCTACTTCTTTGGCAATCTGACCTTCGCCATCGCCTACGTTTTTGGCAAGCTCAAGTTGTGCTTGCGCACTTTCCATCTTTGCTGTCAGGACAGCCTTATCCGCTTCGAGCTGCGTAATCTGACTGTCAATCTGAGCATCCAGTTCAGCCTTTTTGCCAGCAATGAACGAGTTGACGACATCTGCGTTTAACGTGAGCTGTCCGTCTGCCGCGACGGTGGCATTGTTCAGAATTTCAGGATATACAGACGCAAACTCAAGTGCCTTGTCCAAAGACATTGTGAAGCCGTCGGCAACCTGATTCTGCAAATTAGCGAGAGTTTGGAAAGAGTCAGAAACGGAGTTGATTGTGTTAGAAATCCGAGAGAAGTTGTTCAGCGCACTCGTGTAAGCATCGAGGTCACCGGTAATGCTGCCGTACAAGCTGCTATAAATCGCAAGCTTTCCTTGATTTTCAGCAATCTTTAGGTTGTTCTCTTCGATTACACGGTTATTCTCTTCGATTTCCGCACGGTATTCACGAGCAGCATTTAACCGCTCCGTACCAGCGCCACCATCGCCGCCGTACTGGTCATAGTAATCTTCGCCGCTCTTTGCCTGTTCGTCAAGAAGGCGATTCTTCTCTTCAAGGGCAGCGTTTTGCTCCTTGAGGGATTCAGTCTCCTTCTCAATTTCAGCCATCTGTTCTTGCATCTTGGCATTGGCGTTTTCCATCCAAGCCTCAGTGTTAAGTTTAATAACACCGTTTTCCTCATACAGATAGCTGAGGTAGTCATCGTTGGCAGAAGCAAGTGCCTCAATAGTGTCAGTTGACAAACCTGCACCAGTAGCCATATCTGCCTGAGCTGCATCTAATGCGTCATAGGCGGCTTTTAGTGCTGATACTGTGTCAGTTAATTTTTCGAGCTTTGCTGTATATGGAGTAAATGGGTCTTCCGATGCAGCGGTTTCTGCCGCTTGCGCTAAGAGGTCAGAGAAACCACTATCTGAGAGCCAACCATTGATAAGGTCGGACAACGAATCGCTTCCATCGTCAAAGTTAAACATATCGCCAATCGTTTGATTAAGATATGTTCTAAACTTTTCAAGCTCTTCAACCGTTGTCGGGATGCCGTTCTGAAGAACGTAGGTCGCTGATGTCTCGTCATAGATGGATTGGACATATGTATCAACAGAATCTTTGAGCAATCCGGTCTTTTCAATTACTGCATCATAGATTTCATTGCCAGTTAAGTCTTGCCGGAGCAACTCTGCCTTGAGGTCAAGCAGCGTATAATAGTAGTCAACAACGGCATCCATGTTAGAATGGTCAACATTCCAATCAACCGGTTCTAACACCAACTCTGTTGCAGCTAAACCATAACCAACAGACGAAACCTTTTCACGCAAATAGTCACTGGCAATCTTCTGCGCAGCTTCTTTTGCTTTAACATATTCCTCATCCGTCCACGCATCTTGGATGTTATAAGAAATTTTGGAACCATCCCAACCAGACCAAGTTTCACTTTGAAGTTTCTTCTCAGCAGCCACACGTTTTTCTTTTGCTGCAAGTTGAGCCTCTTCAAGTTCTTTCTTAATGGCACCATCTAATGCCTCTGTATAATCTTTGGTGCCCTGCGTCAAACCCTCCAACGCAACAGCTTTATCTCCAAGAGCACTGGTTACCTTGTCAAGGGCGGTCTTAAAGGATGCTTCTTCGCTTTCAGTAAGGTCTGTGCGATTTGCGTACTTCTCGTACTCAATATATGCAGCCTTCACTGCATCTGCATTTTCAATGGTCGCTTCTGTGCTTGCGATTGTAGACGCAGCCTCTTCAATCTGCTTGGTACGAGCATCCTCGATAGCGTTTTTGATTAAAAGAATTGCGCCTATGGCGGCGGCAATACCAGCGACCGCAATCTGAGCGGTAGACGCTGAAATGCCAAGTGTTTTTAGTGCGACAGATAGGCGAGACGTTCCGGGGATTGCAAGCGCAGTCTGACTATTCATCGCCTTGATAACAGCCGGGAGCTGCTTAAACCCAGTAACAAAGGTTGAAACGGCGGAAGTCACCTTCGCCAGTGCACTGGGGATTGTTGTAACAAGGAAAGTCTTTATGGCATCAGCTTTAATCGTGGCAAGGATACCGACTGTAACATACAGAACGGTATTCAATCCACCAACTTTATCAATCACCTTTGCCAGCACATTGAGTACATCAAGCAGCCCAGTACCCAACTCGATGACCTGCTTTACAAAATCAGAGTCAATGAGGGTCATAGACAGCTCTTCAAACGTTGCCTTGAATTCAGCAATCTTACCGTGGATGCTGTCAAGATATTTTTCGTTTTCTTTCAACGCAGAGCCAGCAGAATTTGCCGCTGTTTTAACGACATCTTCAGCTACGTTGAAGTTCTCAAGCATTGATGAAACAACGTTGGCGTTTCGTTTGCCACCAATCTGTTCCAAAATATTTGCTTGTGTGATATCGGTAAGCTCGCCCCAGACACCCGCCAACTCTTTCATAATCTGATAAGTAGATTTGAAAGTGTTCTCGTCAATCTGAATATCAACCTTACCATTTGTGAGCGCCAGAAGTTCCTCGCGGAGCTCTGACACGCTATTCGCCATACCCTCCGTACTCTCTCCAGCTTCTTCTGCCTCGGTCTTTGCTGCGCGGAGGTACATGGAGACCGTCTTCATTGTCGTACCGACAACGTCAGCATCTTGAACAACACTGTTCGCAGCAGTAATGAGAGCGATACTCTCGTCCAGAGTATTATTACCAGCAGCAAGCGCAGAGGCTGAACGCCGCAACGCCTCGCCAACGCCCTCTGAGGAAATGGCAAAATTGTTACCGACCTCGTTGAATTTATCAACAATGCTTATAGCATTTTCAGCCTCAATACCAAATGCCTTCATTGTTGAAATAATACTTTCGGAGGCTTGGCTAACATCCTCAATACCATCGCCAACGTTTTTATACACCAATGCCGCGTCAGCTAATTGTGCAGCTTCGTCCAGTGTATAGCCAAGGCGAGCGAAATCAGCAGACGCTGTAACTGTATCAGCAATTGTTGCACCGAGCTTTTTCGCACGAACAGATGCATCATCGAGATATTTAGCATATACGGTGCTCGTTTCATCTGTGACTTTCTTCAGCTCAGTCATCGCTGTATCAATGTCAATAACAGCAGAAACCATCTTCTTTAAGGAAGAATAGAGTTTCATAACAATCTGAGAAACAGTAAGCCATGACGTAAACTTGGCAGCAAGACCACCAACACGCTCGCTCAGTGTCTTAGTATTTTCACCGGCGCTCTTAATGGCATTTGATGACTCAGCAAAAGATGTCCGCAAACCAGCAAGCCTGCGTTGGAATTCATCAACAGAAATTTCTCCACGCTCAAGCTGACCAAGATATTCTTGCAGGTACACGGTACCCTGCCGAATGTTATTATAGTGTTCGCTGCTCCGTCCGCTTTGCGCAGCAGTCCAATCCTGCTCCGCTTTTTGCATTTGCGTAAGAAGCATAACGCCCTGTTTCATAGCGGCGTTTTTCCTGTTTTCAGCCGTTACTGTTGCATCATCCGCAGCCTTTGCTTCACGTTCTGCTTGAATTCCAAGACCTTTGGCCTGCGCTCCTCCGGCATTAGCCTCTCGTTCTTCATTGATTCGTTGGATGTTTACAAGGATTGCAGCCGCTTCATCTTCAAGTGCCTTTCGGCGCTCATTGCTACCATCGACACCTTGGAGACGAAGTGTCTCAAACTCAACCTGCCACGCCTTATATCTCTCAAGCAGTGCAGTAACCTGAGCAGCCTCTTCTGCAGTTGCTCCCTTGCTCAAAGACCCAAGACCAGTATCAATGTTCTTGGATTGCTTTTTCATTGCAGCAATCTGAACGTTGAACTCCGCCATCTTTCTGGCGGCTTCATCTGTTACTGTTGCGGTTTCTTTTATCTTACTCTTAACCTCTCCAATGCCTTCTGCAGTCAGCGTAATGCTTGTCCCTTTATCAAGGTTGAGAGTATTGATGACGGTGTTTAGCTGGCGTCTAAAATCAGCAATGGCACCGGCACCGATGTTAATCTTTGACAAGTTGACATAAAATTTGCCGTTCTTACTAATTGCATCAAGCTGTTTGCGGATTTGCTCACCGAATGATTTACTATCCAGTTTGGCTTCGAGCTTGATTTTGCCCATGATTTCGTTGAGTTCTTTGCGGATAAGAGCTTCGCTGTCACCATCTGCACCGCCACGGGCAACTCCAATTAGTAACCGTACATCTGCGTCCATTGCCATCGTTCATCACCGTCCTTTATGAAGAAAAGGCTTGGCATAAAGCCAAGCCTTTCAAAATTATTGTTCATATATATCTGCCGCAATTACGGCAGTAATATTGTATTCGGAACCATAGTTCCCGTTAAAGTCGCTGATTGCCTGTTGAATAAACTTCAGTGCATCTCGTTCTTTCTTGCTTCGCACCCACGCATAGTTATCGTTGTACAGCGAGTGTCCAATTGCCGCACCAGATGGTGAATGGTTGTCCCACCAACCATACACATAGTTTTGCGCATGGTATCCGTTATTGAAAAGGGCAACGATGTTGTTGATGCCTTCGTACCCCAAATCATTGTCGAGAGAGTCACGATGCAAATCACCCTCAAAGTATAGAGGAATTTCGAAACCTTCTTCAGTCTGAATTATAGTTCCGCTACTACTCATTCCTTCAATGTGCTTCATAACCGAATCCGGTAGGTCGTAGCTCTTTGCTGTCATTTGAAGAACTTGGATAAACTTTGCAGCGGCTTCATATATGCGTGTCTCAGGTATAACCGAATCGCCTGCGGCAGTTTTCTTAACACCGTTCCGATTATATTCTTCCAACTTGTTTTGGAGGCGAGATTGCCCTTGTGGGGACTTAATCCATGCGTTCAGTTTGCTCGACAGGCTCATCGGCATCACCCTTCATCTGATTCGTATATGCCTTGACAAGACGTTCTTCGCTGAATTGACCATCTGCCATAGCGAATGTCAGCTTCGAGATGTCGTCTGGCGTAATGTTGGCAAACATAGCCTCGGTCTTTTTCTGCAGTTCAGTAAACGCAGAAACAACCTCATTCATCTGACGCTCAATAGCAGCAATATTGCTCTCACACAGATAGCTAATCTTTTCAGAGATGGATTCCAGAATATCGTCGAGCTGTTTCTGGTTGATGTGCCGAATCACAACGTCAACTGCATCCGTGTTATAGAGCAAAGAATAGCGGTGCTCTAAATTATCGGGAAGGTTGAAGTTGGCGTAGCGAGTCAAGATGTTGCTCTTTACAACGAACTCCTGCAACTCTGGCATATAACCACCAGTCGTATGAAAGCAGCTTGACACCACATCGTCAACAAATGCCAGCGCCTCCGAAAAAGAGAGTGTGTGCTTAATTTTCACCTCATTACCAAACCACTGTTCTGTTGCAATATCCACTGCTTGTTCTTTGAGCACCTTGTCCAAAGATGCGATTGAAATTTTCTTTCCCGACTTAGCCATTATCGGGTTCCTCCTTTTTGTTCTTGCTGCGCTTTGCTTCTTTGCGCAATTCTTTTACTACTTCGTACTCAAGCCAACCGCCCCACTTTTGAACATAAGTAATCCACTTATAGTCAATGTCTGGGTATATGTACCAAAACAGTTTTCGTTTTAGCTTTGCCACACTATCAGGGCACCCCTTCGTGTCTACTACTTCAATGTGCCCATCGGCATATTCCATATAAAAATCAGCAACATAAATGATTGGCAAGACCGTCTTGCCATTGTGAGTGTACTTCGGTTGCAGCTCATATTTTTTCTGTAACTCAAAATAAGTTACTTCGCCGCTTTCCACTGCGGGACAAAGTACATCCCTGTAGTATTTCATTTCAAGCTGGCTGTCGAATACGATATTGTTGTAAGTTCGTTTTTCTTTATCTTTATCTACGTTAAACTTGCTCCGCTCCATAGCGCCTCCTAACAGAGAAAGGGAGGGCAGATTACTCTACCCTCCCATTTTGCTTATTCGATTTCAGCAG
>OGQJ01002211.1_pt1 | contig 15482 bp, 11 predicted proteins | sample 1553161 | NCBI WGS metagenome assembly OGQJ01 (sample SAMEA2579923, study PRJEB22360) | human gut metagenome | biome: human gut; feature: human-associated habitat; material: faeces | place: Denmark | collected 2008/2010 | reverse complement strand
CTGCGTCCTGCAGCGGGGGCTTGGAAAAACCAAACTTATTTCAGTTCGATCTTGGCGCCGGCATCTTCCAGCTTCTTCTTCATTTCCTCGGCAGCGTCCTTCGCAACAGCTTCCTTCAGCGTCTTCGGAGCGTTGTCGACCAGGTCCTTCGCTTCCTTCAGGCCCAGACCGGTAACTTCCTTAACGGTCTTGATGACGGCCATCTTGTTGGCGCCGACTTCAGCCAGCACAACGTCAAACTCCGTCTTCTCCTCGGCGGCGGGAGCAGCCTCCATCTCCGACTTCAGCAGCTTGTCGGCTGCAGCCAGAGCGGGAAGCACCTCGCGGGCGTCGTAGGTCGTCCAGAATTCGAGCGAAGCGGTTCCCTGCAACAGATCGCGGACACGCTGCGGCTCCTTCACACCCGGGAGCTCGACCAGAATGCGGTGCGAGTTCGGCAGGCGCATGATGTTGGGCTGCGTGACACCGAAGTGGTCGATACGGCTGCGGAGCACATTGAACGAAGCGGCGATGGCGGCCTCGGTCTCCTTCTTCAGCAGGCGCTCGACGTCGGCGTTCGAGCTCTCGAGCGTGATGTCCGAGCGGTCGGGGCTGACGAACAGCTCGGCGAGCGGACGGCCGCCCGACAGGCGCTCGTAGGCCTTCACGAAGTCGCCGATGTAGTCGCTCGACGTACCCTGCTTGAGGGCCTCGTTGGCCTCGGCGATCGCCTCCTGGAAGGCCGGATCGTTCTGGCTGTCACCGGCAAGAGCCTTGACGACATCCTCGACCTGAACCTCCAGCATGACGTTCATACCGCCCTTCAGGTCCAGACCCAGATTCAGCTCCTTCTCCTTGCACTCCTTGTAGGTGAACTTGCGGAATCCCATGTTGAAGACCGGCATGTTCTGGACCGAATCCAGATAGTGCTGTTCGGCACCGGCCTGCTCCTCGAGCGGGAACTGTGCGGCATACTCGGCCGCCTTTTTCTCTACGCTTCGTGTCTTGAACGTAAACGAGAGCTGATAAACGCACGCGAGCGCCAAAAGCACCGCGATGAGTTTAATGAAACCTTTGCTTTGCATTTGCGTGAAAAAAATTTGTTGTTATTTGTTTGTTTTGTTTGTAATTATCACGGTTACGCACAATAGCACGCAAAGATAGAAAAAAGATATTGAAAATAGCTATCCTCACCGAAAAAACTGTCATTTTGAGCCGATACGATCCGCTGTTCCGGGAGAGGGAAGGCCGCGAAACCGGGAAACGGCCGGCAACCGGGAAGGCGCAGCGGACCCGGAAAGGCGCAGTGGACCCGGAAAGGCGCAGCGGACCCGGGAAGGCGTGGCAGGATGCAGGCGGCAACGCTCCTGCCGCCCGGGAAAAGGACTGCGGACCGGGAAATCTCGGCGGAAAAAAGCGGCGGGAAGGGCCGCAGCGTGCGGAAGGAGCCGATATTTTATTAAATTTGTATCCGTTTCAACCATCAATCAACCGAACCGCTATGATGAAAAAACTCTTCCTCCTCGGCTATGCGCTCCTCTTCGCCGCCGGGTCCCGGGCCCAGACGGGCTATGTGCCGGCACCGGAAAACCTTGCCGCACGCCAGGCCTTCGCCGACGGCCGTTTCGGCATCTTCCTCCACTGGGGGCTCTATGCCATGCTCGGGCAGGGCGAATGGACCATGACCAACCTCGACCTCAACTACCGCGAGTACGAGAAGCTCGCCGGAGGGTTCTACCCCGCGAAATTCGACGCCCGGGCGTGGGTGACGGCATTCCGCGAGGCGGGCGCCCGCTACATCTGCTTCACGACGCGCCACCACGACGGATTCTCGATGTTCCACACCGGACAGTCGCCCTACAACATCGTCGATGCCACGCCCTTCGCCCGCGACGTGGTGAAGGAGCTGGCCGAAGAGTGCCACCGGCAGGGGCTGCGCGTACACTTCTACTACTCGCTCATCGACTGGTGGCGCGAGGATGCCCCCCGCGGCCGCACGGGCCTCGGCACGGGACGCCCGGCCGACAAGGAGGATGCAGACGCCTACTTCGACTTCATGAAGGCCCAGCTCACGGAGCTGCTCACGCAGTACGGCGAAGTGGGCGCCATCTGGTTCGACGGCGTATGGGACCAGGACCGGAACCCCTCGTTCGACTGGCGCCTCGATGAGCTCTACAGCCTGATCCACCGGCTCCAGCCGGCATGTCTGATCGTGAACAACCACCACCTGACCCCCTTCGAGGGCGAGGACGTGCAGGCCTTCGAGCGCGATCTGCCCGGAGAGAACACCGCCGGGCTTTCGGGACAGGCCATCAGCCGGCTCCCGCTCGAGACGTGCCAGACGATGAACGGCATGTGGGGCTACAAGATCACCGACCAGAACTACAAGTCGGTGGGGACACTCGTACAGTATCTGGTCGGGGCGGCCGGACGTGGCGCCAACCTGCTGCTCAACATCGGCCCGCAGCCCGACGGTGCGCTCCCGGCCGCAGCCGTGGAGCGGCTCGAGGGAATCGGAGAGTGGCTCCGCACGAATGGAGAGACGGTCTACGGCACCGAGGCGGGACCCGTTGCACCGCGAGACTGGGGCGTGACCACGCGCAAGGGCGACAAGGTCTATGTCCACGTGCTCAACTGGCCCGACGAGGAGCTCTTCGTTCCCGTGACGGGCGAAAAGGTCGTGCGGGCGGCACGCTTCGCCGACGGCGGCAGGCTCACGTTCCGGCAGGACGATGCCGGGGTGACCGTCCGGCTGGGCGAACGCGACGCCCAGGCCCCCGACTTCATCGTGGAGCTGACGGTCGGCAAGTAAGTCCGGGGAGAGCCGGGATCAGTGCACGAGTTTCAGACCAACAATGCCGATCAATATGAGGCCAAGAAAGAACATGCGCCAGACGGTCAATGCGTCGTGAAAGAAGAGCACTCCGAACAATACGGTTCCTATACCGCCCACGCCGGTCCAGACAATATAGGCCGTGCCTATGGGAATATCGCGCTGGGCCAGATAGAGCAACCAACCGCTCATCCCCATGGAGACAGCCGCCACCAAGATATAAAACAGATGATGTCGCGGATAGAGATCGGCGAGTTTGAAGCCCAGAGGCCATCCCATCTCGAAGATTCCTGCCAGCAACAGATAAAACCAAGCCATAGCTGCATGTGTTTTGACCCGACAAAGGTAGGTAAAATCCGACACCTTTCAATAACGACAACAAAAAAGCGGAGGAGTGTTTCCACTCCCCCGCTTTTCGTTTCGGGATGCCGGACCGCCGGCCCCGGGGTTTTATCCGGTTACTTCACCTCCTCGAACTCCACGTCCTCGGGCTGCGAAGCTCCGTTGCCGCCGTTCGACTGGGCTCCCTGATTGCTCTGCTGCTGGCCGGCGTTCTGCTGTGCGCCCTGGGCCTGCTGCTGTGCGTAGATGTCCTGCGAAGCAGCCTGCCATGCGGCATTGAGCTCGGCGATGGCCGTGTCGATGGCTGCCACGTCGGCATTCTTGTGCGCCTCCTTGAGCTTGCCCAGAGCCGACTCGATGGCTGCCTTCTTGTCGGCAGGCAGCTTGTCGCCGTACTCCTTGAGCTGCTTCTCGGTGGCGAAGATGTTCGAGTCGGCGGCGTTGATCTTGTCGATACGCTCCTTCTCGGCCTTGTCCTTGGCCTCGTTGGCCTTCGCCTCGTCGCGCATGCGCTGAATCTCCTGCTCGGTAAGGCCCGACGAAGCCTCGATGCGGATCTTCTGCTCCTTGCCCGTACCCTTGTCCTTGGCCGAGACGTTCAGGATGCCGTTGGCGTCGATGTCGAACGTCACCTCGATCTGCGGCACGCCACGCGGAGCGGCCGGAATGCCGTCGAGGTGGAAGCGGCCGATCGACTTGTTGTCGCGGGCCAGCGGACGCTCGCCCTGGCAGACGTTGATCTCTACGGAAGGCTGGTTGTCGGCAGCCGTCGAGAAGACCTCCGACTTGCGCGTCGGGATGGTCGTGTTGGCGTCGATGAGCTTCGTCATCACACCGCCCAGCGTCTCGATACCGAGCGACAGCGGCGTCACGTCGAGCAGCAGCACGTCCTTCACCTCGCCCGTCAGCACACCGCCCTGGATGGCGGCACCGATAGCCACGACCTCATCGGGGTTCACCGACTTGTTGGGCGTCTTGCCGAAGAAGTCGGCGACGATCTTCTGGATGGCGGGGATACGCGTCGAACCGCCCACGAGGATCACCTCGTCGATCTGCGAGGCCTCGAGACCCGCGTCACGCAGCGCCAGCTTGCAGGGCTCGATCGTCTTGCGGATCAGGTGGTCGCACAACTGCTCGAACTTGGCGCGCGTCAGCGTCATGACAAGGTGCTGCGGAATGCCGTTCACGGGCATGATGTACGGAAGGTTGATCTCCGTCGTCGTCGAGGACGAGAGTTCGATCTTCGCCTTCTCGGCAGCCTCCTTCAGACGCTGCAGGGCCATCGGGTCCTCACGCAGGTCGATGCCGTGCTCGGCCTTGAAGGCCTCGGCCATGTAGTCGATCAGCACGTGGTCGAAGTCATCGCCTCCGAGGTGCGTATCGCCGTTGGTCGATTTTACCTCGAATACGCCGTCGCCCAGCTCGAGGATCGAGATATCGAACGTACCGCCACCGAGGTCATAGACGGCGATCTTCATGTCGTTCTGCTTCTTGTCCAGGCCGTAGGCCAGTGCGGCGGCCGTAGGCTCGTTGATGATACGGCGAACCTTCAGGCCCGCGATCTCGCCCGCCTCCTTCGTAGCCTGACGCTGCGAATCGGAGAAGTAGGCAGGAACCGTGATCACCGCCTCGGTGACCTCCTGGCCCAGGTAATCCTCGGCCGTCTTCTTCATCTTCTGGAGAATGATGGCCGAAATCTCCTGCGGCGTGTAGAGCCGTCCGTCGATATCGACACGCGGCGTGTTGTTGTCGCCGCGGACGATCGAATAGGGCGCACGGGCGATGTCGGCCGTTACCTTGTCGTAGGTCTCACCCATGAAACGCTTGATCGAGAAGACCGTGCGCTTGGGGTTCGTAATTGCCTGACGCTTTGCGGGGTCTCCCACCTTGCGCTCGCCGTCGGCCGTAAATGCCACCACCGAAGGAGTCGTGCGGTGTCCCTCGGAGTTGGGGATCACAACCGGCTCGTTGCCTTCCATCACTGCCACGCAGGAGTTCGTCGTTCCCAGATCGATACCAATAATCTTTGCCATAATTGTACCTATTATTTAATTTGTTTTCAATTCACGTTCCGCATCCGTCCACCCGGGGATCCTGCTCCGCGTGCCGGATACGCCCCTACACCGAACAAAGGTTATACCAAACGGCATCGTCTGCCAATTTGTCAGACGGATGGCAGAAAGAGCGGGCGGCATGCCTCCTGTCACACGGCATTTTGGCAGGATTCGTCCGACGACGGCGTGCCAGGATGTGCGGGAGATGGCACCCCGGCATGCCGGCTGTCCCGTAAAATTGGTATGAATTTCCGGAATCCGTATCTTTCAAAAATACCTAAAATTTGGTATTTTTGCACAAACGTCAAACCTCTCCGCACATGCTTCGCAAGATCAGAATCACCCTTGCCGTCATCTGTTTCGCGCTCATCACGCTGCTGCTGCTCGACTTTACGGGGACGCTCCACACCTGGTTCGGATGGCTCGCCCGAATCCAGTTCCTGCCTGCCGTGCTGGCGCTCAACGTCGCCGTCGTCGCCTCTCTGGTGGTGCTCACGCTCCTCCTGGGGCGCGTCTACTGTTCGGTCATCTGCCCGCTGGGGGTTTTCCAGGACATCGTCTCGTGGTTGAGCGGCCGCCGCAGGAAGTACCGCTACCGCTTCTCCTACTCGCCGGCCAAACGGTGGCTGCGCATCGCCGTGCTGGTGCTCTTCGTGGCGGCGATCGCCGCGGGCATCGGTTCGCTGGTCGCCCTGCTGGCACCCTACAGCGCCTACGGGCGGATCGCCGCAAACCTCTTCGCCCCGATCTACCGCTGGGGCAACAACCTGCTGGCCTACTTCGCCGAGCGGGCCGACAGCTACGCCTTCTACCAGACCGACGTGTGGCTGAAGAGCCTCCCGACGCTGCTCGTCGCCGCCGCGACGTTCATCGTGCTCGTCGTGCTGGCCTGGCGCGGCGGACGTACCTACTGCAACACGATCTGCCCGGTGGGCACCGTACTCGGCGCCCTGGCCCGCTACTCGCTCTTCCGTCCCGTGATCGACGAGCGGAAATGCAACTCCTGCACGCTCTGCGCCCGCAAATGCAAGGCCTCGTGCATCGATGCGGCCCGCCACCGGATCGACTACTCGCGCTGCGTGGCCTGCATGGACTGCATCGACACCTGCAGGCACGGGGCCATCTCCTACCGGCTCCGGGAGCTGCGCCCGAAGCAGGACGAAACGGAAAGGAGGGGCGGGAAGGCGGCCGCAGCGCATGCGGAGGCTCCGGCCGATCCCGCACGCCGCAGTTTCCTGACCGGCGCCGGACTGCTGCTCGGAAGCGCCGCCCTGCACGCGCAGGAAAAGAAGGTGGACGGCGGTCTGGCCGTGATCCTCGACAAGAAGGTACCGGCACGCCATACGCCGATCGTGCCGCCGGGCGCCGTCAGCCTGCGCCACATGGCCGCCCACTGCACGGGGTGCCAGCTCTGCGTCTCCTCGTGCCCGAACGGCGTGCTGCGCCCTTCGTCGGGACTGATGACCCTCATGCAGCCCGAATCCTCCTACGAACGCGGCTACTGCCGCCCGGAGTGCGTCGTCTGCTCGGAGGTCTGTCCCGCAGGCGCCATCCTGAAGATCACGCCCGCCGAGAAGTCGGCCATACAGGTCGGGCGCGCCGTCTGGGTGCGTGACAACTGCGTGCCGCTCACCGACGGCGTGGCATGCGGCAACTGCGCACGGCACTGTCCGACGGGTGCCATCACGATGGTGCTCTCGGACCCCGAACGCGCGGACAGTCCGAAGATCCCCGCCATCAACGAAGAGCGCTGCATCGGATGCGGAGCCTGCGAGAACCTCTGCCCCGCCCGGCCGTTCAGCGCCATCTACGTCGAGGGGTATACCTATCACCGAACGATCTAACACCTCCATTCCATGGACAACCAGAAGAAAAAAGCCATCGACCGCCGCGAATTCCTCAAACGGCTCGGCACAGGGACCGCCCTCGCATCGGCCGCCGCCCTGACGGGGTGCGCCCCGAAGGCGGGTCGGCAGGACACCCCGCAACAAGCCGGGGGAGGCATGACCTACAGGACCAACCCCACGACGGGCGACTGCGTCTCGCTGCTCGGATTCGGCATGATGCGCCTGCCGTCGGTACGCCGCAACGACACCGAGGAGATCGACCAGCAGCAGGTGAACGAGCTTGTGGACTACGCCATCGCCCACGGGGTCAATTACTTCGATACGTCGCCCGCCTACTGCCGCGGATTCTCCGAGCGGGCCACGGGAACGGCGCTCGCCCGCTATCCGCGCCAGAGCTACTACATCGCCACCAAACTGTCGAACTTCTCGCCCGCAACGTGGAGCCGCGAAGCCTCGATGGAGATGTACCGCAACTCGTTCCGCGAACTCCGGACCGATTACATCGACTACCTGCTGCTGCACGGCATCGGCATGGGCAGCGACGGCATGAAGGAGTTCGAAGCCCGCTACATCGACAACGGCATGCTCGATTTCCTGCTGGCCGAGCGCGAGGCCGGGCGCATCCGCAACCTCGGGTTCTCCTACCACGGCGACATCCGCGTGTTCGACCGCATGCTCTCCGAACACGATCGCTACAAGTGGGATTTCGTGCAGATCCAGCTCAACTACCTCGACTGGCGCTACGCCAAGCAGATCAACGAGCGGAACACCAATGCCGAGTACCTCTACGGCGAGCTGGAGAAGCGCGGCATCCCGGCCGTCATCATGGAACCGCTGCTGGGCGGGCGCCTCTCGAACGTGCCCAACAACATCGTGGCGCGCCTCAAGCAGCGCGAACCCGAACGGAGCATCGCCTCGTGGGCCTTCCGTTTTGCGGGGTCGTTCCCCGGGGTGCTGACCGTGCTGAGCGGCATGACCCGCATGGAGCACCTGCAGGACAACCTCGCCACCTACTGTCCGCTCGACGCGCTCACGGACGAGGAGTTCGCCTTCCTGCAGCAGACCGCCGACCTGATGATGCAGTTCGACACGATCCCCTGCAACGACTGCAAATACTGCATGCCCTGCCCCTACGGGCTCGACATCCCGGCCATCCTGCTCCACTACAACAAGTGCCTCAACGAGGGCAATATCGCCGACAACGTGCAGGACGAGAACTACCGCAAGGCCCGGCGCGCCTACCTCGTAGGCTACGACCGCAGCGTACCCCGCCTGCGGCAGGCCGACCACTGCATCGGCTGCAACCAGTGCTCGCCCCACTGCCCGCAGGGGATCGACATCCCCCGCGAGCTGCACCGGATCAGCGACTATGTCGAACGGCTCAGACGCAACAAGCCATGATCGGAGAGCTGGTACGCACACTCCGCGAAGGGGGACATACGCTCGTCGTGGCCAACGGGGCGCAGATCCGCACGTTCGACCGCCGGGGCGTGGCCGACCTCCATGCACTGCTGACCGACGGCGGGGAGTTCCTGCGCGGCGCCACGGTGGCCGACAAGGTCGTGGGGAAGGCCGCGGCGGCACTCATGCTGCTGGGCGGCGTCAGCGAAATGCACACGGAGGTCATCAGCCGGCCGGCACTCGACCTCCTTGCGGGAAGCGGCATGCGGGTCGGCTACGAGGTCGAGGTGCCCCATGTCATCAACCGGGACAGGACGGGTTGGTGCCCGCTCGAGATACGCTGCCGCGACTGCCGGACCGCCCGGGAATGCCTCGAGCGGATCGAGGAGTTCCTGCAGCAGCAACAGATCGGAACAACGAACGAATCAAAGTAAATATCCATGCAAACACACACTGCAGAATCCGTCCCGGTCAGGCTCCACTCGCTGACCTACGGAGAGACCAAGACTTATCTGTTCGCGGCGCTGTTCATCGCCGGAAACATCCTCCTGCCGCAACTGTGCCACCTCGCACCGCTCGGGGGTGTCCGCTGGCTGCCGATCTACTTCTTCACGCTCGTCGGCGCCTGCAAATACGGCTGGCGCGTCGGGCTGCTCACGGCCCTTCTTTCGCCGCTGATCAACTCCGCGCTCTTCGGGATGCCGGCCGCCGCGGCACTGCCCCCGATTCTGGCAAAATCGCTTCTGCTGGCCGGAGCGGCCGGATATGCGGCCGCACGCTTCCGCAAGGCCTCGCTCGCGGTGCTGGCCGCAGTCATACTGACCTACCAGGCAGCAGGAACGCTCTTCGAATGGGCGTGGGTCGGCGATCTGCAAACGGCACTGCAGGATTTCCGAATCGGAGTTCCGGGCATGCTGCTGCAGCTCTTCGGCGGTGATGGCGACGATCATCGCGGCCTCGCTGCGCCGCAGCGAAACCTCGTAATCCATAATCCTGTATTTGATCGGGTCACGCAGCGGGGCGTTCTGCAAAACGTCCACCCGCTTGCCGCGCACGAAACCCATCTCCATGATCCGGCGTCGGAATCCGCCGTGTCCCAGTACGTTGAGGATCGTGGCCGACTGTCCGGTTTTCAATTCCGAAAGACGCATTTTTCTCTTCAATTAACTTCGCCGCGCAAAGTTAACGGAAAAAAGCGGTTTTCCGATACCTCGATATAGGTATTCTCCCGACCGCGGCGCAAGGGCTACCATCCGCCGCCCAGTGCCTTGTACAGTCCCACGTAATTGACGTATTGCTGCACGGCGATCTCGACGAACTGCATCTGCGAAGCGTAAAGCTCGCGTTCGGCGTCGATCACGTCCAGATAGGCCGACATACCATTGCGGTAGAGCGAATTGGTCATCGTGGCGATCTCGATATTGGCCCGGAGCAACCGGGCGTAATTCTCGGCCTGGCTGCGGTAGGTAGCGATGTCGAGCAGACTCTTTTCCACATCGCCCAACGCTTCGAGCACGGTCTCCTCATAGGCGAACACACTCTGATAATATCGCTCCCTGGCAACCTGCTCCTGCCGCTTGAGCTTGCCGAAATTAAAGATCGGCTGCACAAGCGACCCGACGGCCGACCACGCCCACGAATGACCGTCGGAAATACCTTCGATCGAACTGGAAACGATACCCCCGGCTCCGGTCAGCGTAATCGACGGAAAACGCTTGCTACGGGCAAGCCCCACGTTCGCGGCCGCCTCATCCATGTTGAACGAAGCCTCCATGATGTCGGGACGCCGCTCGAGCAATTCCGAAGGAAGTCCGACGGGAATATCCATTACCTGATAATTGTCCAGCAAGGCATCGTCGAAAGTTTCGTCCCCGAAATAGGAGGGATTCTCGCCGAGCAGGACACAAAGGGCCAGACGCGACTGCTCGACGGCACGCTGATACTGCGGAATATCGGCCTCGGCCTGATAGACGAGGCTCATGGCTTGCTGAAGGGCCACGCCGTTGGACATGCCGTAACGGGCGAGCGAATCCACGAGCGCCGCCGACTCCCGGCGCAGCACATAGCTCTGCCGGGCGATCCGCAGGTCGCGGGTGTATTGAAGCACGGTAAAATAGGAGGTGGCGACTTCCGCCGTCAGCGACAGCATCACGCCCCGATAGCCCCACTCCGAAGAGTAGAGAGCTGCCTTAGCCGCCCGGTTAGCGCTGCGGAGTGTTCCGAAAAGGGGTACTTCCCAGGAAATCGACGGTTCGATCGTATATTGTTGGGTCGTACCGGTCGGCTCGGTATAGTTTCCCTGTGCCGAAAGATTCAATCCGACCGACGGCAGGAAAGGCGCACGGGCCACGGCGATATTGGCGCGAGCTTCGAAGATGCGCGAAGCCGCCTGCGCCAGATTGCGGTTGTTCTCGAGCGCGTGCTCCACCAGGCGATTGAGCGTCGAATCCCCGAAAATCTCCCACCAGGCGAAAGGCAGCGACACCGAATCCTGCGGGAAATCGCCCGCGAAGCGATAATTCTCAGGCACTTCGACCTGCGCGTCGTAGAGTTTCGGAGTGCACGATGCCAGTGCGGCAGCGAACAGAATGATTGCAAAGTATCGTTTCATGACTCTTTTTGTTTTAACTCCCGCTTGTGTTCGAACTTGCCGACACGGGCAACCAGATAATACAGAGCAGGGTAAATGAAAATGCCCAGCATCGTGGCGAGCAACATACCGCCCACCAGAGCCATACCCATAATATTGCGGGCCGTAGCATAGACTCCGCTGGCGAAGATCAGCGGCATGACGCCCAGGATGAACGAGAAGGCGGTCATCATGATCGGCCGCATACGCAGCCTCGCCGCCTCGATCGTCGCGGCCTTCAGGTCCATGTTCTTCTCGAAGAAGAGCTGATCGGCATATTCCACGACCAAAATGGCATTCTTGGCCGAAAGACCGATCAGCATGACCAACGAGATCTGCATGTAGATATTATTGATAAACTCAGGGCTGACCAGGTACGCCGCACCGACAAATAACAGTGCGCCGAGCACCGCGAGCGGGACACTCAACAGGATCGCCAGCGGCAGCCCCCAGCTGTTGTAGAGGGCCGAAAGAGTCAGGAACACGAAGACAATAGCCAGCAGGTAAACGGCGCCGCTGCTACCCGAAGCCGTCTTTTCCTGATAGGATAAGCCGCTCCAGGTGGTTCCGACCGCCTCGGGTAGCACGTCGGCGGCCACCGCTTCGATGGCGTCCATCGCCTGACCGGTCGAAACTTTCGCGGCGGGATTGACCGTCAGCTCGATCGACCGGTAGAGGTTGAACTGCGAGACGAATTCGACACCCGTAGTATCCCGTACGGTCGTGAACGACGAAACGGGAATCGAGTTGCCCTGACCGTCGTCCACGAAATAGCTTTCGAGCGAATACTTGTCACGACGGTACTCGGGCGCAGCCTGGATATAAGTCTGGTAAAGTTTTCCGAACCGGTTGAAATTGTTGATATAGGAACCGCCGAGCAGAGTGCTCATCGTCTTGTAGAAACTCCGGAGCGGCACGCCCTGTGCCAGCGCTTTCTCCTTATCGACTTCGATTCGCCGCTGGGGGATGCCGGCGTTGAACTGGGTGGTCACGGAGCCGATCTGCGGCTGCTTGCGCAGCGAATCCATGAAGCGCATGGTTTCGTCCGCCAGGAACTCCGTACCCCGGCCTTCAAGATCCTGTACCTGCAACGTAATGCCGGACGTTACGCCCAAACCGGGGATCGATGGCGAGATAAAGGCGTAGCTGACGGCCTCGGGAACTGCCACGTACAACTCCTCCGTCAAGGCGGAAGCGATCTGAGAAGAGGTCTTGCTGCGCTGGCTGTAATCGACCAGCTTCACGAAGATAATACCGCTGTTGCTCGAAGCGATACCCGCCAGCATATTGAAACCGGCGGCAAAGGAGGTCGCCTCGACATCCGGACGCTGCCGGACGAGTTCATCGACCCGCTGCATCGCCTTGACGGTGGTTTGCAGGGATGAAGCCTCGGGCGTCTGCACGAAGACCATGACATACCCCTGATCCTCGTCGGGCAGGAAGCCCGAAGGCAGGAAGTGCCAGATCACGGCGATAGCGGCAAGGGTTACGGCGACGATTCCTCCGGTACGCTTCAGGTGACCGATAAAACGGGTGGTAGCCGATGTGTATTCTTCGGTACGTTTGCCGAACCAGCGGTTGAAAGCGGCGAAGAATCCCTTCTGCACCTTCGGGCGCGGCTTGAGCAGCAACGCGCACAGCGCAGGCGAAAGGGTGAGGGCATTGAACGAAGAGATGCAGACCGATACGGCGATCGAGATCGAGAACTGCTGGAACAGCAGACCCGTGATACTCCCCATGAACGATACGGGAATAAACACGGCCAGCAGTACGACGGTCGTAGCGACGATCGGCGACGAGACGCTGTGCATCGCTTCGACGGTCGCCTGCTTCGCACTCAGCCCCTTCTCGATATTGACCTGCACGGCCTCGACCACCACGATCGCGTCATCGACCACCAGGCCGATGGCCAGCACCATACCCAACAGCGAGATGATATTGATCGAGAACCCGAGTAGCGGGAAGAGCGCGAAAGCGCCGATGATCGACACCGGAATCGCCAGCAGCGGGATGAGCGTCGCACGCCAGTCCTGCAGGAAGAGGAAGATGATGGCGATCACCAGAATCAGAGCGATAATGAGCGTGACGAAAATATCCTTCACGCCGGCTTCGATACTGGTCGTGGCATCGACCATCGAAGTATAGGTAATGCCATCGGGGAAGCGCTTGGAAAGGCGCTCCATTTCGGCCTTGACCGAATTGCCCACATCGACGGCATTGCTGCCCGGTTGCTGATAAATGACAAGCAGGGCGGTCGGGTCGCTATTGAAGAGCGATTCGACACCGTACTGGCGGGAGCCACGTCAGCAATATCGCTCAACCGAACCTGCTCGCCTTCGGGAGTGGTGGAGATAATGATGTCGCCGAACTGCTCCGCATCGTAGATCTGGGGCGGCATGGTCACCGTATAGGTATAAGTCACGTCGCCCGCAGCGGGTTCCCCGCCGAACTTGCCCGCCGGAAAGATGCCGCCCTGCGCTTCGACAGCCGCAAAAACCTCGTCGAGCGAGATCTTGTAGTAATCCAACAGGTCGGGCTTCAGCCAGATACGCATGGCGTATTCACCGGCGCCCATAATGTCCACCTTACCTACGCCGTCGATCTTCAACAGTTCGTTCTGGATGTTGATATAGGCGTAGTTGGAGAGAAAATCGCCGGTGTAGCGTCCGTCGCTGGTGAGCGAATAGACGATCAGAAAGCCGGTCATGGTCTTGCGCGTGGTGACGCCCTGCTGGGTCACCGACGCGGGAAGTTGCGAAAGGGCCGTCGAAACATTGTTCTGCGTAAAAATAGCGTCCATGTTCGGATCGGATCCGATATCGAAGGTCACCTGCAGATTCATCGACCCGTCGTTGGCGCTCGTAGCCTGCATATAGAGCATATCGCTGACACCCATGATGCTCTGCGAAACGGGCGTGGCGACCGCATTGTTCACGGTTTCGGCATCGGCACCGGGATAGGTCGTCGAAACTTCGACGACAGGAGGCGTAATGTCGGGATACTGCTCGATCGGCAGGTCGAATATAGAAATGATACCCAGCAGCACGATAGCTGCCGCCAGCGCAATGGCGAAAATGGGCCGCGCGATGAAAAATTTTCCCATACCTGCCTATTTTTTAACGGGAACGACCCGCATTCCCTGACGAAGTTTCTGCAAACCGGTCACAGCGACCGTTTCTCCCGGTTCCAGGCCCGACTCGATGGCCCACATTCCGCCGAACGTCTCGCCCGGCGTAACCTTGCGGTATTCGGCCGTGCTGTCCGGCCGGATTACCCAGACCGACGATACGTCGAGAGTCTGCACGACACTCTGCTGCGGCACCAGTACACGGGGCAGCTTCGCCCCGATATTGGCTTCGACACGCGCGAACTGTCCGGTCTTGAGCCGGTAGGAAGGATTCGGGAAGCGGACGATCAGCACGATCGTCCCCGTAGCCGAAGATACGGCCGTCCGGGTGTAATCGTACTTGCCGAAAAGCGGATAGCGGGTACCGTCCGCCTCGTAAAGCACGATCTCCGAAAGCAGTTCGGCGTTGTCGTAGATATTCGTCCGATTGCTGTCCAACCGAAGGAATTGCGTCATCGGAATCGCAATGGGGACCTGGACCGTATCAATATTCATAATCGTGGTGAGGGTCGGAATTTGCGTACCCGGACCGACATAATCACCGACGGAGCCGTTCGAAGATTCGATAATGCCGTCTATCTGTGCATAGATCTTCGTGTAGCCCAGATTGAGCTGGGCATTCCGCAGAGCCTGCCGGGCCGACTTCACGTCGGCCTCCGAAGCGGCGTACTGCGCCGTATATTGGTCGAGTTGCGTACCGCTGATGGCATTGATCTTGGCCAGCGGCACCGCCCGGTCGAAATTGTTCTTGGCTTCGAGCGCCAGCGCACGGCTCGACTCCAGAGCCGCTTGAGCCGAAAGCAGGGCAGTGTAATACTCACTGTCGTCGATTTCGAAAATCAACTGACCCTTGCGCACGGGCATACCTTTTTTATAGTGCCGGGCTACGAGAAACCCGCTCACACGGGGTTCGACCACCACTTCGTTATCGCTGTTGATCTGGGAAATGAAGCTCCGCCGCGTATAGAGCAAATCGAACTCGGCGACAGCGATTTCGATCTCCATCGGCGGCATGGAGTCGAGGCGGCTTCTGCCCGGTATGTCCGGAACGGGAACCGCAGGAAACCGCGAGCAAAGAGAGCGCGAGCAGGATAAAGGGAATTGAAGACGATCTGTAACACATAGTTTCTGCATTTTTCGAAATACACGGCAAGTTATGTGCCTCAACTTGCGGTCAATTCAAATTTTTCGGAGAATAATGTCCCTTTCGGCCCCTCAGGGCGAGCCGGGAGCCCGAATCCGCCCCCCGGCAGGAGCACAGCGGACAGCC
>OGQJ01002201.1_pt1 | contig 15523 bp, 8 predicted proteins | sample 1553161 | NCBI WGS metagenome assembly OGQJ01 (sample SAMEA2579923, study PRJEB22360) | human gut metagenome | biome: human gut; feature: human-associated habitat; material: faeces | place: Denmark | collected 2008/2010 | reverse complement strand
TGCTGGAGGGGGTACAGGGGAGGGCGCTTTTTTCAAAAAGCGTCGTCCCCCGATTCATCCGTCTTCATAATGAGAGGCTCCACAGACGCGGGAGCGAGGGCAAGGCACAGAGACTTTTGGGAAGGCGTTTTTTCCTGTGGAAAGACAGCCTTCCCTTTCTGTTATAAAGAAAACCCTGTTGTCGTCATTTGCCAATCGGTGAAGCATGTCTTATTAGTTGAGGGATGCGGTGCTCGCCGTGTATCCTCTTTTTCGGGAGTTTTCATGATAGGTTTCCTCGTACGCAAGATTTTCGGTAGTAAAAACGATCGTTTTCTGAAAAAACTCAGGCCGCTGGTGGCTAAAATCAATGCGCTTGAGCCCGAAATGCAGGCCCTTGCGGATGAGGAACTGCCGCAGCGCTTGGCCGTCTATAGGGAACAGGTGCAAAACGGGGAAAAGGATCTGGACGCCGTTCTCCCCGAAGTGTTCGCCTTGGTCCGCGAGGCCAGTACCCGCGTGCTCGGTATGCGGCATTACGATGTGCAGCTGCTCGGCGCGATGGCTTTGCACAACGGCAAGATTGCTGAAATGAAAACAGGCGAAGGCAAGACCCTCGTCGCCACTCTCGCCGTCATCCTGAACTCGCTGGAAGGCAAGGGCGTCCACGTCGTTACCGTCAACGACTACCTCGCCAAGCGTGACGCCGAATGGATGGGCCGGCTGTACAACTTCCTCGGCCTTTCCGTGGGCGTCATCGTCGCGGGCCTGAGCGACGAACAGCGCAAGGAAGCGTACGGCGCGGACATCACCTACGGCACGAACAACGAGTTCGGCTTCGACTACCTGCGCGACAACATGAAATTTTACGCCGAGCAGCTGGTGCAGCGCGGCCACCATTACGCCATCGTCGACGAAGTGGACTCCATCCTGATCGACGAAGCCCGTACGCCGCTTATCATCTCCGGCGCGTCCGAGGAAGTGCGCGAACTGGCACACCGCATCCAGGCACCGGTCTGCGACACCCTGATGGGAAAAGGTGCGTTCCCGGGAACGGATGAGCTGTACACCGGCATGCTCGGTATGCACGGAACGAAAACATCGAACTACGGCGTGACAAAGTGCGATCTGCTGATCGTGCTCGGCGCAAGATTCTCCGATCGTGTCACCGGAAACGCTGCAAAATTTGCCAATAACGCAAAAATCGTTCAGATCGATGTGGATGCGGCAGAAATCAACAAGAATGTTGTTGTCGAGTCGAGCATCATCGGAGACGTCAAAGAGGTCTTAAAACGGCTGAATGCGAAGCTGGTGCCGATGCACCACGATGAGTGGATTGCAAAGATCAGGGAAATGAAAGAAAAATATCCGTTAAAGCATGAAGAGGGGCTTACCGGACCGTATGTGATCGAGGAGATCTATAAGGCAACGGACGGACAGGCAATTATCACAACGGATGTCGGACAGCATCAGATGTGGGCGGCGCAGTATTACCGTTATACGAGCCCGAGAACGCTTCTGACCTCCGGCGGTCTTGGAACGATGGGATTCGGTCTTGGAGCAGCCATGGGCGCAAAAATGGGACGCCCGGACAAAACGGTCATCAACGTCGCAGGTGACGGCTGTTTCCGTATGAACATGAATGAGCTGGCAACACTTTCCAGACACAACATTCCGGTCATCGAGGTTGTTGTCAACAACCACGTACTCGGCATGGTACGCCAGTGGCAGACGCTGTTCTACGGAAAACGGTATTCCAATACCGTTCTCCAGGATCAGGCAGACTTTGTCAAGGTTGCTGAGGCGCTCGGCGTAAAGGGCATCCGCGTGACGAAAAAAGAGGAGATGGGTCCTGCCATCCGTGAGGCAATTGAGGGCGGAAAACCGGCGCTCATCGATGTCTGGATCGACTGTGACGAAAAAGTATTCCCGATGGTACCGGCAGGAGCTCCGATTGAGGATGTCTTCGATGCAGAGGATCTGGCAAAAAAGGAACAAGAAAAGGATTGACAGATTTCTGACAAAGAGGTATCATGGTTTCAACGTGGTAAAGCAATACCGTATTACCGCACGAATCGCACAGATGTGATTACAATGGAAACCATCGGTCTACTATCGGTGGTTTCCTAGTAAGATAAAGTAACACCAGGGGCAAAAGTTCGAAAGTCTGACGCAAGCAAAGCTTACAGGAAGATTTTTGAACTTGGGACCCGCAAAATATGAGTAAGTAGCCATTTTTCGGAGAAAAATGAGCGGAGTACGAATATTTTGCAGATTACGGGAGCACGAAGTGCGGAGTAATCTGGTGCAGAAAAGAGAAACAGGAGGATGAGAAAAATGAGCAGAGTCTATAATTTTTCCGCAGGACCGGCGGTCCTGCCAGAGGAAGTGTTAAAAGAAGCCCAGGAGGAAATGCTGGATTACCGCGGATGCGGCATGTCCGTCATGGAGATGAGCCACCGTTCCAAAGTATTCCAGAACATCATCGATGAGGCAGAAGCAGATCTTCGTGATCTGATGGGAATCCCGTCAAATTACAAAGTTCTGTTTCTCCAGGGCGGTGCATCCCTGCAGTTTTCCATGATCCCGATGAACCTGATGAAAAACGGTGTCGCAGATTACATCGTAACAGGCCAGTGGGCAAAGAAAGCATACGCAGAGGCACAGAAATACGGAAAGGCAAACAAAATTGCCTCCTCTGAGGATAAAACATTTTCCTACATCCCGGACTGCAGCGATCTTCCGATCAGCCCGGATGCCGACTATGTTTATATCTGCGAAAACAACACCATTTACGGTACCAAATACAAAAAACTGCCGAATACCAAGGGCAAAACCCTGGTGGCAGACGTCTCCTCCTGTTTCCTCTCCGAACCTGTCAATGTCTCTGATTACGGCATCATCTACGGCGGTGTCCAGAAAAACATCGGACCTGCCGGAATGGTGATCTCCATTATCCGCGACGATCTGATCACTGACGATGTCCTGCCGGGAACACCGACCATGATGAAATTCAAGACACACGCAGACGCAGGCTCCCTGTACAATACACCGAACTGCTACTGCATCTACATGTGCGGCAAAGTCTTCAAATGGCTGAAGAAAATGGGCGGCCTGGAAGTTATGAAACAGCGCAACGAAGAAAAAGCAAAACTTCTGTACGATTTCCTGGATCAGAGCAAGCTCTTCAAAGGAACCGTCGTACCGGAAGACCGTTCTCTGATGAACGTTCCGTTTATCACCGGAAATGCAGATCTGGATGCAAAATTCGTCAAAGAGTCCAAAGAAGCCGGACTTGAGAACCTGAAAGGCCATCGTACCGTCGGCGGTATGCGTGCAAGCATCTACAATGCAATGCCGAAAAAAGGCGTAGAAACACTCGTAGCCTTCATGAAAAAGTTCGAGGAGGAAAATCTCTAATGTTTCAGTATCATTGCTTAAATCCGATTGCAGGCGTAGGCCTTGCAAACTTTAATGAAAACTATCAGCAGATCGAGAGCCTGGAGGGAGCCGATGCGGTTCTCGTCAGAAGTGCAGCCATGCACGGCATGGAGCTGCCGAAGAGCCTCCTCGCTGTAGCAAGAGCAGGAGCCGGCGTCAACAACATTCCGCTTACCGACTGCGCAGAGCAGGGTATCGTTGTCTTCAATACACCGGGAGCCAATGCAAACGGTGTCAAAGAGCTCGTGCTTGCCGGCATGCTGCTGGCATCCCGTGATATCGCAGGCGGTATCGAATGGGTGAAGAGCGACAAAGAAGATGGCGACATCGCAAAGACAGCAGAAAAACAGAAAAAGAAATTTGCCGGCTGTGAGATCAGCGGAAAAAAACTCGGTATCATCGGACTTGGCGCGATCGGACAGCTTGTAGCAAATGCAGCGACGCACCTTGGCATGGAAGTATACGGATATGATCCATACATCTCCGTCGATGCAGCATGGAACCTGTCCCGCGACATCCATCACATCCAGAATGTAGAAGATATCTATCGCACCTGCGATTATATCACCATCCATGTGCCGCTTTTGGACAGCACGAAAGGTATGATCAACAAAGCAGCAATCGATGAGATGAAAGACGGCGTGGTTCTTCTGAACTATGCAAGAGATCTTCTCGTTGACGAGGATGCTGTTCTCGCGGCTTTAAAGGCCGGAAAAATGAAGAAATATGTGACCGACTTTGCAAATCCGAAGGTAGTCGGAGCAGAGGGAACGATCGTTACCCCGCACCTTGGAGCATCCACGAAGGAATCCGAGGACAATTGTGCTGTGATGGCAGTCAAGGAAATCCGAGATTTCCTTGAGAACGGAAACATCAGAAACTCCGTCAACTTCCCGAACTGCAGCATGGGTGTATGCACAGGCGCAGGCCGTGTGACAATCTGCCACAAGAATATCCCTGGTATGCTGGGAGCCTTCACCACCGTTATGGGTAATGCAGGTGTCAACATCAGCGATATGACAAACAAAGGTAAAGGCGATTACGCTTACACGATGATGGATCTGGAAAGCGAAGCAACCGAGGAGATGGTAAAGGCCCTCGAAGCAGTTGATGGTGTATTAAAGGTTCGTATCATTAAATAAAGAGAATCAAAGAAAACCAAAAGTGACAGGAAAAGGCGGTACCCGAAAACAGGGGCACCGCCTTTTCCTGTCAAGAACGGCAGAAGTTACTGCTGTTTGACTTCCTTTGGGTAAAGAACGGCACAAAAAAGAGAACTGCCCTGGGACAGTTCTCTTTGCCTGTAATGTGTGGTTACGAAAAGATTTTCAGATTCGTTTCCAGACGGCACCGCCGCGTACATCGGCAACTTCAATGCCCTGTGCTTTCAGATCGTCACGGATCTTATCTGCTTCCGCAAAGTTTTTGGCCTTCTTTGCTTCATATCGTTTTAAAACGAGCGCATCAATCTCCGGATCTCCCTCGCCGGTAATCTGATAACCGGATGCAGTGGAAGCGGAAGTTGTCTTTGCGGCCTCTTTTCTCTTTGCTTCTGCATGGGAGAGAAGGGCAAGACCGAGCACCTGATCGAAATTGTCGAGAAGTGCCAGCTTCGTTGCGTCGTTCATGTCTGCCTTTAAGACATCATACAGCGTTGTGATGGCAAGCGAAGTATTGAGGTCAGCATCGAGTGCTTTCTGGAATTTTTCTTTTAAAACACTCATGGAAGCTTCATCGACGGATCCGTTCTCCGGATTTAAAGCAGCGATACGGGCGATCAGCTTGTCGTAGGCAATTTTTGCGTTGTCCAGGTTCTCCCACGTAAACACAAGCGCTTTGCGGTAATGGGACTGCAGGCAGAAGAAACGGTAGATAAGCGGATCGTAGCCTTTTTCTTCCAGAAGAGAAACCGTCAGGAACTCACCTTTTGATTTCGACATTTTTCCGGTCGATGTATTCAGGTGATGTACATGGAACCACTGCGGGCACCATGCATGGCCAAGGTAGCTTTCGGACTGCGCAATCTCGTTGGTGTGGTGCGGGAAGGCATTGTCCACGCCGCCGCAGTGCAGGTCGAGGTATTCTCCGTTGTATTTCATGGAGATACCGGAGCACTCAATGTGCCATCCCGGATAACCGACGCCCCATGGAGAGTCCCATTTGAGCGCCTGGTTCTCGAATTTTGATTTGGTAAACCAGAGAACGAAATCGTTTTTGTTACGTTTGTTGGTATCTTCCTCTACGCCCTCGCGGACACCAACGGCAAGATCATCCTCATCGTGGTCGTTGAATACATAGTAGTGGTCAAGACGGCTGGTGTCAAAGTAAACATTTCCGCCGGCAAAGTAAGCGTAGCCGGTGTCCATCAGTTTTTCAATGATTTTAATATATTCGTCAATGCATCCGGTCGCCGGCTGTACGACATCCGGGCGCTTGATATTCAGCTTTTTGCAATCCGCAAAGAATGCATCGGTGTAATACTGTGCGATTTCCATGACTGTTTTATGCTCGCGCTTGGCACCTTTGACCATCTTGTCCTCACCGGTGTCCGCATCGGAGCTTAAATGGCCGACGTCGGTAATGTTCATGACACGGTTGACGTTGTAGCCTTCATAGCGGAGTGCCTTTTCAAGAACGTCCTCCATAATATAACTGCGCAGGTTTCCGATGTGCGCAAAATGATAAACGGTAGGTCCGCAGGTGTACATTTCTACACGGCCCGGTGTGTGTGTCAGGAATTCAGCTTTTTTATGGGTTGCAGAATTATAAAGATACATAAAAGAAGTCTCCTTTTTTCTTTTCGTGCGGATACGGATGCAGAAGTGATGATACACAAGAAAGCAAAAAAGCGTCTGCTGTATCCGACAAGGATATCAGAGACGCCGCGTGCGGTGCCTGTTTTCCGTGTACTGCACTGGTTCCTTATTAAAATTAATATTAGCAGGATTTTTTTTTGATGTCAATAGTCCGGAGACTGTCGAAGACAAAAAGTAAGAAAGTGTTACTGTTCACACGCTACTATCCCGCGAGGCGTTTTGGCATGAATATGCCAAAATCCCGAGACATACAGCGCGAATTTATGCGATTAGCATAAATTCTGTGCATCGCGAAGCGTGTTACTGAGAACGAAGTGAACAGTAACAAGAAAGTGATTTCGGTGTGAGCGGTCTTCATGGAAGGCTTTGCTTTGTAAAAGAAGGAAACGAAAGTAAAAAACGAAAGTAAAAAACAGTATGACGCTCTTAAATAAGAAGAAATGTGATTTTCAGAAGTCTGTTTTTGCGTCCGGCAGGATTCTTTCCCGGAGCAAAATCTGAAACAAATACAAAAAGACAGTGCTGCAGAACGCAAATGGAAAGAAACAATTATTTGTGTAATCTTTTTTTATTCTAAAACCGAAGAATACAGGAAAATAGAAAAACGGCATCAGAACAATACCCAAAAAGAGGAAAATAGAGGATTTTGATTACTTTAAATGCAGTTTATACACTTTTCTCCTGCATCGGATATTGACAAACAGAGAGAGTTCTGGTTATAATGAACCCAGTTGTTTTTGGACAAACGGACAAATGTACGGGCATGAGGGATGAAGAAAACAAATCTTGTTGGACGCATCTCCTTTTTGTACTATTCGTTTTGATGTGGTAAAGTGCCAAAATGAAAAACGGTGGAATGGCGAAGCCGTTCCGGCAAATGTCCGGATGATGCAAAAACAACGCGAATCCATGAAAGGAGTTAGGAAGAAATTATGAAAAGAAAAATTGTAAGCGCATTACTTGTTATGAGTATGACTGCAAGCCTGGTTGCCTGTGGAAATTCCGGCAGCGGAAGTTCTGATCCGGCAGATGAGAGTGTAAGCGTAAGCAGCAGCGCGTCTTCCGAAAGCGATGCAAGCGCATCTGCAAGCAGTGAGAGCGAAGCCGAGGCAGAGGAGTCCGAAATGCCGGAAGGATACGACGAGACCAGCACAGAGCTCTATAACGAGGCACTGGGCGATTTCAACGATGCACTTGCTACTGCAAAGGAAGCAGAAACGGTGGATGAGAGATATGCCCTGATGGCAGTTGCCGAGGGAAAACTGATGGAGTCCGCCATGATGTACCCGCTCACCTCAAGAGGTGGTACGTACGCGATGTACAGAATGGCTCCGCGCACCAAGGACTATACCCTTTGGGGAAGCGATAACGACCGTTATCATCAGTATGTTGTAACAACTGACTTTATCAAAGCAGAAGATTACAACGAGATGAGAGCAAAATGGGATGAGCTCAAAGGAACAGGAACCTATGAGAGCTGGGTAAAAGAATATCTGGCAGGAAAAGGTTACACCTTAAAAGACAGCTTCTCCATGCCGTATGCGAGTGATCCGGTAACATGGGACGGACTTGCAACTTCCCGTGCGGCAGATACCGATGCGATCATCAATACCTATGACGGACTGATGGAGTACGATGTAGAGGGAACTCTGCAGCCGGCACTGGCAGAATCCTATGAAGTATCCGATGACGGACTGACCTATACCTTCCACCTTCGTAAAGATGTAAAATGGACCGATTCCCAGGGACGTGAAGTGGATACTGTAAAAGCAGATGACTTCGTGGCTGGAATGCAGCACATGTGTGATGCACAGGGCGGTCTGGAATACCTGGTACAGGGCGTGATCAAAAACGTATCCCAGTACATCAGCGGTGAAGTTACCGATTTCGACGAGGTTGGTGTAAAAGCTGTTGATGACTATACCGTAGAGTACACACTGGAAGAGCCATGTAGCTACTTCATGACCATGCTTGGCTACACCATCTTCATGCCGATGAGCAGAAGCTACTATCAGTCCCAGGGCGGTAAATTTGGTGCTGAGTACGATTCCTCCGCAGCAGATTATCAGTACGGAAAAGATTCCAACTCGATCGCATACTGCGGACCGTACCTGGTAACCAACGCTACAGCGAAAAATACCATCGTCTTTAAACTGAGCGATTCTTACTGGAACAAAGACAACGTAAACATTAAAACCCTGACCTGGCTGTTCAATGACCAGTCTGATGTTACCAAAATGTACACAGATGCAAAAGCAGGTACCGTTGACTATGTAAACCTGAACACCTCCACTATGGAGACAGCAAAATCCGAAGGTCTGTACGACCAGTACGCAGTAGTTTCAGATACCGATGCTACTTCCTTCATGGCATTCTACAATATCAACCGTACTGCGACTGCAAATGCCAACGACGGAACAACAGCAAAGAGTACAAAGTCTGACGAAGAAATCCAGAGAACGAACAAAGCACTGCAGAACGTTCACTTCAGAAGAGCGATCAGCTTTGCAGCAGATCGTGGCGCTTACAATGCACAGCAGGTTGGCGAGGATCTGAAGTATACTTCCCTTAGAAATACCTTTACCCCGGGATATTTCGTAAGCCTGTCAAAAGACACTACCATTCAGATCAACGGAACCGACACAACCTTCCCGGCAGGCACCTACTATGGTGAAATCGTACAGAAACAGATCGACGCCGACGGCGTGAAGATCAAAGTATGGGATGCCGAAAACAAGACCAGCGATGGCTTTGATGGATGGTACAATCCGGAAAACGCAGTAGAAGAACTGAATACCGCAATCGAGGAGCTCGCAGAAGAGGGCATCACCATCGATGAGAGCAACCCGATCCAGATGGAATATCCATATCCGTCTGCAGTAGAAGTTTACACCAACAAAGCAAACTCCTACAAGAAATCAGTAGAGGCTGCCCTTGGCGGAAAAGTTGTGATCAATCTGGTTGATGCCGTAGACCTGGATGGATGGTACTATGCAGGATACTATGCAAACTATGGTTATGAAGCAAACTACGACGTATACGATGTCTCCGGATGGGATCCGGACTTTGGTGATCCGTGCTCTTACCTGGATACCATGCTTCCGGACTACGAAGGATACATGACCAAATGTTTCGGTATCTTCTAATTTTGGAAAAGATAAAATTGGAAAGATCAGAACAGTTGAAAGCCAATGAATAAACCGGCAGGGGGATGGGAACAAAAAAAGCCATTCCCCTGTCATATTGTGTTAAGGAATGAGAGAATATGACAAAATATCTTTTTAAGCGTTTGTTGCATGGCCTTGTTTCCGTAGTAATCGTTGTTGGATGCGTTATGACTATGATTTATTCTCTGATGGACCGAAATCTGATTTTCGCACAGGACGCCACCTATTCCCATCAGAGCAATAACCAGAAAAAGGTGTACAAATATCAGAAGTGGGAGACATACGGATATCTTGATTATGTAACCTATGCAGATTATTTGAACGCTCTCAAAGCAAAAGGCGAAATTGACGAGGATACGAGATCCAAAGCAGTAGCATTCGGAAGAACGAAAGACCAGGATTCAGAACTGGTATCTGAATATGTAAAGAAATTTACAGCTTATTATAAAGCAAAAGGTTACACCGTAAGAAGATACGATGCGATCATGATGGGTAAGAAAAAATATGCCAACGGCGGACAGCAGCAGCTGTTTGCATACAGGGATATTCCGCTTGCAACGCGTCTCGGAAAATATTTTTCCGGTTTGATTGACATCGACAGCATTCACGATGCTGCAAAGGTAGAAGGGAAGAGGGGGATTACATTTACCTTACACGATCCGGTATATGGGGGAAAGAAATTTTCACCGGCCATCATGGGAAATGGCACAACACATAAGTACCTGATGTATTTTGACTCAAAATTCCCATATTTCCATCAGAATATAATCACCATAAATTTAGGAAAGTCCTATTCCGTAAATGAGGGTGTGGATGTAGCACTGACCATGACCCGCGCACAGGGATCCTACGTAAAATCGGAGATTACCTATCCAAGCGGTCTGGTGGAATACAGTGCAGACGATCTGCACAGCGCAACGTATATGAGCGAATCTCAGGATGCAAGCGCTGTTCATTCCGATCGGTTCACAGATGACTATACCAACGTGGATACAGTTAAGAGTGGTAAATCAAAAATCGGCTATTCCTTTGTAATCGGTATCATTGCCGTAATTCTTTCCTATCTCATCGCAGTGCCGCTTGGCATTCTGATGGCGAGAAAGAAAGACAAACTGGTTGACCAGCTTGGAACCATCTATATTGTATTTATTATAGCAGTACCTTCACTGGCCTATATCTTCCTGTTTAAGGCAATCGGAGGAAAAATGGGTCTGCCGACCACCTTTGACATGGATTCGAAGAGCAAGCTGATGTATATTCTGCCGATCGTTTCCCTGGCACTGCCGCAGGTGGCAAACCTGATGAAATGGCTGCGTCGATACATGATCGACCAGATGAACTCCGATTACGTAAAATTCGCAAGATCCGGTGGTCTGACAGAGGGAGAAATCTTTACGAAACACATTTTGAAGAACGCAGCGATTCCGATCGTGCAGGGTGTTCCGGCGAGCGTACTGTTCGCACTGACCGGCGCCATCATCACCGAGCGTGTGTACGTAGTACCTGGTGCCGGTAATCTGCTGACGGAAGCAATCAGCAAATACGACAATGGTGTTATCGTAGGTGTTACACTGTTCTACGCAGTGCTCTCCGTGATTTCCATCATCCTGGGCGACGTTTTGATGTCCATGGTGGATCCGCGAATCTCATTCTCAACGAAAGACAGGTAGGGACTTATGAATTATGATTTAGATAAATTCGGTCTGTCTGAGGAAGAACTGTTTTCTCCTGTAGATAACAGCTCTCTGGAGTCTGAGAAAATTACGGCTCCGAGATATTCCTACTGGCATTCCGTGTTCCGCGTATTTTTTAAGAAAAAAATCAATATTGCCGTACTTTGCCTCCTGGGTGTGATTCTGCTGATGACGTATGTGTATCCGCTCTTTGTGGAGTACGACCGTTTCGCCAATCTGATGAACGGCGCGACAAAACATCTGTCTCCAAGCAAAGCATTGCAGCAGCTTGGATTCAATATTCACTGGATTTTAGGATCCGGTGCTTCCGGACAGTCGACCTTTGATGCTGTCTGGTTTGGTTCCAGAATTTCAGTTTCCCTGGCGTTTATCTGTGCGCTCATCAACCTTTCGATTGGTGTGATTGTCGGATCTGTCTGGGGATTTTCGAAGAAGGTTGATGTCTTCATGATGGAGGTTTACAACATCATCGGAAATATTCCGTATGTACTTCTGATCTCCGTCCTGGTGCTTATCTTTTCTCCGAGCTTCTGGACCATGGTATTTGCACTGACCGTTACCGGATGGCTCGCCATAGCGTATTTTATCCGTACACAGGTCGTTATCATCCGTGACAGAGAGTATAATCTGGCATCAAAATGTCTCGGAACCTCTATTTTCCGCATTGCGATGAAGAATATTCTTCCGTTTATGACATCTGTCATTGTTACTCTGGCGGCAACTGAGATTCCGTCCTACATCTCTTACGAGGTGTTCCTGGCTTACATCGGTATGGGACTTTCTGACATGTCTCTGGGAAGACTGATCTATGAGGCTGAGGGTGCCATGCTGACACCGGGATGGGGATTCGAGTTCTGGAGTCCGGTTGTTGTCGCTTCAATCATCACCGTAGTATTATATGTAGTTGGACAGAACCTTGGAGATGCGTCCGACCCGAGAACACATATGTAGGAAGGAAAGCCGCATGGAAGATAAAAAAGTATTATTATCGATTAAGGACTTACAGGTAAAATTCCGTGTCCGCGGCCGTATCCTGACGGCAATCCGGGGCGTAACGCTGGATATTTACGAGAATGAGTCCATTGCTATCGTAGGAGAGTCCGGTGCCGGTAAATCCGTATTCACAAAAGCGTTTGCGGGCATGCTGGACAGCAACGGCTTCATTGACCAGGGAGATATCATTTTCAACGATGCCGAGCTGAGCGATACCGTTGTGCCGCTGAACTCTTATGCGAAAAAGACCATCGCATCCACCTGGGAAAAACTGAATGAGTATTCCAAACTGGAATATGGTTCAGAAGTATTCCTGAAAATGAAGGCGCTGGAGCAGGAAAAAGAAGAAAAAATGACGCTGAGCGAGGAAGAGCGTGAGAAAGCAGATGCTGAAATCAAGGAACTTGTAATAAAGAGAACCGAACTTTTCAACTATAAGCAGACACTCGATACTTCCAAAGAAAAAGCGAAAATCAAAGAGACATCTGCCGAGATTTCCAGACTGGATGGAGAGATCAAGGCTCTGCAGAAAGCAAAAGAGGAAAAAATCAAGGCACACAAACAGGCTGCCATGAACGATACGGCCTACAATCAGGCGTATGATGCAAAGATGGCAGAGTACAAAAAAGAGTATGCCGGCCTGACAGCAAAAGAAATTACGGACGAGACAAGAAAGAGAAATGAGATTCTTGCCAAAGAGATCTATCTTTCTGTTGGACGTTACAAACTGCGCAAAAAAGTCCGCATGATCAAAAAGCTGCACGAGGCATTCAAAGCTGCAATGGAGCGCGGTGTGGATCTGAACGATGAGCAGAAGCGAAACGGCGTTTTTGACCAGGCTACCTTCCGCGTACGCTATCTGGATGAGACACCGGAGCAGCTCCACGGAACCTGCATCATCAACCTGGCAAAAATCCAGGACCCGAATGACTGGGGCCAGATCCGTGGTAAGAAAATTGCAACCGTATTCCAGGACCCGATGACTTCCCTGAACCCGATCATCACGATCGGAAAACAGATCACTTCTGTTATTATGAAACATCAGGATGTCAGCGAGGTGGAAGCGAGAGCACAGGCGCTTGAGCTGATGGAAAAGGTTGGTATTCCGAACGCAGAGCAGCGTTTCGATGATTATCCGTTCCAGTATTCCGGCGGTATGAGACAGCGTATCGTTATCGCGATTGCACTTTCCTGCCGTCCGAAGATCCTCATCTGCGATGAGCCGACAACTGCGCTGGACGTTACGATTCAGGCACAGGTACTGGATCTGCTCCGTAACTTAAAGGATAAGATCAACAGCTCTATCATGCTGATTACGCATGACTTGGGTGTTGTTGCAGAAATGGCTGACTATGTGGTAGTTATGTATGCAGGACGTGTTGTGGAAAAGGGTACAGCAAGAGAAATCTTCAAAGATCCAAGACATCCTTATACAATCGGACTGATGAACTCCAAGCCGGTAGTTGGTAAGCATATTGATAAACTTTACAGTATTCCAGGCAGCGTACCGAATCCGGTAGATATGCCTAACTACTGTTATTTCAAAGATCGTTGTGAAATGTGTGTTGAGGGATGTGAAGGTGCTTATCCGGCAGCTTATCATGTATCTCCAACTCATGTAGTAAGCTGTTATCGTTGTAAGGAAGGAGGCACTCAGAATGAGTAATGATAATACGATCATGCATGATCCTGATAATATTCTGGAGGTGTCTCATTTAAAGAAATACTTCCCAATTAAAGGCGGCTTCTTTGGCGGCGTAACAGGTAATGTAAAAGCGGTAGATGATGTATCTTTCAGCATTAAGCGTGGTACTACGATGGGACTTGTTGGTGAGTCAGGATGTGGTAAATCTACGACAGGCCGTACAATTCTTCGTCTGATTGAGAAGACAGAAGGAACGATTCTCTTTAATGGAGAAGATGTCAGTGATGTGGATAAGAAGAAGCTGAGAGAACTGCGTACCAAGATGCAGATTATTTTCCAGGACCCTTATTCATCCCTGTCACCGAGACTTCCGATTGGTGAGATCATTGGTGAAGCCGTAAAGGAACACAATATTGTTCCAAAGAATGAATATGATGCGTATATTTCGCAGGTTATGAAGAACTGTGGTCTGCAGGATTATCATAAGGATAGATATCCTCATGAGTTCTCCGGTGGACAAAGACAACGTATCTGTATCGCCAGGGCACTGGCACTGAATCCTGAATTTATCGTCTGTGATGAGCCTGTATCAGCACTTGACGTATCCATTCAGGCACAGATCATTAACCTCTTAAAAGAATTACAGGAGAAGATGAACCTGACATATCTGTTCATTTCACACGATCTGTCAGTTGTAGAGCATATCTCTGATACAGTAGGCGTTATGTATCTGGGCGGACTGGTTGAGACTGGTAACACCAGTGATATCTTCGAGAATCCATTACATCCTTACACTAAGGCTCTGTTTAGTGCGATTCCAATGCCGGACCCGGATATCAAGATCAACAGAACGATTCTGGAAGGAGATATTCCGTCACCGGCTAATCCACCTTCGGGCTGTAAGTTCCATACACGTTGTAAGGAATGCATGGGCATCTGTAAGGAGCAGGCACCGGAAGCCAAGGATATGGGCAATGGACATATTGTCAGATGTCATTTATATGATTAATTATGAGTGGGCAGTGTAAGCTGCCTGCTTTTTTTGTGCAAAACTGGATGATACTTCATATTTACGAAAATCATTCAACTTGGTACAATATAGATAATTGTGAAACAGTATTTGTGAAATGTATAGCATAAGGAGAGAGCGAATATGCAGAAAGAGGAAATATTTGCTATATTGGGAATAGATGAAACAAAAGATGAGAGAGCATTGAAAAATGCATATCGTCAGCAACTGATGCATACCAATCCGGAGGATGATCCGGAAGGATTTAAGAGATTAAGAGAGGCGTATGAAGCTGCCTGTGAGTATGCCCAAAATGAAGAAGAACAGCCCAAAGAAGAGGAAAAAGCAGACCATACGCCATCTGGGGAGTGGGTTCACAGAGCAGAAATGCTATATGGCAGACTCAGTTCAAGATGTGACGTGAGACAGTGGAAGGAACTTTTTCAGGATGATATCTATGTTTCGCTGGATACAAATGAGGAATGTCAGAAGAAGCTGTTGATTTTTCTGATGAATCATTTTAATTATCCGGATACAGTATGGAAAGTAATCAGTCAAGAACTGCACATTCAGGAGAATGCAGGAAAGTTAAGGGAGCAGTTCCCCGCTGACTTCATAGATTTTATGATTCGTCGCTGCATGACGAAGGAAGTCCTTGATTATACCCTATTTGAAGGTGCAGAGGATGCAGATTATGACAGCTTTATCCGTTGCTATAATACGTCCTGGGACTGTCTGCAACAAAAGGATTATCAGAAGCTGGATGAACTGTTGCAGCA
>OGQJ01002194.1_pt1 | contig 15574 bp, 14 predicted proteins | sample 1553161 | NCBI WGS metagenome assembly OGQJ01 (sample SAMEA2579923, study PRJEB22360) | human gut metagenome | biome: human gut; feature: human-associated habitat; material: faeces | place: Denmark | collected 2008/2010 | reverse complement strand
AGGTCTCGCACGGGTAGCCGTCGCGCGTGCCGTCGTGATCCATCGAGGTGAAGAGCAGCTCGCCCGCGCCCCGCTGGCAGACTTCGTGCGCCCATGCGAAAAGCTCGCGGTCGGTCATGCGTTTGCCGCCGTGGGTCGTGACGCGCCATACGCCGTCGGTCATCCGCGCGTCGATGGCCGCGACGACGAACTGCGACCCGTATTTCGACGCGATGGCGTCGATCAGCGCAGGGTCGCGTACGGCGGCGCTGTTGACGGTGACCTTGTCCGCCCCGGCGTCGAGCAGCCGCCCGGCGTCGGCGACCGATGCGATGCCTCCGCCCACGGTGAACGGGATGTCGATGCGTTCGGCGATTCGGGCGACCAGCTCCGTGAAGGTCTGCCGCCCCTCTTCCGTGGCGCTGATGTCGAGGTATACCAGTTCGTCGGCCCCTTCGGCGGCGTATTTCGCCCCCAGCTCCACCGGGTCGCCGACGTTGCGCAGCCCGACGAAGTTGATGCCCTTGACGGTCTGTCCCTCGCGGATGTCGAGGCAGGGGATTATGCGTTTGGCAAGCATCTTTTCAGTTCTTCGAGGGTGATATGTCCTTCGTAGAGGGCTTTGCCGACGATTACGCTGCGCAGCCCCGCGCCGTCGAGCGCCTCGATGTCGGTCATCGAGGCGATGCCGCCGCTCACGGTGATTTCCACCCCGGGGAACTGTCCCTGCAACCCAGCGTAGAATTCCGCCGAGGTGCCGCACAGCATCCCGTCGCGGGCGATGTCGGTGCAGATGACCTGCGCGAGCCCCTGCGGTGCGAAGCGGGCATCACAAAACATGAATAATGGTAAAAAAATCTTAGTAGCCTATTTTTCCTGGAGCGGCAACACCAAAGCTGTTGCTGAAGAAATCCATAAACAGGTCGGCGGCGACATCGTAGAAATCGTGCCCGCAACTCCGTACTCCGAAACCTATAGCGTCACCGTCGCCAAAGCCAAAGCAGAACAGGCAGCCAACGCCCGTCCTGCCATCAGCACAAAAATTGCTGATTTCGACAAATACGACGTTGTTTTCCTTGGTTATCCCAACTGGTGGGGCAGCTTCCCCATGCCTGTTGCCACCTTCGTAGAAACCTATAAATTGGACGGCAAAACCGTTGCTCCCTTCTTCACCCACGGCGGCGGTGGCGAACAGCGCTGCCTAAGCGATTTGCAGAAGCTGACACCTAATGCCAAATTCACCCAAGATCTTGTTCTCTCCGGCAGCAGCTCCAAGAACGCCCAAGGTCAAATCAAAAGCTGGCTTGACAGCTTGCAATTCTAATTTTTAAAGGAGCGATAACAATGACAGAAGAAAAATTTTTCACCATATTCCCAACAGGCCCTAAAAACGATGCTTATGCAAAATATTTCGTAGGCCAAAGCTATCTTAACATGCTTTCTCTCGACCAGGTTGTCATCGGCAACGTAACTTTCGAGCCAGGCTGCCGCAACAATTAGCACATCCACCACGCCGATAAAGGCGGCGGGCAGATTCTGCTTGTCACCGGCGGTCGTGGCTACTACCAGGAATGGGGCAAGCCTGCCCGTGAGCTGCATGCCGGTGATGTAGTCAAAATCCCCGCCGGAGTTAAGCATTGGCACGGTGCCGCCCCCACCAGCTGGTTTGCGCACCTCGCCATCGAGGTTCCGGGCGAAAACACCAAAAGCGAATGGTGCGAGCCTGTGGATGCAGAGGAATATAATAAGCTGAAATAAACCCGCTGTCACCTTCAGTGATATCTTCCCTTACAGACAGACAAGTCGCTCAACACTAATTTACTGAAATGAGAATCACCAATGAAAGACATCTCAAAAATTATACTCACTGCATTTCTTTCATGCACTTTACTTTTAGGAGGCACCACCGCTATGGCACAAACACGTGAAACAGCAGCAAATACTGCTGCTCAAAGCTTGTTCACCAAAAATGATCCTACTGATATTAAAAACGAACCGGAGCTTTCCGCTATCAGCAAAAAGTTTATCTATCACGATATCAATAAGCAGATTAAGCTCAGTACCGCCAAACAGGAGCTGCTGACGCTCGTTGTTCTCACTGCCAACAACACACCGGAGGATATTCCTGCCCACGTCGAAGGCGCTCTCAGAGCAGGTGCAACGCCGGAGCAGGTACACGAAAGCATTTTCCATTGCACGCCATACGTTGGTCTGCCAAAGGTAAAAACAGCACTGGAACGCTTTGACCAGGTTATGGAAATGCTCAAAATCAAGCCCTGCGCTCCTGCCGGAACAACTACCGATCAAACACGCCACGAAGCAGGCCTCGCCGTACAGCGCGCCATCTTCGGCGCAGAGAACATTGATAAGATGAACGCGAGTGCCCCTGCTGACCAAAAGCATATTAATGATTACCTCAGTGCCAACTGCTTTGGCGACTACTACACACGCAAAGTGCTCGACGTCAAAGAGCGTGAACTGATCACATTTACAGCAATCGTTACTCTCGGCGGATGCGAACCACAGGCCAAGGCACACGCCGCTGCCAATATCTCCGTCGGCAACTCCCGTCAGGATTTGCTGGATGCGCTCACCATTGCCCTGCCCTACATCGGCTATCCGCGCACCTTAAACGGACTTAGCTGTGTAAACGCTATCGCGCCAAGCAAGTAAGCTGCCAAAAATTTATATTACCATTAACACAAACTTCCATTTTCCTCTTGACTTAGAGTATACTTCAGGTATTAAAATATAAGTAACCAAATTATAGGAGGTAGTTGAAATTGACACAAGAATTTGCACAAGCCCCTGTAGTAGGCTGCAAAAGAGTTGCCAAAACCGATAACGCAGGCTCTCATGCCAAAGTATATTTCACCAAGCACATTGATGCCGAGCATCTCATCAAATTATACGATTTAATCAACGAAAGCATTTACGGCAAGATTGCCATCAAACTGCACACCGGCGAAAAGCACGGCCCCAACATTCTGCCGCGCGAGCTGGTGAAAGCGCTGCAGCAGCAAATCCCTGACAGCACCATCGTAGAAACTAACACTCTTTATCAGGGCGACCGCTATACCACCGAAGAACATCTCGACACCTTAAAGGTTAACGGCTGGACCTTCTGCCCTGTCGACATCATGGATGCAGAGGGCACCGTTAATCTGCCTGTACGCCACGGTAAGCATTTCAAAGAGGTTTCCATGGGCAAAAACATCGTCAACTACGATTCCATGCTCGTTTTAACGCACTTCAAGGGCCACGCTATGGGAGGCTTCGGCGGCTCCATGAAAAACCTTGCTATCGGCTGCGCTGACGGACGCATCGGCAAAGCACAGGTTCACGGCGTAGATAAGGATAACCTGCCTGCAGACTGGAACGTATGGCCCGGCAAGGAGCTGCTCATGGAAAACATGGCTGAATCTGCCAAGGCTACCATTGATTTCTTCGGCAAGCACATCGTTTACATCAATGTCCTACGCCGCATGTCCGTTGACTGCGACTGCGCCGGCTTAAGCGCAGAAGAGCCGACTATTCCTGATATCGGTATTCTCGCTTCTACCGACATTCTGGCTATCGACCAGGCTTCCGTCGATCTGGTATATGCCAAGGAAAGCAACCATGACCTCGTTGAGCGCATGGAAAGCCGTCACGGCCTGCACCAGCTCACCGCTATGCACGAGCTGAAAATGGGCAATGACAAATATGAACTGATTGAGCTTGATTAACCGTAATTAAAAAGGCTGTCGCACTACGATGATGCGACAGCCTTTTTGCTTATTTGGTTAATTTAACTTCGTCAAACTGCTTGCCATCCGGCAGGAAGGCTTTAAACTCCAAGGTTTTCTCATCGGCTTTCATTGTCATATAGTTGGCAGTTTCCGGTTTCGGCGCTGTTGCCGCATCCCACTCAAAATCGCCCCACAGCTTAGGATAGCGCACACTGCCGGCCACACCTGTCAGAATATAGGTAATACCGCTTCCCTGCGGTGCAGGCGCAAAGTTCTGCAGCGGCACACGGCGGCGATATGTATGCAAATGCGCCGTCAGTACTGCGTCAACCTTGTATTTTTCAAACACCGGCATCAGCCGATAGCTGAAATCAAGAAACTGCGTCTTGCTCTGCGCTCTGCCAGACTCCGGCCCGAAGCCGTAGAGAAAGATATCGCGGTGCATCAGAACAACCTTCCACTGCGCCTTGCTCGCCGCCAAATCCTTTTCCAGCCAAGACAGCTCGTCTGCCAGCAAATCAGGCTGAAAATTTTCCATCTCCGGAAAGTTGGTATCCAACACTACAAAATGCACCGGACCGTAATCAAAGCTGTAAAACTGATTCGGATATTTTGCCAGACCGTTTTGCGGCACATTGAACAAATGCGTATAGCTTGCAGGCAAGTATTCCTTCCACTCCATGTTGTACGCCTCATGGTTGCCGATTACAGGTGCCAGCGGCACAGCATCACTGAACACGCTCACGCTGTTGAACCAGGCGCGCCATTGGCTTGCATCCTGTCCGTTGTCCACCAAATCTCCCATATTCACGTAAAACGCACTCTGCGGATGGCGCTTGTACGCTTCACGCGCCAGCTGCTGCCAGCCACTGTAATCAGCGCTTTGCGAATCCGGGAAAATTAAAGCAGTAAAGCCTGCGCCCTTTTCCGTCTGCAGCTTGTGCCAACGTCCTTTATTCTGCGCTGTGTTGATGCGATATTCATAAGCACTGCCCGGCACCAGGCCGCTAAGACGCCCAGTATATTGAATAATACTGTTCTTATCCGTAAAGCTGCTGTCTGTTGCCTGCACTGCCTTTATATCCTTGTTGCCCTTTAAACGGTACTCCAGCGTATAAGGCTGCTTCACCTTCGCTTCCCACATAATTGTGCGCCCTGTCTTGTTATCCGTAGCCACCAGCTGACGCGGATTGGTAATGGCAACGGCAGTATCACTGCCCTGCACTTCGCCGTCGGCATTTTTAGCACAGCCGCTTAAAGCTACCGCTACGAAGCACAATATAAAAAGTAAAAGCTTAATTTTCTTGCTCATGCTCTGCTTCCTCTCATGTTACTTTATTTAAGTATAGCATAACACATGGAGTTCAGTCGAAGTCAAGCGCAAAAGAAAACAGCTGCCTTACGCCAAGGCAGCTGCTTAAATTTTTTATTTTAGAAGGTGACAGGCGTGCCATAATAAGCACACAGCAGAACCTCTTTCATCTGTTCCTTATCAATCTGACGCGGGTTCGAACCAGTGCAGGGGTCAAGCACAGCATTCGCCGCGATTGTATCGGCATGCTCCCGCAGTACCTCTTCGCTGACACCATTTTCTTTATATGTCTGCGCAATATCCAGCTTCTTATTCAAAGCCTTAATCGAATCTATAAGAGCGTTCGTCAGCTGCGCATCAGTATTGCCTGTTAAACCCAAATGACGGGCAATTACAGCGTAACGGTCAGCGCACACCTTAGCGTTAAACTCAATAACCGACGGCAGCAGAATCGCGTTACAGCAGCCATGCGGAATATGGAACACAGCGCCTGTCTTATGTGCCAAGCTATGAGCAATACCCAGCAGCGCATTAGAAAAGGCCATGCCTGCCATACACTGTGCAATATGCATCTTTTCACGAGCTGCTTTATCGCCATAATAGCTGGCAACAAGGCTGTCATAAATATCGCTGATTGCCTGCAAGGCCAAAGCATCAGAGAAATTGCTGCGAGCTGTAGCAACATAAGCCTCGATAGCATGCGTCAGCGCATCCATACCTGTATGCGCCGTCAGCTTCTTAGGCATGGTCAGCGGAATATCTGTATCAAGAATTGCGATATCCGGCGTAATCTCAAAATCAGCCAGAGGATATTTAATATCAGTTTTATAATCTGTAATTACAGAGAAGGCTGTTACCTCCGTTGCCGTGCCGCTAGTGGACGGAATAGCTACAAAAATAGCCTTCTTACGCAACACCGGAATAGTAAACGGATCCTTGATGTTTTCAAAGGTTTTTTCCGGATGCTCATAGAAAACCCACATAGCCTTAGCCGCATCAATCGGCGAGCCGCCGCCGATCGCCACAATTACATCAGGCTCAAAGGCACGCATGGCTTCAGCACCACGAAATACAGTTTCAATGGACGGATCAGGCTCTATACCTTCAAACAGCTGCGTCTCTATGCCAATGTTATGCAGCACATCCTCAACCTTTTGCAAAAAACCGCCACGCTTCATAGAACTGCCGCCAGTGAAAATCATTGCTTTTTTATGCCCCTTAAGCGCCTTCAGCTCACTGATTGCACCAGCACCATAATAAATATCACGCGGTAAAGTAAATCTTGCCATAATGCGCACCTCCTAATATTATACACTCAAGAAACTTACATTTCTTATTAGTATATTATAGCACTACTTCCGTTTCAAATTAGTGATAAAATTGAGAATTTTTCCTAGATACCATATAGCGATAATATATAGGCATAAAAAACAGCAGCCACAACACTGGATACATATCACACCAAAGTGTTTTAGCTGCTGTTTTCGTATATGAGATGAAGTTAAGTATGATGAGCTTAATTAAAATTCAAATTCTGCAGAAAGCATGAAGGAACGCGGATTGTTGAGCATGAATTTATTATTTTGACCAGCTTGAGCAATCCAATGGCTATCATTAGCCACATTATAGCAGGCAGCAATAAATTTAACAGGTATACCATTAATTTTAGCTTTATGACTAGCAAACAAGTCCAAAGTAACATGTGAAGGAATATCGAGCACCTTTGCAGTCTGATTAACAATATATTTACCTGTACCTGTATAGCTTAAGCGACCAGTAAAACTGGTATCCTCATCAGGCGTATATTCCAAGCCCCAAATACCACTCCATTTTACAGAACCATGTGTCGGCAAACCTTCAAATTTAGCATTTGAAGATTTTTCCTGTTTAGCATTCAGCCATTCAAAGCCGCCAAAGGTATTCCATTTATCAGCCAGCTTCGCATCAACACTGAAATCAACGCCTTTAAAATGATTCTTACCATTATTGCTTAACCAATACTTAGTTGGATCCGTAGTATCTTTAGTTTTGAGCTGATTTGGCTGTGTCATATCAAAATAAGCCAAGCTTAAAGAAAGATTTTCATTAGGTTTAGCTTTAATACCAAACTCAGTATTTTTCAGTTTTACCGCATCTAAATACTGATTAGCATTGAGCGCATTGCCGCCATCAGATTCAACAAAGCTACCGCGATTTTTTGCAACTGCATGAGCAGCATAAAGCGATAAAGTATCTGTCGGTGCGTAAGAGATACCGTATGTCGGTGCCCAATTGTCATCCTTTATCCGATCTGCCGTACCAATATAATTGCCATGACGACGAGCAACTGCACCTACCAGTGTCAGCTTACCAAGCTCAATCTTATCCATGATATTCAAGGTCACATCAGTCTCTTCATGGTTCAGCTTCTTCTTTAATTTATCAGATTCATCAGCATCATAGATTCCCGGCTTAAAAATAAGTCCTGTATAAATGTTGCCAGTGGTACCTAAATCCTTTCTCTGCTTTCCATCCTGATAATATTTTCGGTGAGAGCGATCGACTGAAACAACCACATTATGCTTGGCCACGCCTGTCATAAAATCGCCCTTTAAGCCAGTCTGCAAATACTGGTTTTGGATATGAATATAATCAGACCAAGGATATGCGCTCTTATTCATAACATTTCCATTTACATCAATTGTAAATTCCGATTTATAAATAAAACGACGTACAACAGACTGATTTATACCAGAATTGAGAAACCAATTAATATGCTCGCCCAGTTTTTTCTGATGATTAAGTGTCAGCATATAGCCATTGGTATCCTGATGCATCACATTAGGATCATCAATGCTCTTACTAGCATCAGGAGCATCAGGAATTTTTGTAACCGAGCCATCTAATGAAAAACGACGTTCTGCACCCATAAGCTTTTGGTCATAATAACCGCCAAAAACGTTGGTCTTTGTTTTCTCGCCTTCATAGCTGATATTAGCAAATAAGTTTTTCTTTCTCTGTCCAGCACCAGAAATAGCCAAGCCGCCATCATCATATTGGCCATAAATTCTTACACCGATGTTACGGTCTTTGCCGAAGCGTTGGCTGATATCAAGATATTCACCGTAGTCGCCATGACCGCCAAAGGTCTGAGTATATTTAATAAAGTCATCCTCGCCGGCACGTTTGGTATTCAAATAAATAGCACCTGGAGTTGAGCCAGCAGTTTTAGGAGTCTGAAAAGACTGCGTTGAACCGTTCAATGTAGCGGCAGGACCAATCATGGCATCTATGCTACCAACGGTATTCGTAATCGGACCTGTAGCCATAACAAAGAAGCCAGGAATATTATTTAAATAATAAGACGAAGCATTCGTATACACGCCACGAATAGAAAAGTCTGTTTTAATCGGGGAAGTACCTGTGCGAATTGCAGGCACGTTGGAAAGAACAGTATCCAAATCCTGATTAGGCATGGCCATCTTGCTGACAGTATCTTCAGTGATACTCTGGACAGTAAACGGTGCCTTAATAACCTCTGTTTCACCTAAAAGACCTACTCTGGAGGAATCGTTGTTAAAACCACCCGGCAAAGGAGTTTTGTGGTTACGGGAGCTTTCAACAACCATCTCATCCAGATTGAAAGTTTCAATGGTTTCTGCGCTTACAGGAGCAGCACTCACGCCAAGAATAAGTGAGCACATGATACTGCTTAAAAGCAATTTTTTTCTCTTCGACATTCTGATACACCTCTTAATCATCAACTTTATAAAATTTATATGTGAGAGTGAAACAATAAGCTAGTAGGGAACACAAATAGTTCTTTGCTGCTCCGACAAATACAGCAGCTTTATTTTCAGCTTATAAATCTCCTCTAACGCTGACTCTGTTAATACATCACGCACTTCGCCAACCTCAAGTCCATCGGGCTTTAAAATCGCCGTCTTGCTGCCCAGATAAAAAGCCTGGTCAGGCATATGTGTTGTTAAAATAACAGCTATTCCTCTTTGTGACAGCTTCTGTACCATTTGCAGTACGCGGAACTGATTACCGTAATCAAGATGATTTGTCGGTTCATCCATAATAACCAGCTGCGGCTGCTGCACAATAGCACGGGCAATTACAGCCTGTCGTTGCTGTCCGCCGCTCAAAGTATTGAATGAACGGTCACGCAAATGATAAATGCCTAAATCAGTCAAGACCTCATCAGTCAACTCGTAATCCTTTTGTTTAGGCTTGGTAAAAACGCCAAGATGCGGTGCTCTTCCCATAACAACATAATCACGCACCAGAAACGAGTAAGCAGTATTTTGTACCTGAGGCACATAACCGATCTGTGCAGTAAACTCTTTCTGATTTTCATAAGGCGTATATTCATCACCTTCGTCCGTAATAAGACGTACATCACCGCCGGCTAATGGTTTAAAAAATCCTATCAAGGTACGTAAAAGAGTTGTTTTACCAATACCGTTACTGCCTAGAATCGTCATAACTTCACCCTTGTTAAGCGTAAAGCTTACGTTCTGCCATAAAGGTGACTGCTCATTATAGGCAAATGCTAAATTATTTACAATTAACTTCATGATAACGCCAACCTTTGTCTTAACAAGAGATAGAAGTAAAACGGAGCACCAATCAGACCGGTAAGAATACTTAAGGGAATTTCCGCACTCATCGACGCACGTGAAATAGTATCAACAGCCAACATGAAAAATGCTCCCAGAACAATCGCTAACGGCAGCAGACGCTGGTTATTTGGGCCGACAAGCATTCTGGAAAAATGCGGAATAACAAGACCAACCCAACTGATGGTACCGCTAATGCACACCGAGCAGGCTGTCAGAACAGTCGCACACAGAATAATAGCGTAACGCAGCCAGCCGGCGTCACGTCCCAGCATATGTACCTCTTCATCGGAAAGCGTCAGGATATTCATACGCCAACGAATGACCAGCATAAACACAAGACAAATTACAATAGGTATTCCGCTGGAAAAAATATTCTCCCAAGTTACGCTAACTAGGGAACCAAGCTGCCAATAGGTTATTTCCGGCAGCTGTGTTTCGCTGTCTGCAAGGTATTTTATAATACCCAGCAAAGCATTCATCAGACCGGAAACGATAAGGCCGGACAAAACAAGCATAACTATCGAATTTTTACCGATAATACGCGGAATAATAACAGCGCAACCCACTGCAAGCATACCACCCACAAAGGCTCCCATCTGGACAAAGGTACTGCCTAAGCCAAACAATATGCAAAGCGACGCACCAACGCAGGCACCGGAGGATACACCCAGCATATCCGGCGCTACAAGCGGATTTTTAAAAACACTTTGATAAGCAGCACCGGAAAGCGATAACGCCGCACCGATCAAAATTGCTGCCAACACACGCGGCAGACGCAGCGTGTAAATAACGCTCGCTGCCTGGTCGCTCCAGCTTTGCTCTACCGGCACAACATAAGAACAAAGGATTTTAAAGACATCCATTGGCGCAATGTAAAGACGTCCCATCCCCAGGCTCAGTACCACCATCAATAACAGCAGCATGCCGAAGACAAGCATGATTACTGCATAATTTGCTTTACTTGCTTCTATCTGCATCAGAATAACGGCTTACTGTTTTTATTAGCTTCATCAGCAAAAATTTGCGCCATATCTGCTTCTGAAATATTGTAGTGCATAAATTCCTCATAGAATTTTTTTGCATCTGCACGCACATCCAGCTCCTTGAACAATTCCGGCTGCAGCACGTGCGCCAGCCATTCCATCATGAGCGGGGTTTCTACACCCGGAGCATCCCAACGGTAAATACCCATAGGCACCTTATATACTCGCTTCTCCTGTACCGCTTTCACCGTGCTCCAGTCCTGACCGGGAATTTTATTATCATACAAATCGTCAGGCACAAATTTATCAAAATTACTCAGCAAAATAATATCCGGATTCTGTTTATATATCTCTTCCATAGCAATTGTCTGCTCTCTACCGCCATTTACTTGGCCATACGGATTCTCTCCACCGCCAATACGAATAGCCTCATGCATGAAGTTATCATTACCCTGCAAGCGCAGCTTGGCGTTACGCAGGAACAAAACAGTTGGCTTATCAGTCTTTTCCCAAGCTTGTTTCGCAATTATTTTTTTATTAGTTGTATCGTAATATTCGTTAATCTTTGCAGCACGTTCTTCTTTGCCTAAAAGCTTGCCGATAATTAAAAAGCTTTTCTTCAGGTTTTCTACGGTGTCATTGTAAATCAGTAATGTCGGAATCCCCACCTTAGTCAGCTTTTCCGCATCCTTATCCTGATATTGCCATAAAACAGCAGTATCAATACCGGCTTGCGCTGCACTTTCAATGTTAACAGAAAAATTTTGTGCAATAATTTTAGTATCTAACTGTGCGAAATGCTTATCTCTATTTTCTAAAAACTTTCCTTTATAAGCTGACATCGCAGCAGGGTGAATTGCTGCCAAACGCTCAGAGCTGCCATCAATGGCATAAATAACGCTAGCCCACGGAATAGGCACAACAGCAATACGCTTCACATCCTGCGGTACGCTTACTTCTCTGCCTTTCAAATCCGTAACTATTTTTGTTGCCTGCTTGGTATCTGGCTTTTTATCGGCATTATTACCGCAACCTTCTAATGCTCCCACCAAGGCTAACGCTGCCAGCGCAGCAGCAGTCAATTTTTTCCAGTTTTTCATAGAAAAGCTCCTTTCACTTCACTCAACCTCATACTAAAAATTTATTTCACCAGCAGCTTAAGCTGCTCCGCTATATTCTTGCCTAAAGCTCCGCTGCCGGCAGTGCAGGCACTGCGGCCGGAAATAACTCCCCATGGCAATGGTATATGCTTTTTCTTTCCTGCTCCGACAGAGCTCATTATATCCGCTAACAACGTATCGGCAAATACGATATCTGCATCCTCCCACAAATCCTGTAAGGCTGTTAAGCTGTCTACAATAATCAGCCATTTATCAGCACCCGGAGTATTACGGTATAATTTGCGGCTGGCGACGCCCGTACATAGCGTAGCCAACTGTATATGATGAAAGCCTTCATGCCATAGTGCATGTGCCAATCCCATCGTCTGCATAGGATCACCTATAAATAACAGCTTGCGTTTATCTGTTTCCTCTATGCTATAGTTATGAATACATAGCTGACGTATCTCATTATTTTCTGTCTTGCACAGCTCCTGCACGTTTTTCCGCCACATCTTCATAGCGTGTTCTCCTACCGGACATGATAGCAGCAGAGGTACAGCATATTTTTCGTTCAGCACACGAGCAGCCGCTATACCGGCAGTTGATACTACCCAGCACAAAGCAGGTCTGCCACCAGCTTTTTCACCAACGAAACGCGGCGTGTAACCTAAACTCCTAATATAGGCAAAGCATTCTGCATACTGCTCTCTTTCGCCGCAAAGGAGAGGACTATATCCTAAAATCAGTATCTCACGAGCAGGCTTTATATACAGCTCCTGCTCCTCCGCCGCTAAAAGCTCCTGCGTACAGCTTACGCCATATACAGCATCATTAAAACCATCCATATTAAAGCTTCGCGTTTTCAAATTATTTTCCATTGAATTTGCCACCCAATTGCCATCAAAACCAATAAAAGCTGCTACTGCAGAGCTGATAAGATTCAACGAGTTATATTTTTCGTCTGCCATAAGCTCCTTGCACTGCTTAACACAATTATCTTCTATCCCATAAATAAAATCCTGTTTTTTTGTCTCCAGAGCATATACTCCCTGCGTTTTCTTAAGTAAATCACCGTCGCGCAGACAAGCCCGGCAACCGCTGGGCGCCACCAATACCTTCGCCTCATTTGCAGGCAATGTGTCTATAACACCAGCAACATCAGTAGCTAATGGCGGCAGCTGATACAGATTATGACTTATGTATCCATTTTCCTCAGGTAGCTCAGCCATAAATTCATCAACAGGCTTAAAATGCCCTATATCCATCTTACCCAAAGGCCCACGAAATAAGCAACGCACCATAACACCGGTTGCTTCAAAAAGATGGCGCTCCAAATAATCAAAATCCAGTCTTGTCAAGATATCCAGACAGTTCAAATATAGTACCACAACCTGCACACCCTTCACCGCCGCAGCCTGTTTTATAACCCGCATAATTTTTTCTTCGGCGGTTCCCATAGTATAATCATCATCTGTCATCCGGCAAAGCATAAGCTGCTGCAGCTTGCCCTGCTCTACGGCACGATAATAAAGCTCCCGCAAGCATGGACCGGAACCGGCAGCAACTAACATTACATCCTTTCGCTGCCACAAAACATCAGAGGGAGGTTTTGGCATATTAAACTCCATAGTCTTGATTGGCTTCATTGCTTTCACTTCTTTCGTGCTATTTTCTATTAGTATTCTATCACATTTGCATTGCTAATAATAATTAATGTTACTAAAGCCTTGATTCAATTATATTGAACCAAGGCTCTGTTTCTTCAAAAAAATTAAACTGTCAATCTTTCAAGCTTTTGTATTGCTCCAACAGCTGAAAAAATAATTTCAAGGGCGGACTAAGCCATTTATCCTTACGATAAGTATACACCGCATGAATCGGCTCAAACTTTTTATCTATAGGAATTTCTGCCAACACATCTTTGTCCAATTCCTCTTGAATGGTAAACTTGGGCAAAAAGCATATGCCCATATCATTCTTCACTAAATTTTTTATCGTCTGTGTCCCGCGAATTTCAATTGTTGGACCCATAGTAAAATTTTTGCTTTTGATATATTCATCGAATCTTTTACGCACCCTGCCTACTGCCGGCTGGCAAATACGTGCCAACGAGCTGAAATCCTGATTAGGCGTAATAAAATCGCTGTACAGCTTTTTTATTTTGGGCGAAGCAAACATCACGAAATCAAAATCTTTATATGGTACAACCTTTATCGTAGCATCATCTACAGGCAAATCATAAAAAATTCCAATATCAGTTTTATTTTCTCTTATAGCCCTATACACCGAGGTACTGGTCATAGAATCAAGGTAAATATGCACACGCGGTGCCTGCTTACGAAATTCGCGCAAAATCTTCGGCAGATGGAAGCACAAAAGCGATTCCGGCGCAGCAATACGTATATCTCCCTGGCACTCTTCAATAACACTGCGAAAGCTTTTCATATTATTTACAGACTGCAGCACATTTTCTAAATAAGGCACTAGTTCCTGTCCTGCTTTAGTCAAAACCATATGCCTGCCAGCCTTTTCAAAAAGCTGCACGCCAAGCTCTTTCTCTAGCTGACTAACATGAAACGTAATCGTTGACTGCGTATAACATAATTTTTCGGCAGCCTTATTAAACCCCCCTGCCTCTACAATAGTGTGAAAGGTGTTAATATAACGTAAGTCCATACTTCCTCCAAACGATACCAGTACTCATCAAAAAATTTATAGTAACAAGCTATTTATTGCGTTATTTATATTATACAATCTTTCCTCATAGATAACAACAAGCAGCTGCCTTTAGGCGAAACACTTCACGCCAAGGCAGCTGCTTATTTATTTCTTACTTTAATATATCACTGTTTCCCCATCTTCCGGAATCACATAATTATCAACACCACGACGTACAAGCGCACCCAGCATTTGGCTACGTGTAATCGAAGCATGAGCAACATTATCGAAATGTGTCAGATACAGCTTTGCTTCCGGCAATGTCTGATGTACGCAATCCACATCTTCATCATTCATTATCAACCTGCCATAAGCACGCAGCTCCGCAGCGCAGGCATTAAGCATAATTACTTCCGGCTGATAATTTGCCAAAGTTTTACGCACGCCATCAAACCAAATCGTATCTCCGGCAACGTATAGAACCTTTTCCTGCTCTGCTTTAAATACTACACCACAAGCATCAGACGATGGCTTTATCGTGCCATGCAAAGCTGGTGTTTTATATAAGGTTATATCTGCAAACTTAACCCCATCATTTTTCAGGATACGTACATCCTGAAAACCTGAAGCTTTTAAGGCCTGCGCATCATCTTCATTTTGCACAAAAATTGGCTTATCATGCTCCAAAATATCACCAAAAGTACCCTTCTGCATATTGATATCTATATGATCAGGGTGTATATGCGTTATAATATAAGCATCAACTCCACTTAAAATGCTTTCTACCGTTTCCGGCAAAGCAAAAAGCGGCATTGGTATTTTCGCCTTTACCGGGTCAACAGCCATGTAAGGATTTCCCGGCATACTATCGAAACAACCTAAACCATATTGCTCCACAAGCCAAGGATCTAAAAGAAAAGTTTTGCCACCATAAAAAATTTTATTCGTCGCACTGCGAATTTGTTTGATTTTCATTTTGTTCCTCCTTTAATTTTTATTCTATTATAGATATAAATTCACTGCAGCAAAAGAAAAAACTTAGTCCTTTACCGCAACCAATAAGTTGCGGTAAAATAAGATTGAGGTGAAAAAATGCAGCCAAAGCAATTACAATATTTTATCACAGCCTATGCAACAAAAAATATCTCTAAATTGCAATAAGAAGTTGCACACTTTTTGAAAATTAAGATGCATAGATCTT
>OGQJ01002181.1_pt1 | contig 15654 bp, 22 predicted proteins | sample 1553161 | NCBI WGS metagenome assembly OGQJ01 (sample SAMEA2579923, study PRJEB22360) | human gut metagenome | biome: human gut; feature: human-associated habitat; material: faeces | place: Denmark | collected 2008/2010 | reverse complement strand
GTTTATAAATATTGAAATTTAAAAAACTTTGACGAAATTTTTTTAAATTTATCTTTATGCCGAATATTTTTTTGGCACTTCCTTTTCTTTTAGTTATAACAAAGGTTTTCAGATTATATTTACAAAATTTCGGAGCGAAATGAAAAAAATCGGGGACTAAAAAAAGAACGGCGGGCAGGACAACAACCCCCGTTCGTTTTCAGTTGCCGCACAGTACCTTAGCCAGAAAACCGTTATTATTATTGAGTTTTAGCGGTTCAATAGTAACGAAGGCTTATAACGGGATTTTATTTTGTTTTTGTGCCGGATCTAATAGTGCCGAAAATCAAAAAACGAGTGCCGAAATTTTAAAACGTATAAATTAAACTTGTTATTATGGTTTCAAAATAACAAGTTGTAAATAATTGTAAATATTTTAATATCTATCTTGTTATTTTGGTTGCAAAATAACAAATATGAGTTATAATAAAAGTATAGAGAACGCAGTCAAAGAAAGGATTTTTAAACTATGACAAACGAAATTAAATTTTTATTCAACGGAATTAAAATCGAAGGCAAACTTGTAAAAGGTTATTATTCAAAAGGGAATTATTTAAACGGTGCGGTTGGTTGTTTTTATGTAAAAAGTTGGTTCAGCGGTCAAAGCGAATTATTAAGAAAATACTTTACTGTAAAAAACGATACCGACATTATGACAGATTATTTCGAAAACGATTCAATTTATTTTTACAAAGACGATAAATATATAGACGAATTCAACGCAATGGTTAAACAAAACGAAATAAGACACGCAAAACAGGCGGTTAAAAGATACGAAAAAATAAGAGAAAAATCGCCGAGAAAATTTGAAATGTATTACAAAGAGTATTACGAACAAGCATTAAAGGTATTAGCGGCATAAGCGGGGCAAAAGCCCCGCAAGGGGCGGAAAGGATATAACGATGGGAATTGTTTATAAAAAAGTTAATTACTGGGGTTTTGATTACAATATTGAAGAATTATCCGGACAAGCAACATTGTATATATATTCGAACGAATACGACCGCAAAAACCCCTTGTATAAATATATTGATGAAGAACACGGCGTCGCCGGCGGCGGATATTATTCAAGAGCAAAAGCCGAAAAAAGTTTTAAAGAAAAAATACAAGAATTACAAAAATAGGGTTAAAATAATGATAAAAATTGAACGCAAGGTATTTTCAAAAACAAAAGCAAGCCGGAGCGAGATTGAAAAAGAATACCGGATATGCTTAAATAAAGGCGATATTTCCCGAGGTTTTGTTGTAAACGGACAAATTCTCGGAGTTGACACCCAAAGAACCGAAGATTTTATTTTTTGGTGTTGCGAAAAACAATAAAGGAGACAATATGAACACATTTTATTTTTTTGAAGGCAATATTTACGAAACAAGAGAACAAGCGGAAAAAGCCGCAAAGGATTACAACATTAAGCGAATTGATGAAATCGAAACGACAAAAACGTTTGATGAGTTTGAATCAGAGTACGAAAAAGCAAGGGAAGAAGGCAATTCCTGTCTTGACTCAATCGAATGGGCAAAATAGGGAGGCAATATGATTGTAAGAGAATTCAAAAAAACAAACGACAACGGGGTTGAGGTTTTACAGATAGAGTTTAGCGAACACAAAAAAGTTATATTTACAAGGCAAATCCCGCTTAAATATGAAAAATGTTCGGCTTTAAGGACGGCGAGGGCAAAAGAAGCCGTTATTGATGAATTTTTAACAACATTTGAGGGGCAAAAATTCACAAAAAAAGAGGTTTTAAAGGCTTATTCAAAAACTGATTCTTACTTTAAAGATCTATACAAACAGATGTTTCCGCATGGCGGTTATCGTGGCGGCGGCAAGAAAAAGGGAGAAAAATTTTCAGATAGGACTGAAAGACTTACTTCGAGAATTACGCTTGATGAAAAAGAATATTTGCTTAAAAAATTAGAAGAGTATCGAAACAAAAAAGCCGGTTCTTAAAAAGAAACCGGCTTTTTGTTAAAAACGATTTTTTACGCCTTAAAATCCATTTTAAGCTATGTTTATATAAAAAATATCAAAAACCCTTCTTATTTTTTATCCTAACCCCCTAGGATTTAATTTTTTGATTAACTTTATAACCTAAAATATTCGTTCAAAATATTTCTCATTATGGGACACTTGCCGGACACTTTGGACACCGTTCCCCTCAAATTCGGTTAAAAATCAATAAGTAGCGGATTTTCGGTAGGGCGACGGCGTAAGCCTAGCCCGTATGGTGTCGGTCGGACGTTACTCCGCCGACACCCCGAATAATCCAAGACGGAGCTTTCCATGCCGGTTTTTAAATCCCGGACACGGCGGGACAGATCCCGGAGCAGGTTCAAAACGGCATAAAAAAAGCGGCTCAATAAAAATTGAGTCGCTTTTCTCCCTGTTTTCTCCTCCACGCTAATAAAAAACGGGGCTTCGGAGAACTCCGAACACCCCTAACAGATATTAGATGAGAGACTGTAAAAAATATGCAACGGGGACAAAACGCCCCGTTTTGCGGCATTGGCTTAATAAGCCTTTGCGGGTCTACAATAAGCCTTCTTTGTTATAAATTTTGATTGCTTCCCATATTGCGTCGGCAAATAACTCCGGAGCTGTCGCAAGCATTGTTTCTTCGTTTGAATTACTCAAAAAAGCCGTTTCAACCAAAACCGCCGGAGCGTTTGTTCTGTTCAAAACGTGTAAATCCGAGCGGGCTTTTATCCCACGATCTTCAAGCCCGGTAATATCAACAAGTTGTTTTTGCATAATTTCGGCAAGCTTTTCGCCTTTTTGCGAGCCTTCGCAATACAAAACTTCAATTCCGTGTGCTGCCGGATCGCTTACCCCGTTACAATGGATCGAGATAAACAATGTCGCCCCGGATTTGTTTTCTTCTTTTGATATTTCAAAATAAGTTTCTTTTTGTTGGTAAAGCTCAACGGGATAACCGTTTAATTTTAACCTGTTGAACAACTGCAAACCGATCGCAAGTGCAACGTCGGATTCTTTTATGCCGTGTTTTGAACACACTCCGGGATCTGTCCCGCCGTGTCCGGGATTTAAAAATATTTTCATTTATAGCCTTCTTTCATTTGTAATTTTATTTTTTCAATTTCAATTTGTTGACTATGTTGTTGTTCTTGTATGTTTTTTTGGTTATTTATAACATTTAACAAATCTTCCGAAGTTTGTCTTATTGTGTGAATTTGTATGCTTAAACTAACTAACCCGCTGACAAATAGAGGGGTGAATATACCAATAAAGCTGATAAGTATTTTTCGGTTGTTCTCTTGATTTTGGAACATTATATTGACTTTGTCTACAAACGATAAATGCCCATCGGTTTGACTCGTCCCGCCAAAAAAGAAACATCTCATTTCAACACAATTTTTAATTAAGTTGTCAAATTCCCCTTTTAATTCTTCAAAAGATTTTTTTAAGACTTCGTGTTGCTTGAAACACTCGTCTGATTGAATTTGTTTTTCGCTCATTTCACCACCCACAAAGTTTTTGAAAATTATCGACGGCGTGTTTCATAAACCAACGCTTCCACGCCGGGACTTGCGAAACATAGAGTAATCGCTCAAAAACGCAGGTTGAAAAATAACGATCCCCGTTTACAAAATGATGATTTTCGCACAAAAGATCGTGTATTAAAGACGGTATTAAAAACGCCGGATCTGTTTTTGCCCCGACTATACTCCACGCAAAACGGGGGATCGTTGCCCCGTCCCACGTGTAATCTTTTGGAGCTGTAAAGCCGTAACGTTTGCTTTTGTTGAGATCAAATAACGCAATTTTAAATTCTTGCGTATTTAAAAACGGTTTTTCTTCAATCTCTTCGAGCTTGCTGTCTTTAATATTCGGGTACGGATAGCGAATAATCGGCTTTGGGGTGTCCGAGAAAAAAATCGCTATATTTTCGTCGCTATACCATTTAACTTTCATCTTCAACCTCCAAAATACCGCCGCCGAGTTTTTTGTATTTTTCTTCAGCTTCGAGAACCGCCGCATTGTAATCAGCTAAAACGCCGTCAAGAACGGAATTCATTTTTTCAAAAAACGCAAGTCCGAGCTTGCAACATTTAAGCCTTTTTTCAAGCTTTTTTAAATCGTTTGTTTCAAAACATTTTTCAAGTGCCTCTTCGAAACTCTCCAAAGCCTTCGTAAATCGGGAATACAATTTCTCATAAGCCGATTTTCCGATATTTGAAATCAGCGATTTTGCAATTTTTTTTATGTACGGCAAAACATAATCCGCACAAAGTTTAGCCGCAAGCCCCTTAATATCCATAATTAACCTCCCTTTAATTTATCCTCAAAATACTTGATTTTGTTTTTGTTATAGTCAATTTCGGCTTTTGCGTTTTCTATACCACGCCTGCAAGAATTGACAAGATCTTCGAGCAAAACAAACTCGCAACCGCATGCAACACATTTAACTTGAAAAAATACTCTCTCTGAGTCCCCTTCGGCGGTTTCGATAATTTTTAAAGTGTCGCTTTGACACATAGGACAATGTAAATTTTCAACATCGAAACAGGCGTTTAAACGTTCTTCGCCCGATAGAATTAAATTGACAAGCCCTTCATCTTCACGATCAGCAAATTGCCGGACCTCTTCAGCTTTTGAAATTTCTATTGAACCCATAAATCCCCCTTTTATTCCTTTTATCCTCAATAAATTACGGCAAAAGCCGTTCCCTCCATCGAAAACGTTTTTCGGTTTGTACCCGGCAAACTGTTTTCGCTCCCTATCGAATCGCCGCCGGCAGTCCCGACAAGTCAACTCCCCTCATTCATAGGAGGATAGAAGAAAGAAACTTAACTAAATACTAACCGTTTGAAGCCTCGAAAAGACTTTGTTGTTTTTCTTTGGTCTCGCCGCTCAAATATAAAACCGCTTGTCTTTTGAGTTCTTCAAGCTGTTTTTTTGCGTAATCCGGCAGAGAATAGCCGCCGTGTCCGTCGTCCTCAATTAAAATATGAGGAGTGTTGACGCATAGGGGCTGAGGAATTCCGTTTTCGGTAAGCTCAACTTGACCGGATATAATAACCCCGCCTTTTGCTGAAAAATTAACGGTTGTAATTATAACGCCCTCTTTTTTATCCTCATCAAACTCGCAAATTTCGCAAAAAATATCGCTTAGAGCTTGCATTGCACGGAGGAAATCATCAAGCGGCTTTGCCGTTCCGTTTTCGATAATTATACCCTCCGAAACACTCGACGTTCTTTTAAAATGTATCTCCGGAATGTCGCTTTTCTTGTCAATTCTGATTTTTGTAATAAATCCGTCAAAATCAACTTTTTGTTTCTTTTTGTCGTCCATTTTGACAACCTTATTCGCCATATTTAACCTCCTACAAATTGAACCTTATGTAAAAAATAATCCCGCCGCTATTCTGTAATCTGTACGGAAGAATTATCATTCTTAAATTGATTTTCCGTTGCCCAAAATGATTTGATTCTTAATGCTCCCGCTTTAAAATTCCACTTAAACGGCAATTTGTCGGGGGAAACGGTTATTTCCGTAAGATTGCCTTCGATATTTGCATATACATCTGCTCCGACAATTTCAACAGGCTTTTCGCCTTGTTTAACATTAAGTTCAATTTCCAATGGATCAGCAAGTACACTTTCGCCGCAAAAAAGCAGCAAAGCGAGTAAAATTGATAATTTTTTCATAATAAAAACCTCCATTTTCAAGTGTGTGAAAGGTCAAACGGTCAAGGCGTTGAGCCTTGCCGTCTTGACCTGTAACCGTTCTAAGCCGCCGTTGTTCCCAAAGCGTAAGCGGCGGGAACGAACAAATCTTTGATTTGACAGGCGGTTATTTTTAAATGTTGAAATTAACAAACTACAGAGCAAGCGGCGTGCCGTTCACAAAATCCGCCGATAACTGCAAAGCACATTCTTGTATAAACGCCGTTGTTGCATTTTTCGCCTCCTGTAGAGAAATGATATACTCCGGCGTTACTTCTTGAGTAAAATCGGGTGTATTATACACAAGAATCGGAACAGTCTGCCCCATTTGAACACCCATAGAAATAGCCGGCAATAAATCACTCAAGAAATCTTTTGTTTCTCCAGTTGACATACTGACTTTACGACGAATATACCCTAATGAAGTTAAGAAAAATTCTTTTTCGAAAATTTCCTGCCTTGCTGCTGCAATTTCATCGTTTGTTTTTTCAACGACATCTCCGTCTTGAATTTTGTATTTGTACGGCGTTAATTCAATATTTTCAGCGGTTTCATTTGTTACAAGATAAAAACCGTCCTCAATATCGCCAAGATTTTCAATATCATAAATATTGAGTTCGGAATCAACTTTTTTGTGAGAAAACCTGTAATCATTAACGAGCGACCAAGTTTGAGATTCCGCATTATATACGGCGGCTTTGCCCTCCGGTATTTCGGGCGGGGCGACTGCTGTTTTCCCGTCCCCTGTTTCGGTTTCATATGGCATTGTTGCTGAATATTCGCCCGTTTCTGTATTATATGAATATATCACTTAAAACCTCCTTTTCTAATTTGTACATGCTACGCCGTGCGTTACGGCGTTTCATCGAGCCTTTTGTGCTGACAAAAGACCTCGATATTTCATCTTTTGACATTACGCCCTTTTTATAAAGTTTTATCATCCCTTTATAACGTCGTCTTGCCCGTGTTATGCTTGACCTGCAAGGCTTTTTAATAATCTTTTTGCCGTCTATTTTGTAACGGGTTTTTAAAAAGGTGAAATATTGTGTCAAAGGAACGATTCTCGTTTTCTTGAAATTTAAAACGATGCCCATTTCTTCATATTTTTTAAATAAAACTTTTGTAAATTCCTGTAATTTTTCTTTGTTTTCACTGATTATATAAGAGTCATCCATATAACGACCGTAATATTTGTAATGATTTTTAATAAAATGGTCGATTTTGTTAATATAAATTATTGCGTTAAATTGACTTACCTCGCTTCCTAAACCGAGTCCCTTTTCGTAAGCCGTAATTGCTTTAATGAGCAGATTTTTTAGTCTTTCATCTTGAAAATTATCATTATAAAATTGAATTAGCGGTTCGTGCTTTATATTTTCAAAATATTTTGAAAAATCGACCGTTAAAATATAACCGGTATTGTGTTTTATTAAAAATTCTCTTAAATGTTTTTCAAGTGTTTTACTTGCAAAGGTTGTTCCTTTGCCTTTTTGGCTTGCTGAATTTTCTTTTATTAAAGTATTTCCGAATTTCGGCAATAAAACATATTTGCAAAGCCATTTTTGTATAAATCTTTCATAAAAATGCAGGCTTTGAATTTCTCTCTTCTTACCTCTTTCAAAAATTCTGAAACAAATAAAACCCTGCCTTATATCTTTTCCGTTTAAAATATCTTTTCGAGCCTGATGTATTCTAAAAAGCAATGATAATCTAAACCGCTGAATACTTTGTTTCCAAAACACGAGCCTAAAAGACTGTAAAGCCGCATTATATAAATTTTGAAGGCTTGCAAGTTTTGACAGATTTTCAATTTCTTTTTGCTGCTTTAATTCTTTACGCTTGCGGCGTTTACCTCTTCTTGTGTTGCTCAAATTTATAACTTTCTATTTGTTTGAAGGTCTTAGATTATTGCTCCACGCAAAATCCGCTATGCTATGCCGGGAAAATATAAACTTGTTTCAAGACAAGTTTAGCCTTTTTATTTTCTATTCCGAAAAACCGCAAATATTAAACAGACTATAATCGGCGAATTTACCTGTAATGCAACTCTAATATTTCAAGGGCGGAACATTTGCGGCTTGCATAGCACCAATTTATGAGGGGGTTAGCCTCAAAGGTCTTTCGTTCCTTTCAAGTTTTGCGTTGGTTTCGCTTTAAATTTCTTCAAAGTTACTCCGTCAAGCGTTTTGAAATCCGAAGCACGCCGATATATTCGTATTCGTGGCATTGTTCTGGTTGACATTACCGTTGCCGTTCACATTGCAGACGTTAGTCGCTGTATTACCGGAAGGATGTGTAACGAAAAACCTAAATTTTCGGTAGGGCGATGCCGGGCGAAGCCCGCAAGCCCGTAAGAGTCTAAAACACGATAACGGCGACAAAATCCGTCAAGGATTTTAAAGCCGTTTTGAGTGTTTGACTCACCCGAATAATTTACTATTCAAAAACGGGCTTTTGCCAAGTCTTTGAATTTTGTTTTACAGGCTTTATTTTTTCGGATTTTTTCCACGCAACAAGCAAGATTAACTCATTACACAATAAATCGATAATTTCATTAAGACTGTCGATTGTTACGGAATCAACCGTCATTTCGAGTTTTATTATCAGATTTTGGAGTTGATAACAATTTGCAATCGCTTTTGTTTGGTAATTTTTTCTTAATCTTAACTCCTCATCATTCGTTACATAGATTGAATTTGCAAAAGAGATATTATCAACAAGCTCGTCGGCTTTATTTATCAATGGTACACCAATTAAAAGTCGATATTTTTTCGGAACATATTTTTCCTTGACACAATATTTTGTAATCAACATTTGTAACTGCAAAGCGTTAATTTCAAATTGCGTTGTTGTTTTTCCTCTTAATCTTTTATAAACATTACTCATAAGATACCTATACCGCCCGCACTTCCGGCGGGCGGATTAAAGATTGCGGAAATAAGTTTATAGCAGAACCGACACTCCCGCTCTGTAAGATTAACCTATTCGAAAGCCGAAGCACGCCGACATAAACGTAGTCGTGGCAGGGTACTGGTTGACAACACCGTCGCCGGTCACATAGCAGACGCCAGCCGCTGGAAGACCGGAAGGACAACAAAGCCAGTAATTCGAACGGGCGTTTGTATTTGCTCCGACTTTTGCCCTTGAATTATACATAAAATACGGGTATTGTCGGGTCATATTACGGGTTAAGTTATCAATATTTGCGGTTGAATCGTTTGACCTGTTGTATGAGTTTGGTTGATAGCCGCAAATTTCAACTTCATGCGGAACCCACAATTTCCCCATATCAACCCAATCATAACCGCTCGGATAATTTACTTGTTTTGAAGCGTCGTATTGTTTTTCCATCCAGTTTCTTTTTTGGATTAAAACATTTTGACACGCTTGCGGCAACATTTGCAAAACTCCGCCGGATGAACAATTCATCCCGTGAGCGAGATTACCCTGTGCGGCTGTTGAATAGTTATTTACCCCGTTTAAAATAGCATAAATTTTAGAGGATAACCACGGGTTCTGCTGTGCCGCAGTACCATTGTTTGTATTGCCGTCATTCCAAGTAAAATTAGTTTCAAGTGTTTTTTCTGATATGAAGTCAATATGATGAGGGATAACCGTATCACCCCAGCCGCAATATGTGTCGATACCCGCAACAACCATTTTATGCTGTTGATTTGCGGCGATTTGATATGTTCCGCCGATTGTTCCGCCTGTCAGAGTTACAGGGATATAATCGCCTATATGAATACCGGAATAATTTGCGGCTTGAATCCTTGCTTTAATCCACGCCCATACATCCCCGTCATAATCCGTATTGATTTCATCAGCATGCTTGACCGATAAATCGACAGGTGTATATAAACCGTCCGTTACGGCTCTTATATAATCAATCGCCTCGTCGTTTAAGTTTGAAAAATCCGGTTTTACGAAGCCGCTTTGTATTTTACCGATAGCCTCGTCGATTTTTTCAAAGTTTTCGTTTAAATCTCTGTCAAAATCGTAAAAATCATTTCCATCATTTTCCATATCAGTAAGATATAAATCAAGATTTTCAGTATATTTAGGCATCTCCCCTCCTACAATCGCAATATTTATATTTTTGTATCTGCTGCATTTGTGATTTAGTTAAAACGTGATGAATTTCTTTTTTGCGTAAAAAACGTGGTATGAATAAACCTACGTTTTGAGCAGGTTTTATTTTTACAAGAGCATTTATGATATTTTTAAAAGTCTGTTCGTCAAAAAAATCACTGCTTTGAACAATAAAAGAATGTTTTCCGTTTGTTAATACAACAGGATCTTTAATGTTATTCTTGTAATGCAAAATTCCGTTTCCGATAGCTCTTGCCCCGTAGGTATTATAATTTTGAGGAATGTTTTCTATTACCCGAACCGGAAACCCTTTTTGCTGTAAAATTTGCTCGATTTGTTTATAAGTTTGAGAACCGGCAAGAGCCGTCCATTGCCCTTCAATATTTGCCGCCCGCTCCTCAAGGGTTTTTCCTGCTGTATCTTTTATTCCGAATAATTCTTCCCCGTTTTTTATGTTGTTTTCGTCGACAAGATAAGTCGGGAAATGAATAAATTTAAAACTTATAAACCTTGTTTTTAAATCAGCAAAAGGAGAGGCAATTAAATCGAATAGCTCCGAAGTAAATCCCCTCGGCGTCAACCATGCACGCCCCCTGCCTAAAAGTTTTTTAAGAGTTACTTTGATAACGTTCATTATTCTTCCTCATCTGGGTTGTTATATACGGTTGTTCCGTTTATAATAAGCGTTTTTAAATAAGCCAAGCAGCCTATTCCGAGAGTTTCTTCGCTGGTTTCTTGTCCTTCGCTGTCTTTTAAAGTAAATTTTGTAAACGTTTCATCACCAATAATATTACTTACTGCGGCGGATAACTGCCCGCTGTTTATTTTGGCGTTTGCCTCTGAATAATTAAGAACGACTAATTCCGGACGTTTTTCATCTAACACACTGATCAAGACCTCTCTTATAGAGTCGCTGTAACTTGTATCTGTTAAGCCTGTAATTTCAATTATAAATGGTGTGTAATTAGGCGTTTTAATATCCACCGTTACAGTGACGGGGCGGCGGTCGTGAACACCCGGTTCGCTTCCTTCGATTGAATTTGCTATTGCTAACATTTGACCGGACCCGCTTAATTCCGTAAATTGACCCTTATCCCATACCGGAAACGGGTTAGGTGTTAATGTCCCGCCCGGCGTCCTTCTTTTTCCGGACCCTTCGGCAACGGGATATATTGTAACCGTTCCTTCCTCTAGCACGTATGGTAAAGCGTCAACTATGCCCGAAACTTCCATTGTCCAAGAGTAATAGTCAAGCGGGCTTCCGGATTGAGACTTGTTGCGGAATTTATACAAAACTCTTTTTCTGTATTCTTCGAGTTCCTCATCCGCTGTCCCTTCGATTGTTACGGCGGTAACGATCGCCGTTGAAGGTATGCCGTCTATGGGGTTAGCAATATTTAAGACCGTTCCTGCCGGCAAATTCCCGACCGATCCCGGCGACGTACAAATTACGGTTGCCGTAATTTCACCCTCAACCGTTGCAACTTGTGAGGCTGTTTTAAAAATCAAGCCCGAATTTAATTCTTTGTAGACTACACCGGCGGGCAAATATTGAGCATTTACATCTGTTAATTTGACGGATAAATTCGCCGTTTCGCCGTTTTTGTAATCAACCCCGATCAAGTTTCCCCAAAATTTAAGAGCTGCCAAACCGCAAGTTTGCGGAAAACATTGTTTGTAAACCCAAACTGAAAGTTGCCAAAGTTCGCCGCACACCCCTGCTATTGCGTAACCTAAACTTTTTATTGCGGCTTTGCTTAATATCGGGCTGTTATCGCCGTTTTTTGTTCTTAAAATAGTATATTTTGCGATAAAACCGTCGTATATTTCTTTGATTGTTTTTGTTGTAAAATTTGCCATTTCTCCTCCAGTGTGTGAAGGCTCGCTTCGGCTTGCGTTGAGCAAGACGAAAGAGCCGTAACCGTTCTATGCCGCCGTTAGGGTTGAAGCGTGAGCGAAAACCCTGCACAAATCTTTGATTTGACAGGCGGTTTTTATTGATTTTATATAGCCTTTAAAACATATTTTTCATTTTGCCAAATCACGGCATAAGACGAACTTGTCTCGTCCGGTTCCGTAATTGTTATTTGAACATTTATTTTCTCACTTATGTCGCCGGAGGCTTTAACCGTAATATCGCTTGCGAGTCCCTCTTGTAAAAACCAGTCAAGAAGCTTTTTAGCCGTTCTTTCAACATTTTGAAGATTTAAGGCGGTTATCGGTTGATTGAGAGCTTCCTCAAAAGAGTTGTCGCTTTGGTACTCTTCGAAAACATTGTAATAATTATCCCCGCCAAAAAGTGAAACATACAGGGCGGTCGAAAAAGTGCCGTCCTCTTTGACGTCGCCGCCTTCAAGGACAAATTCGCCTCCGTCGCCGTTATCGGTCAATAATAAATCCATTGTTTAACTGCCTCCTGTTACAATACCCGCTGAAGCCTGTACGCTGTTTGTATAAGTTCCGCTTGCTCCGTCGCCGGCTTCAATATGAGACGCCGTGAAATTACCGGAATGTTGCCAGTTGCCGGAGCTTTGGATCGTGTCGGCTGTTAAAGATAACGACGCCGCATCAACTTCCGCCGAGCCGGTAATATCAAAAACCGCATTGCCGAGAACGGTTATTTGCAAATCTTTTCCGCCTGAAATAATAATTGAACCGTCTTTTTTTAAATGTATTTCGGCGGCAACAAGAATTTCTTGCGTGTCCTCGTCTTTTTTAACGGAATATAATCTTTTTTCTCCCGGCTCGCTTTTACGGGTAACATCATCACGCCACCCGCAAACAAACCCGTTTGCGGGATTGTCTCCGATTGTTCCGCCCAACCCCTCAAATTCCAATAAGGGCGAATAATCATCACCCCCGGAGTGAAATTGAACAACGTTCGTTGTTTTTCTTGCAAGAAAATTCGTTTTAAAATATCGTAAATTCAGATTTGTAAATATTTCGAGAATTTTTGTTTTGAAAAACATTTTACCTCCAGTGTGTGAAGGCTCGCTTCGGCTTGCGTTGAGCAAGACGAAAGAGCCGTAACCGTTCTAAGCCGCCATTAGGGTTGAAGCATAAGCGTAAACCCTGAACAAATCTTTGCGGGAATGAGTTGCGAAGCAACTCCCGCTCCCGCAGATTTGACAGGCGGATAGCCTCCAGTGTGTGAAGTGTAGTTTTTATTAACATAACGGAAGTTGTTCCGGGATCTCGTATGTATAAGCACAAGGAAGCGTCATTGTTAATATTGTTCGATCCGGGTGTTTTCTCCATACCTCTTTAATTACAAAATCCGTTTCCTCTTTAATCCCGACATCGGGGTTTTTTACAACCGCAAAAGAGCCGCTTTTTATATATTTGTTTTCACTTAAAACCGCAACAAGTTCGTAATGCTTGCCTATATCCTCGCATGCAAGCCGAACGCCGATACTCTCTAAATCCCGAGAATTGTAATCGTTTGAATTAAAACGTTTAATAATCGGGGCGGGATAAGGAATTTGTATCGTTGAACTTGCACTTGCCGGGTATTGAGAATTAATTTCGTAATATCTGCCTAAACCGTCGCCGGTTGCGTTAAAAAACATCTCTTCAAGCCCGACACATTCCCCGTAAATAAGATTGAGCTTTTCTTCCGTATTTGCTTTGTACCTTCCGACAAAAAGCCCGTCCCCCGTATCGGTTAGCAATAGACCTCTTGATCTGCAAATTCTGTTCATAAAATCAAAAACGGTTTCGTTATCGTTCGAAGTGAACGACGTTCCGATTTCGTTTGAAAAAACCTCCTCAAGTTCCAATTCGTCGGAAAAAGTGATTTTTTGATTATAAATCTCAGCGTTAAGCGTTAATACATCTTTTATTGATAATGACGTAAACTCGTGCGGGTAAGGCATAACAGATTCAAGCAGCACGCCGGCGTGTGATTTAATTTCAACTTGAGAAGATCTTGCTCTTTTTCTGACCGCATTTTTTATATTTGCGACCCTGCCTTTTAAAAAGATACCCTCCTCGTCAAATATAGTAACATCATCGCCGATTTTGTAATTATAATCGGTGTCCGTGTTGTTAAATATAAAAACCGCCCCTTTAACGGCATTTAAACCGTCAATCAAGGAATATTCGCTAAAATCCGTATAATTATCATCACCGGAAACAAGAGCAACTTCTTTTTCTTCCGGTTCTTTTGTTGACTCGTCCTCTATAAAAGCAAGAACTTTTCCGGATTCAATATTGTTATTGGACTTTGCAATATTGCCCGCCTTTTCCGGCGTTCCGTACGCCTGTCGGGCAATATCGTCATAAGTGTTTGATTCTGTTTTGGTAAACTCTTTGTACATTTTACTCTTTTCCTTCGGATTATTCGGGTACGCCGAACACTTTAACGGCTAATAAATTCTACGAATTTAAGCCGCCGTTTACGTGTTCTTTGCTCTTGCGGGCTAGGCTTACGCCGTCGCCCTGCCGAAAATCCGTTATACATAGATTTTTACGCCCGTTCCTCTTTTTAATAAAAAGAATTCATCGTCGTCAAAGTTGTTTGTTGTTATCAACCTTTTTATTGTTTCGTCCGGATTTTCGGCGAATTCTTCCGGGTAATATTTATAAGCAAAATCAATAACCGTCATATCCTCGCTTAATACGATTGTTTTTTCAACCTTTAATTTGTACGATTGTTCGAGAATTTCACTCGCCGCCGAGTCGACAATATCAGTCAAGCCCGGATCCCGAATAAATACATCTTCAAGATCTGTTATTTTTTCGCACTCGCTTTCGACAAATTCCGTCCATTGTTGTTCAAGGTCTTTGAGGTTATTTGCCGCATCGACCGCTTCTTGACGTGTTTCGTAATCTTTTTCAATTAACGCTTCACCGAGCGAAATTATTGCCTCGGTTGCCGCCGAATCGTTTATTAAAAGATTGTCGATTTCTTCACGTGTTAAGCTCGTTTTTTGTGATGAAGTCTCGGAACTCGATATAAACCCGGAAATCAAGCCTTGCCATTGCCCGAATACTGATTCAACGCCGGACGTAAGCGAGAAGTCCGAAGCTTCACTTTTAATCCTGTTTGCAAGTGTCGCCGCTTGGTACATTACGATCCCGAGCTGAGACGCTATCGTAAACATATTCGTTCCGATATTTTGCGATAAAATATCAGTCATTATAGATTTAAGCGAAACTGAACTTGCCGTTGATAACCCCTCCGAAACCTTGTTGAGCATTGATGAAAAATTGCTTGTAAAACTTTGCAGACGGGTAGGCGTTGTTATACTTTTAACCGTTTCGTCTAAATTTTGTGCAACGCTTGTTTTGGCGGCTTCCGCCTTGTTTTTTATTTGTTTTTGTTTACTTTTCGAGCTTGTCGGATATGTTGTTTTTGAAGTCTCGTGAAAATTAACGGTTACAACCGTTGAGTTTATTCTCTCAACAAGCGAGTTTTTGACCGTAAAATTAAGAACATTTACGGTCATTTCGTCGCCATAAGCAAGTTGTAAACGTGATTTTCCGGTCTGACATAAAGCCGCAATAAAATTTTCTGCCTCTGTATAATGGTTTTCCCCGACAAAATAACAGTTTAGGGGAATATCTCTCCCGCCGATACCTAAATCGCTGAATGTGTCGTTCGAGTCTTGAATACGCTTTTTGCTCGGAGCTGTTGAACCCTTTTTTCTCGCCGCTTTTGGGTTTTCTTTAACTTCGCCGATATGTTTCCGGGTGTACTCATTTTCAAGGGTTTTAATGTTGAAAACTTGCCCGTCCGGAGCCGTCCACGTTATTCCTTGATTACCTTTCAAAAAATCAACCATTTATCCTCCAGTGTGTGAAGGCTCGCTTCGGCTTGCGTTGAGCAAGAC
>OGQJ01002175.1_pt1 | contig 15670 bp, 11 predicted proteins | sample 1553161 | NCBI WGS metagenome assembly OGQJ01 (sample SAMEA2579923, study PRJEB22360) | human gut metagenome | biome: human gut; feature: human-associated habitat; material: faeces | place: Denmark | collected 2008/2010 | reverse complement strand
GGAAATTAACTATCGTTTTCTTGCGGGGTCTCAATGTGGTATCGCCTGACGGCAATGGAAGAATGAGCCGTTTACTTACACTGTTACTTTTGTACAGATCCGGCTATATTGTGGGAAAATATATCAGTATCGAGAGAATGATAGAAAATTCAAAGGAATTATACTATGAATGTTTAAGGGAAAGTTCTGAGAACTGGTATGAGAATAAGAATGATTATATACCATTTGTAAAATATATGCTTGGCGTTATCGTAGGAGCATACAGAGAGTTTTCTTCAAGGATAAAATTGCTGATAACGCAGAATATATCAAAACCGGAGCGAATAGAAGAGATTATAAAAAACACTCTGGGAACAATTACAAAAAAGGAAATCGCAGAAAAGTGTCCGGATATCAGTGTGGTAACGATACAGAGAACACTGGCAGAATTACTGACAGCAGAAAAAATTTTAAAAATCGGCGGCGGAAGGTATACGAAATATACCTGGAATAATGAGCGATAGATGGGAGATAAAAAATGATCACTGGTGAATTAAAAAACAAAATAGATGGTTTATGGGATATATTTGCGGCAGGAGGACTTGTCAATCCACTGGAAGTAATCGAACAGATTACATACCTGATGTTTATTCATGATCTGGATGATTCCGATAATATGCGTGCAAGAGAAAGTGCAATGCTTGGCTTGCCATTTCAGAGTATTTTTTCCGGAGAAGTAAAAATAGGTGAGAGAACAATTGACGGAAGTCAGTTGAAATGGTCCGTATTCCATGATTTTCCGGCAGACAGAATGTATATGATCATGCAGGAATGGGTATTTCCGTTTATAAAAAACCTTCATAATGATAAAAACAGTGCATATTCCAAATATATGGACGATGCGATATTTAAGCTTCCGACACCACTCCTTTTATCCAAAGTGGTGGATTCTCTGGATGAAATTTACAAACTTATGAATGAAATCCAGACAGTAGATGTCAGAGGAGATGTATATGAATATCTTCTTTCAAAAATAGCTCAGTCCGGACGGAATGGACAGTTCCGTACACCAAGACATATTATCCGGATGATGGTTGAAATGATGGATCCATCCAGTGATGAGGTTATCTGTGATCCGGCATGTGGAACTTCTGGATTTCTGGTTGCAGCAGGAGAATATCTGAAAGAAAAAAGAAAAGAAGAAATTTTTTATGATAAACAGAAAAAAGATCATTATATGAATCATATGTTCCATGGATACGATATGGACCGTACCATGCTTCGTATTGGAGCAATGAATATGATGACTCACGGAATAGAAAATCCTTATATTGAGTATCGGGACAGCTTATCTGATCAGAATGCAGATAAAGATCAGTATTCCCTTGTGCTGGCAAATCCTCCTTTTAAAGGAAGCCTGGATGCAGAATCTGTTTCCGGAGATATTCTTAAAGTTTGCAAGACAAAGAAAACGGAACTTTTATTTCTTGCTTTGTTCCTGAGAATTATGAAAATTGGAGGAAGATGCGCTTGTATTGTACCAGATGGTGTACTTTTCGGATCATCACGGGCACATAAATCCATCCGAAAAGAAATCGTTGAGAATCAGAGACTGGAAGCTGTAATATCCATGCCTTCCGGTGTATTTAAACCCTATGCAGGAGTATCCACAGCGATCCTCATTTTTACAAAAACAGAACACGGCGGAACTGATCAGCTATGGTTCTACGATATGAAAGCAGACGGATTCAGTCTGGACGATAAACGTACTCCTGTCACAGAGAATGACATTCCGGATATTATAGAACGTTTCAAAAACCTTGATAAAGAGGCAGAACGGAAACGAACAGACCAGTCATTTATGGTACCGAAAAAAGATATTGTGGAAAATGATTATGATCTCAGTATCAATAAATACAAAGAAATTGAATACACCCCGGTGGAATATCCGCCAACATCAGAAATCATGGCCAATATCCGGGAACTGGAGCTGGAAATCGGAAAAGAAATGGATGAGTTGGAGCGGTTGTTGGGATTATAAGAGAAAGGATGGCAGATTCGAAAATTCGGGTTTGTAGGGATGATGATATGAAGGTGAAAATTGGTGATATATGTACTTTAAAGAGTGGAACCTCACTTAAGGAAGATGTATTAAATGAAAGCAATGGTATTCCATATATTAAGGTTTCAGATATGAATCTAGTTGGAAACGAGAAATATATAGTTCGAGCTAATTCGTATGCGGATGAAAGTATAAATGAAAAGATGCTTTTTCCTAAGGGGACAGTCCTTTTTCCAAAAAGAGGGGGAGCGATTGGAACAAATAAGAAACGTATTGCTAGTAAGACTGTATGTGCAGATTTAAATACGATGGGTGTAATACCGTCAGATAAAATAAGCCCACTATATTTATATTACTTTTTTCAGAATATTGATTTTGCTACGCTTTATAATGGGTCGTCAGTTCCACAAATTAATAATACAGATATAGCACCTATGGAAATTAATTTAATTTCATTAGAAGAACAGGACAATATAGTTACTTTGCTTGAAAAAATAGATGATATTGTTAGAAAAAGAAAAAAAGAATTAAGTGCGTTAGATAATCTCATCAAAGCCCGATTTGTCGAGATGTTTGGGGATCCTATTTCTAATCCTAAGGGATACAAAAAAGAAGCAATTGAGAAACATATAGATCTGCTATCGGGATATCCGTTCAAGAGTGAGCAATATGTAGATAAAGGCATTAATATCTGTGGAGGACTCATTATTATGCCTCAAAAGATTAAATGGGAGGAATGTGTTCACTGGGAATCAACAGATGGATATGAAGACTATTTACTTAATGAAAATGATATTGTAATGGCTCTCGACCGTCCTTGGATAGCAGAAGGGTTTAAGATAGCTAAAATAGATGCGAATCATCTTCCAGCTTTGCTGATTCAGCGAACAGCCAGAATACGAGCACTTGATTTGAACCAAGATTATCTGTATTACTGCTTTATAAATGGTGGATTTGATAGGCATAGTAATGTTACAGGGTCATTAGTGCCTCACATTTCTGCAAAAGACATTAGAAGTTTTAAAGTAATGTTGCCACCAATCGAACTTCAAAATCAATTCGCAGATTTTGTACGAGCCGTAGACAAATCAAAAGTTAAAGTGCAAAAAGCACTGAATGAAACACAAAAGTTATTCGATAGTCTGATGCAACAATACTTTGGCTAGAAAGGGGAGAAGCTGAATGGCGATAATGACGGTGTATTATGGTGGATATCAGGCTGTAGAGAAACCGGAAATCAGAAAAGGTCGTAATACAAAAGATTTTGGAACTGGTTTTTACTGTACGATTATAAAAGAACAGGCTCAAAGATGGGCCAGGAGATATGATACGAAGGTTGTATCTGTCTATGATGTGCGTTTAAAATCGAATCTGAAAATAAAAGAATTCAAAGATATGACAGAAGAATGGTTGGATTTTATAATTGCATGTCGGAGTGGGAAAGACCATGAATATGATATTGTAATCGGTGCAATGGCAGACGATCAGATTTATAATTTTGTTTCTGATTACATGGACGGTACGATTACCAGAGAACAGTTCTGGGTTCTGGCAAAGTTCAAGTATCCAACTCATCAGATAGCATTTTGTTCCAAAGAATCATTGAAATGCCTGAAGTATAGAGATTGTGAGGTGCTATAAATGGCAGGAGAAGGACGTGAAAGCAAAAAAGATAATGATTTATTTTACACATGCAGCTTGATCGATTACATTGCACGGAAAACAAAGAATACACGGGCAGCTGTTGTAAACAAGCTTGGAAAGCAGAGGATTGATAAAATTTATGACCTCGCAGATGTCTACCATTGTGACAACATTGACAGAGTCAGTGCTGATTTTATCGAAGAAGCAGGAATACAAGAAGGAGATTTTGACAATGTGGGTGATTGTAAATACAGCATTCCATCACATTGGGACATTGGAAAAGTATATAAGCGGCTAATAAAAATGGTTGCTGCAGATGAAAATATTGGAATCGTAGATGCTTTAATAAAAGTATACAATTCCTTTATCAGTGCAAAGATTGATGACTACAACAGCAGTGTATATTACGAAAATCCGTCATATATATTTGAATCGTACCGAGAAAACAGAATGCTATAAACGAAATGGCTGAAAGATGTTGGCATATCTTGAGACAAAAATAAAAGTCAGTTATCAAGGATTCCTTGATAACTGTAGTTGATAAGTACAATTATAAAATAAAACGCTAAAGAGGGAGGTTTCACAATGGTAACAAACTTTGATTACTTAAAAAATGAATCAAAATTCTCTGCATTTGCGAATGTTGCCATCTCTGCGGAGAAAATCATATTGGCAGATCCGGATGCGAGTATTCTTAACAGCCGCCGGGCTATGGAATTTGCTGTGAAATGGTTGTATTCTGTGGAAAACAGTTTGCAGATTCCGTACCAGGATAACCTTCACACTTTGATGAATACAGAGGAATTCAGACAGTTAGTGGGACCGGATCTTTGGAAACGGATGGATTATATCCGCAGATGTGGAAATAGTGTGGCACATAGTAATAAAAAACTTGGCAGAGATGCAGCGATGCTCTGTCTTGAAAATCTGTCGATTTTTTTAGATTACGTTGCATATTGTTATGGAGAACAGTATCAGGAACATCCATTTGACAAATCGATTATTGATGGCAGAATTGAGAAGGCAAAGGCATCCAGGGAAACAGCCAGAAAAACAAAGGAAACACTTCTGAAAGAACAGGAAAAAACTGCTCAGCAGGAACTGGATCTACAAAAACTGATGGCAGAAAATACTTTTCTCAGGGAAGAACTGTCCGCACGCCACGAGAAACAGCAGCAGACATATGTTCCGAAACCTCTGGATCTGTCTGAATATGAAACCAGAAAACTTTACATAGATTCCATGCTCATTGATGCAGGATGGACACAGGGAAAAGACTGGTTAAATGAGATGACTGTGACAGGAATGCCGAATAAATCAGGGATTGGACGTATTGATTATGTTCTCTATGATGATATGAATAAACCTCTGGCAATTATAGAAGCAAAACGTACCTGTAAGGATATTGCTGAGGGTAGGCAGCAGGCGAAACTTTACGCAGATCTGCTGGAAAAGAAATATGAACGACGTCCGGTAATTTTCCTTACCAATGGTTTTGAAACCCGGATCATAGACGGACAATATCCGGAAAGAAAATGTTCAGTTATTTATTCCAAACGGGATCTGGAGAAATGGTTTAACCTTTTGAGTATGCGGACAAGCCTGCAAAATATTTCTGTAGATAAAAAGATAGCAGACCGCTATTATCAGGAAGGCGCGATAAAAGCAGTATGCCAGAGCTTTGATGAAAAGAATCGGAGAAAAGCCCTGCTTGTTATGGCCACAGGTTCCGGAAAAACCAGAACAGTAATGGCTTTGTGCAAGGTACTGGTTGATGCGGGCTGGGTAAAGAATATACTTTTTCTGGCGGACAGAAATTCACTGGTAACACAGGCGAAAAGAAGTTTTGTAAACTGGATGCAGGATTTTTCCTGTACAAATCTGGTTGAGGAAAAGAATAATTATATGTCGCGATGTGTTTTCTCCACATATCAGACTATGATAAACTGTATTGATACGATAAATGACAAAGAAGGAAAAGTTTTTACCAGTGGTCATTTTGATCTGATCATTTGTGATGAAGCGCACAGATCCATTTATAATAAATATAAAGATATTTTTACATATTTTGATGCACTGCTTGTAGGACTTACCGCAACACCGAAAGATGAGATTGACAAAAATACATATGAAGTGTTTGAACTGGCAAACGGAGATCCCACTTATGGATATGATCTGGCGCAGGCGGTTAAGGATGGATATCTGGTTGATTATCTTTCGGTGGAATCCAGGGTGAAATTTATTGATCAGGGAATTGTATATGATGAACTTTCAGAAGCAGATAAAGAAATCTATGAAAATACTTTTGAAGACGAAAATGGAAAGCTTCCGGAAGCGATAAATTCGGCTGCATTGAATACCTGGATTTTTAACGAAGATACCATTAAAAAAATTCTTCATGTCCTGATGAGAGATGGAATTAAAATTGAATACGGACAGAAGATTGGAAAAACAATTATTTTTGCGAAAAATCATGATCATGCGGAAAAGATCCTTGAGATTTTTAATAAGGAATATCCGCATTTAAAGAATTTTGCTATGGTGATCGATAACAGAATGAAATATGCACAGAGTGCAATTGATGAGTTTTCAGATCCGAAAAAACTACCGCAGATCGCAATTTCTGTAGATATGTTAGATACCGGAATTGATGTACCTGAAGTTCTTAATCTTGTATTCTTTAAGAAAGTTATGAGTAAAGCAAAATTCTGGCAGATGATCGGACGAGGAACAAGATTATGCCCGGGATTGCTGGATGGGGAAGATAAGAAAAAGTTTTACATTTTTGATTTCTGTGGGAATTTTGAGTTTTTCCGAATGAATAAGGGAAAAGCAAGTGCAAATCTGATGGCGTTGCAAAGTGCGGTTTTTAATCTTCAGTTTGAGATTTCGTACAAGCTTCAGGATATTAAATATCAGACAGATAAATTAACTGCGTACAGGACTGCACTTGTAAAGCACATGACTGAAAAAGTAAAAGAGCTCCCAAGAGATAGTTTCACAGTTCGCCAACATTTGAAATATGTAGAATTATATTCAGAAGAGTCGAACTATCAGATGCTTACTTATGAAGATACTTTACTTGTACGGGAAGAGGTTGCACCCTTGATTTTGCCTGAAAGTGATGAAGTAACAGCAGTACGTTTTGATGCACTTATGTATGGAATAGAACTTGCATCTCTGGTTGGAAAGAAATATACAAGTGCGCGAAAAGATCTTTTAAAAAAGGTTTCCGGAATTGCCGGAGTGGCAAATATACCGGAGATTCAGGCACAGACAGAGCTGATCAATCAGATTTTGCATACAGATTATGTGGAAAATGCAGGAATTGATGAATTTGAAAATATCAGGAAAAATCTGAGAGATCTTATGAAGTATATTCCGGATAAGAGCAGGAATAAATATATGACCAATTTTACAGACGAAATTCTTTCAACGGAATGGAAAGAAGCAGAATTGGAAAACAATGATCTGGAAAATTATAAGGTACGAGTAGAATATTATGTCCGACAGCATCAGGATAACCATGTAATAGCTAAGCTGAAAAAGAATCAGTCACTTACAGAAAAAGATGTAGCTGAACTGGAAAAAATTCTCTGGAGCGAGCTTGGTACAAAAGAGGATTATGAAGCAGAATTTGGCAGAAAGCCATTGGGAGAATTTGTCAGAGAAATGGTAGGTCTTGATATGAATGCAGCAAAGGAAGCTTTTTCAAAGTATCTTGAGGATGTAAATCTGGACAGCAGGCAGATTTATTTTGTAAATCAGATCATTGAGTATATTGTTCATAATGGAATGATGAAGGATCTTTCTGTTTTGCTGGAATCTCCGTTTACGGATCGTGGGAGCATTTCGGAAATCTTTACAGATATGGGTGTTTGGCTTGGAATAAAAAAAGTCATTGATACGATCAACGCAAATGCTGCTGCATAAACATCCACCTCTGTAAAACATAAAATTTCAACCGGATTTACAATAAATTTAACCATAAATCCGGTTGACAAAACCCGGCCGGGAACGTTATAATGGCCGGGTTGATAAAAAAAATTAAGAAAAAAAGGCAGGTGAACAGAATGGACAGTTGTGATTCTCATGGGCGAAGTTGTAGCTCTCAGAGTGAAAGATGGAAAGAACAGAGCGAGATGAGGCTGTTCCATTCTGTTTTAAGTGTACGGAATATCTGTGGGAATATTATATCTATATATCAGAAGGATATATTTGACAGGATGTATCGGTGTCATCAGAATCTGTACGGTATTATTACATTATAATTTCATCAGGATTATAATAGATATATTTTTCATTCTTCTCATTCTGAGAATCTTACAGTAAGGCGATCATGTATAAATTCATTTCGCTTTATACTCAAATCCCAAGGAAACACAATCGAAAATCAAACAGCACATAGACATGCTTTAACATGTCTGTTTTTGGTGTGCGTGTTTTGTGCGAAACTATGTGAGGAGGATGAGAAAATGACAAAAAGAAATCAGGATTTTTCAAAAGATATTCTGAGTCTGATCCGAAGCAGTGTTTCTCCGGCAGTTTTAAGTGAAAGGCTGCAGGATTTCCACGAAAACGATCTGGCGGAAGTATTAAGAGAATTAAGCACTGCGGAGCGCAGCAGACTATACCGTATCCTGGAAAGCAGTATGCTGGCAGATGTTTTTGAATATCTGGAGGAAGAAGAAACTGTACAATATCTGGAAGAGATGGATGTAAAAAAAGCGGCAGCCATTCTTTCCAAAATGGAAACCGATGCCCTGGCAGATGTTTTAAAGCAGATCGATAAAGAAAAACGCAAGCTTCTGATCCAGCTTCTGGATGAACAGGTGCGGAAAGATATTGAAATGATCCGCTCCTTTGATGAGGATGAGATCGGAAGCAGAATGACAATGAACTGCATTGTGATCCGTGAAAACCTGACCGTAAAGCAGGCCATGAGTGAGCTGGTTTCCCAGGCGGCAGATAATGATAATATTTCTACGATCTTTGCAGTGACGGACAGAGGGGAGTTTTATGGAGCCCTGGATCTGAAGGATCTGATCACAGCAAGACAGGACCACCCTATGGAAGAGCTGATCGTAACTTCCTATCCATATGTGTATGGTACTGAGCAGATCGACGACTGTATGGAACGGCTGAAGGATTATTCTGAAGATTCCATTCCTGTACTGGACGATGACAATCGTTTCCTTGGAGTGATCACATCCGCAGGGATCATCGATCTGGTAGACGATGAGATGGGAGAGGATTATGCAAAGCTGGCTGGTCTGACTGCAGAGGAAGATCTGAAAGAACCTCTTTTTGAAAGCATGAAAAAAAGAATGCCCTGGCTGATCGTTCTTCTGGGCCTTGGTATGGTGGTATCTTCTGTTGTGGGAATGTTTGAAAAAGTAGTTACCTGTCTGCCGATCATCATGTGCTTTCAGTCTCTGATCCTGGATATGGCAGGAAATGTTGGAACCCAGTCCCTGGCTGTAACCATCCGTGTGCTGATGGATGAGACGCTGACGGGCAGACAGAAAGCAGAGCTTGTGCTGAAGGAAATGCGGATCGGTCTTTGCAACGGTGGTCTGCTCGGTATTCTGTCTTTTGTACTGATCGGATTGTATATTTTCTTATTCAAAGGAAAAACACTCGTATTTGCCTATGCGGTATCCGGCTGTATCGGATTATCCCTGCTGGTGGCCATGCTGGTATCTAGTGCAGTGGGAACCTGCATACCGCTGTTTTTCAAAAAGGTTGGTGTGGACCCGGCAGTAGCCTCGGGTCCTCTGATCACTACGGTGAATGACCTTGTAGCCGTGATAACATACTATGGAATGAGCTGGATATTCCTGATCGAGATGTTCCACCTGGCTGGCTGAGAGGAAAATGCAGCTATGTTCATAAAAACAGACAGATATCAGAAATCTGTCGGATAACAGAAAAGTTACCGATACAAAAAATTCCGGATCGAAAGATTCGGGATTTTTCTTTACATACAAACAGAAAGCTATTATAATGAAAGACACGCTTTGCCCGTTTAAAACGTTGCAGAAATAAATACAAACAACGGGCAGAAAAAGAGAACAAAACGATCACATGGGGTGATTGGGGAAAGGAAACAGTAACATGATAGTAACAATGATTGAAAAGGTCTATACATTTCTGTGGGGAGATCTGATAAGGATCCCGCTTCCGGGAGGAAGTACGCTGGGAATCTCACTTCTGATCCTGCTTCTGATTCCGACCGGTATCTATTTTACCATCAGGACAAAGCTTCTGCCGATCCGTCTTTTTCCGGATATGGTACGAGCCCTGTCAGAAAAGAAAAGTGACAAAAATAATCTTTCAGCATTTCAGACGCTGATCGTGTCTACAGCTACCCGTGTGGGAATGGGAAACCTGGTCGGTGTGGTAGCTGCGATCTCGGCAGGAGGTGCAGGAGCGGTATTCTGGATGTGGATCACGGCGCTGATCGGTTCCTCCACTGCTTTTATCGAAGCAACCCTGGCACAGCTCTATAAAGAAAAGGATCCTCTTTATGGTGGCTACAGGGGCGGTCCTGCCTACTATATCCATCGCTACTGGGAAGAAAAACAGGGCAGAAAACGAAAAAAGGTTCTGCTTTCCGTTCTGTTTGCCATTTCCGGCCTGATCTGCTGGTGTGGAATCAGTCAGGTTATCAGCAATTCCGTCACGGCGTCTTTCAAAAATGCTTTTGATATTCCGCCGCTGTATACTACCATCGTGCTGGTAGTGATCGCAGCTGTGATCGTGCTTCGGAAGAATGCAACGGTTAAAGTTCTGGATCTTCTGGTGCCGGTGATGGCAGTGCTTTATTTTGTGATCACGCTGTTTATTATATTTACAAATCTTGGAAGTATGCCGGGAGTATTTAAACGGATTTTTGAAGAAGCTTTCGGATTTCGTCAGGCTGTTGCCGGCGGATTTGGCGTCGTGCTGATGAACGGAGTAAAAAGAGGCCTTTTTTCCAATGAGGCGGGAAGCGGCTCCGCTCCCTGTGCAGCAGCGGCAGCAGAATGTGACAGTCCGGTAAAAGCCGGATTTGTCCAGGCCCTGGGTGTATTTGTGGATACGATCGTGATCTGCAGCTGTACAGCTATGATCATGCTTCTGGCCCCGGAAGATCTGGTACAGGGGCTTTCCGGAATGGAACTTCTTCAGACTGCCATGCATTATCATATGGGGCAGTTTGGAGTGATCTTTATTGCTGCAACACTGTTTATGTTCAGCTTTTCCACATTCCTGGGAATCCTGTTTTATGCAAGAGGCAATGTGGCCTATCTTTTTGGTGATAACTGGGGTTCACAGACAGGATATAAGGTGCTGGCACTGGTGATGCTGTTTATCGGTGGGATCGCGGCTTACACATTTGTATGGGATCTGGGAGATGTAGGAATCGGCCTGATGACGATCTTTAATATTTTCATGCTGTATCCTCTTGGGGAAAAAGCACTGAAAGAGCTGAAAATCTATGAATCGGAAAAGAAGAAAAAATAAAACTGTTTACAGACCTTGAGAGCATATGGTAATATCAGGGTAAAGCGCTAAAAGATTAAAGAGTTCTGACAGCTGGAAGGAGTCAGACTCTGTGAAATATTAACGGTAAGTTGGATCAAGAGGAGGATATGAAAGATGTATATTACATGTCTGGACGTAGAAGGTGTACTGGTACCGGAAATCTGGATCGCATTTGCAGAGGCAAGCGGAATCCCGGAGCTCAAGAGAACAACTCGTGATGAGCCGGATTATGATAAGCTGATGAACTGGAGACTTGGAATTCTGAAAGAGCATGGTCTGGGATTGAAAGAGATCCAGGAGACTATTGCAAAGATCGATCCCCTTCCGGGAGCAAAGGAATTTCTGGATGAGCTGAGATCTTTTTCCCAGGTGATACTGATCAGTGATACCTTTACACAGTTTGCAACTCCGCTGATGGAGAAGCTTGGACGGCCGACACTTTTCTGTAATTCCCTGGAAGTAGCAGAGAACGGAGAGATCACAGGCTTTAAGATGCGCTGTGAGAAATCTAAGCTGACAACTGTGAAGGCACTGCAGTCCATGGGATTTGAGACTATCGCAAGCGGAGATTCCTACAATGATCTCGGAATGATCCAGGCAAGCAAAGCAGGATTCCTTTTCCGCAGTACAGAGCAGATCCGTGCAGATCATCCGGAAATTCCGGCTTACGAAGAGTACGATGAACTTCTTGCAGCGATCAGAGAAGCAATGAAATGAAGAAGGGAAAGTCGGAATGATCAACGAAAGAATTGTGATCGAAGAAAAAACAAAGGACTATAATGAGGCATGGATAGAGACCTATTTCTGGCAGGAGTCGGAAGAACTCTATCCGGGACAGAAGCGTCCGGTCATAGTGATCTGTCCGGGCGGAGCTTATGGCATGACTTCAGACAGAGAGGCAGAAGCCATTGCTGTCCGGTTTATGGGAATGGGCTATCACGCAGTGGTGCTTCGTTATAGTGTGGCACCTGCCAGATATCCGGTGGCTCTCCGTCAGCTAGCAAAAACAGTAGCTCTTCTCAGAGAGAACAGTGATAAGTGGCATATTGAAAAGAATAAGATCATTGTGTCCGGTTTTTCGGCAGGTGGCCATCTGGCAGCTTCTCTGGGAGTATTCTGGAATACGGAGGAGCTTGCCGGGATCACGGGAATGGAAAACGAGAGGATCCGTCCCAATGGCATGATCCTGAATTATCCGGTGATCACTTCAGGGGAAGCTGGTCATGAAGAAAGCTTTCGAAATCTTCTGGGAGATCGTTATGAGGAGCTGAAAGATCGGATGTCTCTGGAATTTCAGGTTACGGAAGATACACCCAGAACCTTTATCTGGCATACCTTTGAGGATCAGACGGTGCTGCTGGATAATACACTTCTCTTTGTTCAGGCACTCTATAAAAAGGGCATTCCAGTGGAGTATCATGTTTTTCCGCAGGGACCCCATGGGATCGGCCTGGCAAATGAACTGACTGCCAACGAAAACGGCAGAGGGATCGCAAGAGCCTGTGAACCATGGAGTGAGCTTGCAGGAAAATGGCTGAACCGAGAATTCCCATGGTGGAACGGGGCAAAGATCGAAAGATAATACGAGACTGCTGTGTCGGATAAAATATCCTTTTTACCGGGAAACCGGTAGAGAGGGTATTTTTTATGATTGTGATGCATGTGATGACTGCTGTATTTGTCGGCTGTTTTGTCTGGCTCATCTGATGATAAAAGCTTTGCAGGGCTTTGGTGTGGATCTGGATCAACATTCACATTGCAGAAAGAAAGGAATTTTGATAATTATGGATAAAAATCAGATTTTTATTACCAGTGGTACGGAATATAAAAGAATGACAAAGGAGCTTCTGGAAAAAGCGGATCTTCAGTCTCATATCGGGGACAGAAAGAAAAAGATCGGGATCAAGCCGAATCTGGTTTCTCCTTCAGAGGCTTCCTGGGGTGCAACGACTCATCCGGAAGTGGTTGCAGGAATTATCGAGTATCTGAAGGAGCATGGCTTCCGGGATATGGTGATGCTGGAGGGATCCTGGGTAGGAGATAAGACAAGGGAGGCTTTTGAGACCTGTGGCTTTGACAGGCTTGAGGAAGAGTATCAGGTGCCGTTCTGGGATATGCAGAAGGATAAGGGGATTTCTGTGGACTGCGGCGGCATGGAGCTGAATGTCTGTGAGCGGGTAAAGGAGCTTGATTTTCTGATCAATGTGCCGGTTTTGAAAGGCCATTGTCAGACAAAGATCACCTGTGCCCTTAAGAATATGAAGGGGTTGATCCCAAATAAGGAAAAGAGACGGTTTCATTCTCTGGGGCTTCATAAACCCATTGCTCATCTGAATATGGGGATACAGCAGGACTTTATTGTTGTGGATAATATCTGCGGGGATCTGGATTTTGAGGATGGCGGAAATCCTGTCGTGATGAACCGGGTGATGGCTGCCTGTGATCCGGTTCTCGTGGATGCATATGTGTGTCAGATGATGCATTATGAGGTAGCTGAGGTTCCTTATGTGAAGCTGGCAGGTGATCTTGGCGTGGGCTGTTCAGATATTTCCAAAGCAGATGTCAGATTTCTGGAGGATGGTGCGGATCAGAGGATGCCGGTATCCAGAAAGGTTGTGGAGCTTGCGGATGCCGTAGAAGAAGTGGAATCCTGCAGTGCCTGCTACGGGTATCTGATCCCGGCATTGGAGATGCTGAAGGAAGAGGGGCTTTTTGAGAAGCTGGATGAGAAGATCTGCATCGGACAGGGGTATCGTGGTAAGACGGGAGTGCTTGGTGTGGGACACTGTACCTGTAAGTTTCAGAATTATGTGGAGGGGTGTCCGCCGTTGGAGGGGGATATATATGAGTTTTTGAAAGAGTATATTGGTGAACGGACGCCGGGGAAGTGACAGTCCTCCGGGCCGGACTCCGTCGGGGGATGCTGCTAAGGTTCCGTGAGCCGGCTAAAACCATTGCGGAAGGGCCCAGAACTCGCCTTCGGCTCAAACAGCTGGGCCCTTCCGCAATAACGCCGTCTCCCGCAACTTAACCATCATCACCCCTCCTCCGTAGCAGCCCGGAGGACTGTCACTTCCCCGGCTGACGTTTCAGACGGAGAGGTGGAAGCGGACGCGTGGTATCCTGTCCTTACGTTTTGATAAGTTGAGCGTCCGCAGTTGGAGGTGTGGGAAGGATATGTTGCTTGTTGAAAAATTAATAGTTAATATTTCAGTGTTGTACAATGAGTTGGAAGTGTGGGAAGGATAGCGTCTGGTCAATAAATATTTTGGTGTTGCTCAATGTGTTGGAATGGTGGGAAGGATACGTCTTCTTGTTGAAAGGTGTTATGCCGATGAGATCGGCACAGCCTGGCGTTTTAAACAAACGCAGAATCCATCGCCTTGTCAGTAACGTAACATGACCAAAACGTACGATTTCTAGCGGGGCCTGAGGGAAGGGGTGCAGGGGAGGGGAAACGGCCTTTCGCAACTACGAGTGCTTCCCCTCCCCTGCGGTTTCACTTACGCTTCCAAAGCGTAAAAACATTTTTCAGAAAATAATTTTCAGAAAAAAGAATCCTAAAGACATCTCTTTACAATCTCAATAATCTGCTCCATAGAAAACCGGCTGCTGTCAATACAGAGATCATACTGTGTCATATCCAGCCATTTGCTGTCTGTAAAGTATTCATAGTAAGCCTTTCTCTCTTTATCCATTTTTTTGACCAGCTTCCGTGCGCTGGCTTCTTCTCTGCCGGTACGGCGTATCACATTCTGAACTCTTTCCTCAAAAGGTGCATGGATAAAAAGTTTAAGTGATTTATCCTTCAGGATACTGGTTGCACAGCGGCCGACAATTACGCAGTCCTCTCTCTGCGGAAGGGACAGGATGATCTTTCTCTGGAGATCATAGAGCACATCGTTCATTGGTACAAAAGAGAAATTATCTGTAAACTGCAGCTCACTGTCAACGGGAAATACCCACTGACTGGCTTTTTTCTCGTCTACCTTTGCCAGGGTGTCGAAGGGGATATTGTTTTTCTTGGCAGCCATGTCGATCAGTTCTTTATCATAAAAACCGATGTCCAGGTTTTCAGCCAGAGTCTTGCCGATAAGGCGTCCGTTGCTTCCAAACATACGATTGATGGTGATAATACGTTTTGCCATAAAGATACCTCCTTTATCTCGGACCGGAAGCAGGAATATCTGATTTCCGGTAGTTTTTCTTATTTCTTTTATAACATATTTCGGTAAAAAATACCAGAAGCTTCCGCCTGGGCTGGTTCGCTTCTGCAGTTTGCAGAAAGGCTACTGGAAGCAGGAGAAAGAATAAGACATAAAAAGTCGTTTCCGAAAAACTCCGGAAGCGGCTTTTTTCACAGAATGGACACAACTATTCGGTATACTGTCTGCAGAGCAAGCAGACGCACCGGATACGGAAGCGAATGAGAAAAGAGGTCACAACATGGGTTAC
>OGQJ01002171.1_pt1 | contig 15718 bp, 14 predicted proteins | sample 1553161 | NCBI WGS metagenome assembly OGQJ01 (sample SAMEA2579923, study PRJEB22360) | human gut metagenome | biome: human gut; feature: human-associated habitat; material: faeces | place: Denmark | collected 2008/2010 | reverse complement strand
CAACCGCCTGCAGATCGACGGCCCCACCGAGAACGTCATGAGCAGCGAGCCGCTGGAAGACAAGCTCCGCGCCTTCAACTTCAATGTCCTGACCATCGACGGCCACGACTACGACCAGATCGAGAAGGCCATCGCAGCCTTCCACGCAGAGAGCGAGAAGCCCACCTGCATCCTGCTGGATACCATCAAGGGCAAGGGCGTCTCCTTTATGGAGAACGCCGTTGACTGGCACGGCAAGGGCCCCAATGACGAGGAATATGAGATCGCCATGAAGGAACTGACCGCAGCCTACGCCGCGCTGGAAGAGGAGGAAAAGTAAGATGGCAGATGTGAAGAAGATTGCGACCCGTGACAGCTACGGCAACACCCTGAAGGAGCTGGCTGCAGAGGGTCACGACGACATCGTGGTGCTGGACGCCGACCTGGCCGCCGCCACCAAGACCGGTATGTTCCGCAAGGCATCCCCGCACCGCCACTTTGACTGCGGCATTGCCGAGGGCAACATGATGGGCGTGGCTGCAGGCCTGGCCACCATGGGCTATACCCCGTTCGTTTCCAGCTTTGCCATGTTCGCTGCGGGCCGTGCCTTTGAGCAGATCCGCAACTCCATCGCCTACCCCCGCCTGAACGTTAAGATCGGCGCGACCCACGGCGGCATCTCTGTCGGTGAGGACGGCGCTTCCCACCAGTGCTGCGAGGATTTCGCCCTGATGCGCAGCCTGCCCGGCATGACCGTCATCTGCCCCGCCGATGACGTCGAGGCCCGCGCAGCCGTCCGCGCCGCATATGCGATGCAGGGCCCGGTCTACCTGCGCTTCGGCCGTCTGGCAGTGCCCGTCTTCCACGATGAGGCCAACTACCACTTCGAGCTGGGCAAGGGCGAGCAGCTCACCGAGGGCAACGACATCGCCATCATCGCCACCGGCCTGATGGTCAACGAAGCCCGCCTGGCGGCAGAGCAGCTGGCCGCTGAGGGCATCCACGCCCGCGTCATCAACATCCACACCATCAAGCCGCTGGATGAGGAGATCGTCATCCAGGCGGCAAAGGAGTGCGGCAAGGTCATCACCGCCGAGGAGCACAGCGTCATCGGTGGTCTGGGCGAGGCCGTCTGCGCCGTCCTGAGCGAGAAGTGCCCCACCCCTGTCCGCCGCGTCGGTGTGCAGGACAAGTTCGGCTGCTCCGGCCCGGCCTGGGATCTGCTGAAGCTGTACGGCCTCGATGCCGCCACCATCTGCAAGACGGCCCACGAGATGCTGTAAGAAGAACTGCAAATGCAAAGCGCCTGTCGGCAGATGCTGACAGGCGCTTTTTGCTGGGTTCAGATGCGGGTGAAGGGCACCATGCCGTGCTCTTCGGGGGTGTAGTATTCCATGAGGGCCAGATAATTTTCGCCCTCGTGGCAGTAGGCGGCGCGGAGGACGCTGTCCAGTTCGCCCCGCATCGAGACGAGCTTGACGATGTACTGCGCCATGATCCGGACGATGTTGGACTCGATGCCGTAGCACAGGCCGACGGCCAGCACCGGGATGATGATCTGCTGGGCCAGCAGGGGCACGTTCTGGCCGAACCGCTCCAGAATGGGGCGGCTCATTCTGGAGGCGGCCCAGACGCTGCGGGCGATGGTCCAGAAATCGAACTGGTGCATGTTGGAAAGGCTCTGCAGCCGGAGGACGATCTCCTCGTCGGACAGGATCTTGCCGTAGAGCGCTTCGTCTTCGGTGCGGATGAAGGCGCATTGCAGCATGTCCATGATGGCGGGTTCGAACTTTTCGTGGAAGATTTCCTTGCTGCCGCAGAAGTTCTCGACCGCGCGGATGACGGCAGTGGCGTCCTCGGCGGTGGCAAGGCTGCTGATCTCCAGCGGCACCGGCCCGTAGGAAGCGCCCAGAGCGTCGAGGTCGGCCAGCTCGGTCCGGTTCCGGGTGGCGGGCAGGAAGCGGTCGTTGCCGTTGCGGTGGTAGCCCCAGTCGGAGGGGAGCACACGGGTGACGAGGTCGCCGCTGGAAAGGATGTTGAAGATGTTGCTCTCGCCCCAGGTGACGCGCAGCGAGCCGTCGGCCTTGTGGTTGTTGTCGAAATCCAGCTGCATGTCCGGCTGGTCGGCAGCGGTCAGGGCCGCAGGGGTGGCAAAGGTGTAGACAAAGCAGTTGGCCTTTTCCAGCTGCGGCAGGGCGTTCAGCGCCTTGGCGGCAAGGAGGTTCGCGATGATGGCTCCGCGGCTGTAGCCGCCGATCCAGAGCTTGAGCTCACCGGGGTCTCCCTCCTGTGCGATCTGCGCCAGATAGGCCTTGAGGGAGGCAAACACGGCGGCCACCGGCGTCGTGAAGCCGTAGTGGGCGCTGGTGGAGCCGGTGTGGACGTTGCTGGCCCACTCGCCGCCATAGCCGCCGCCCCGCAGCATCAGGGCTACGAGGGTGCGCGTTTTGCCGTTGTGGAGGTAGCGCTTCCGTGCCAGCGAGTAGCCCACGTAATCCCCGGCCTTGCCAGTGTCGATATCGTAGTTGTAGAAACGGGCATCCCCGAAGCCCAGCAGCTCATAGGCTGCAGCGAGGTTCGCCTCGCGGCCCACAGAGCCGTTGACCCAGTACTGCGGGATGCTGACGGCCGCAGTGAACGCAGCCATGACCATGCCCAGCGTCACGAAGGCCAGCTGGTGGTCGTACTCGGTAGCCGGGTGGTCGAACAGGCTCTCGGAGTAGTAGAAATCGTGGGTGATATCCAGATTGCTCAGGATGCTGAGAAACGGCAGCGGATAGGTGCCGTCCGGCACGGCATGGCCCACCGGCTGCGCCGCAGCGGCAGAGCCAGCCGGGAGCAGCAGCCCGCCGACAGCCGAAAGCCCCAGCGCCTTGCAAAAATCCCGTCGCTTCATACGATGTCGTCCCCTTCCCTCCCAGAATACTAAATTTCAGCGTTTGGAATATCCAGATTCATTTCAAGACGATAACAAATATCGATATCACGGATGAGGTCAGTGACATCCATATCATTGAGTTCATCAATCCATAGAAGAAGTTCGTTGATTGTAATAATTTCCTCAATCGCTTTGCGATAATGATTTTCTATAACGATCATTCCGCCGGATCGACGAGAAATGTATTCGTCGAGTTGATTCAATACGCAGTCCTTGGATTTTGTGGTTTTGATTACAAATGTAACCGGGAAATGAAGAACTTTATCAATGTCAAGGAGATACTTATCATAATTATCTACTTCCGTGACCTGAAAAAAGCGTCCGAGGGGACGCATTACGAAATCAATACCACCATCATTGGCGTTGGTACGTCCGGTTTTATAAAGCTGGAGAGACGCTTCGATTAAAGCATCTGGGGAGTATCCAAAGTAAACTTTTGTATTTTTATAGTGATTTTTCAGAATAGAATAGCTTATGATCTCAAAAATCCGCGCCTCGGTTTCCTCATGAAGAAGCTCACGAAGATGGGCTTTTTTGCTGGAAATGTCGGTAAGGGACTGTAGATGCTCTAGGATCTGTGCAAGTTCATGGTCCTTGGCAGAAATCAACTGGATATATCGTTCGATGATCTCACAGCAGATTCTGCTAATATCAAAAGAACCTACATACAAATAGTCAATATGAAGGAGATATTTTCCGTTGTTTGAAATGATAAGGTCATTGAGCGCAGAGGGAAACTTGTTGCGAAATTCACCATTTACACGAGAGTTGAGGGCATGATTCTGAAGCTTGCTTCCGCCGTATAGACTTCGACAAAAAGTTAAAAGTTGTGTGTAGTCATAACCTAGAAAACGACGATAAGCATCTGGATTCTGATAATAATCGCGCTGGTAAAAATGGAGGATTGCATAAACTGCATAGATATTGGCAAAACTTCGACGTGATTTGCTGTTTCGGTGTACTGCGCGCATCTTGGAGTCAAGATATTGGATCAAAAAGCTCTGGTCATATACTCTTTGATAGCTTTCGTGAAAATTACTTTGTAAAATTACACGGACAAAGTCCTCAGAGATTTGCAATCGTATCACCTCTAACATATTTTGATTTTGCCGTTGTTTTTCGCTTCTTTTCTTTTACAAGTGGTTTTCCGTTGTAGGAATCTGTTATCCCAACTCGTCTGAGACCAATCTTGAAATATTCTTCATTGATATCGATTCCGATATTGATTCGTCCCAACCGTGAAGCAACCGCCGAAGTCGTAAAGGACCCGGCAAAGGGGTCGAGGACTACATCTCCTGGATTGGAAGAAGCTTTGATGATTCGTTCCAATAATGCTTCAGGCTTTTGGGTGGGGTGATTTTCGTACTCACTCATTTTGAATCGAACGCGGTTAAAATTCCATACATTTCCAGGAACTTTTTGGCTGCTGTATGGAGCGGGTGGATCTTTTCGATAATCAATCAGTTTGCGTTCGGCTCCGGTCTTGGCAGAAACCAAAATTTCTTCAGAATTAAACGTATAGTGCGATTTTGTGTTTTTTGTTATCATTAAAATTGGTTCATATAGAGAACCAAACATTTTCTTTGACTGAACGCCGGAGCTGTCATAGCTCCATATGATTCGGCACAGAACGTGATAATGCTCGGATACATATACATCGAGGTAGGGCATGTGCTGTGTAGCGGTCATAAAGTACATGGTCCCATTATCTGAAAGAACGCGCATACATTCATCGATCCAACTTTTACACCATGTAATATAACTGGAAATAGAGTCCCATTTGTCTTGATTGTTGCCAAAATCTTTTCCGATATTATAAGGGGCATCTGCAAAGATCAGGTTTACAGAATTGTCCTTCATTTGTCTGAGTGTTGTAAGGCTGTCCCCCAAAATTGCAAGAGAAGTATTGTTAGACTGTACGGTGAAGGAATTGAATGCTGAAGGGACGAAAAGACGTTGGAAATCAAACGGGGGAAGACTGCATGGATAATGGACGTTGTCAGTAAGGCAGGAAGCCGCTGGATCAAAGGTCAGTTGAATCACTTCACGCATAAACAAATTCTCCTTTTGCTCTAGTATATCGCATCCCGGCATCAAAAATCAACGGGGCAGCTGCATTTTGCAGCCGCCCCGCGGTGTGTTATCATGAGATTCAGTCGAGGTGCTGGCAGTACTCGACGATGTGGCGGAACATCTGTTCCACAGCTGGAGCCATGGCGGTGGGCCGCTGAACGGCCAGACCGACCACACGGTCTTCTTCCGGCTGGATGGGGTAGATCTTGACCCCGGCCGTGCACTTGCGCAGCAGCATCCGGGGCATGATGGAGATGCCCAGACCGGCTTCCACCATTGCGATGTTGGACTGGTCGTCGATGACGTGGCAGCGGCGCTCAGTGGCGATGGAATATTTCTTGAGGAACTGGCGCATCTCGGCGTCGGTGGCATCCCACTGGACGACGAAGTTCTGGCCGTTCATCAGCTCCGGCGTCATCACGCCGCGGGGCGGTTCGGGCCAGTCCATGGGGGTGATGCAGAGCAGCGGCTCACGGAACAGCTCGGTGAGGGTGAACTCCTCCCGGCAGTTGTTGGAGAGGAAGGCCATGTCTACCTGCCCGGTGCGCAGCCACTCCTTCACATCGTCGTAGGTGCCCTGATAGACCTCGACCTCGATCTGCGGGAACTGGGCCATGAAGCCCTTGAGGATGTCGGGCAGCAGCCCAGCACAGACGGAGTTGAAAGCGCCCAGCTTCACTTTGCCCTTCTCCAGACCGTTCAGCCGTGCGATGCTCTGCTGCAGGGCCTCGTCGCTGTTCAGGACGGCCCGGATGGACGGATAGAGCGAGGCACCGTAGCTGGTCATGGTGACGCCGTTCTTGCCGCGGTTGAATAAGGTAAAGCCCAGCTCGGCCTCCATCACCGCAATGGCGTGGCTGATGGCAGACGGGGTCAGATGCAGCTGCTGGGCGGCTTTGTTAAAGCTGCCCTGCCGCGCGACTGCGTCGAAAATTTCATAGGAAAACAGCGTCATATCCCATGCCTCCTTCCGTTTTCTCGTTCGGAGACGCTTCATTCTCTGTGAATCTTTTTCATCTTTGATTTGAGATAGTTCAATTATCTTCTTGATTGTACTATTCCAGGCTCGTTCTGTCAAGCATTTTCGGGCCGATTTCTTGGCACAGCAGGCGGATTTTGTCAAATCGGATGCAGGATTTGGAGAAGAGAGATCGTATAAAACAAAAGAACGAAAAAAGACACGGTGCAAACGATCGAAATGAGGGAAATTGAATGGAAACACTTCAGACACAGACCCGGCCGGGCCTGAGCGGAACGGCGCTCAAGCTCGCTGCCTGCATCACCATGCTCATCGACCACATCGGGGCCTCCTGCATCGAGGCGACCTATGGGGTCGCATACCGGACGCCGCCGCAGATCCTGCAACTGGATCGGGTGCTGCGGCTCATCGGGCGGCTGGCCTTTCCCATCTTCTGCTTCCTGCTCGTGGAAGGCTTCCTCCACACCCACGATGTGAAAAAGTACATCGGGCGGCTGTTCCTGTTCGGGCTTCTCAGCGAGGTCCCCTTTGACATGGCCTTCTTCAAGACGCCGTTCCATTGGGGCAATCAGAACGTGTACTGGACGCTGGCGCTGGGGGTGCTGGCCATGGCAATGCTGCAAAAATCCGAGGATGCCGACGGCAATGCGGCCTGGACGGGCCGTCTCGCAGCGCTGGGTTGTGCAGTGGTGGCCCAGCTGGCGGGGACAGACTATGGGGCCATTGGCGTCGCGCTCATCGTGGCGCTGTACCTGACCCGGAACAACCGGAGGTATCAGTGCATCATCGGCGCGGTGCTGATGCTGTTTGAGATCACGGCCCCGCTGGCGTTCGTGCTGCTCTGGTTCTACAACGGTGAGCGCGGCCGCTGCCCGCAGTGGGCCAAATGGGCATTCTACGGGTTCTATCCCGTACACCTGACGCTGCTGGCGCTGGTGACGAATCTGCTCCTGGCATGAAAATACAGCCGCCCCGGAAGCCCCGGAGCGGCTGCTTTTTTGTGCCCGACAATGGAAAAAGCCCGATGAACTCAAAGGATCATCGAGCTTTTTCTTGGCGGAGTAGGAGGGATTTGAACCCTCGCGCCGTTGTTTAGACGACCTACGCCCTTAGCAGGGGCGCCTCTTCGGCCTCTTGAGTACTACTCCAGAGCAAAGTGTGTTACACTTATTCAATAAAAAATGGCGGAGAGAGTGGGATTCGAACCCACGGTACGTTGCCGTACGGCAGTTTTCAAGACTGCTTCCTTAAACCACTCGGACATCTCTCCTTGTGGACACTCGCCTTACGCCGTGTCGAATGCCTATTTAATTTACCAGATTTGCCGCGTGCTGTCAAGCCTTTCTGCAAATTTTTTCAGGATGGTGGGAAAAGCCGCCGTCACCCACAACCTTTTTTTGCTCCGCTTGCAGAAAGCTCTTTACAGAAACACCTTTTTGTTGTATAATAAAGCCATCAAAAGAATCCCCCTCTGGATGTAAAGGAGAATTACCATGTCGTTTTCAGAGCTATTGAAGCAGTGCCGCAAAAAACAGGGCGTGAGCCAGGCAGAACTCGCCGCAAAGCTCGGCGTGACCCAGCAGGCCGTCGGCAAGTGGGAAAGCGGCAAATCCTCCCCCGACCCCTCCACGGTGGCCCGCATCGCGGAGCTGCTGAACACCACGGCAGACTATCTGCTGGGGCTGTACCGCCCGGTGAGCAACGTGTCCGCCCCGGAAGAGCGCTTCTTTGGCAGCTATTCCGAGAGCTTGATCCCGGTGATCGGCACCGTGAAGGCCGGTTACGGTGCTCTGGCCTTTGAGGAAGACTACGGGCAGGAGTATGCCCGCGTGAAGGATCCCTCCAACTATTTCTATCTGGTGGTGCGCGGTGACAGCATGGAGCCCCGCATCCAGGACGGTGACCTGGCCCTGGTGCACAAGCAGGACACGCTGGAAAACGGCGACCTGGGCGTGCTGATCTACGGCGACGAGGGCGAGGGCACCCTGAAGCGCTACATCCAGCGTGGCAACTGTGTGGTGCTGCAGCCCTTCAACCCCGCCTACAACGAACTGGTGATCAAGGGCGAGGACCTGAACCACCTGCACATCGCCGGCCGCGTGGTGGAGACCAAGGCCAAGTGGTAAATCTTCTATTTTAAAATGGCCTCCGTTTCACTCTGGCCATATTCAGCGGAAAATTTGTTTTTTTATTTCGTGTTTGTCGTGGCCTGCGGGCCACTCCAAACACATTTTCACGAAAAGAGCGAGCAAACAGGTTTTCTGCATGCCTCTGTTTTTTGAATCAAAAGCCATTTGCAGTTTTGCGTATGGCTTTTTCTTTTATACTCTTTTTTCCATTCGGGGGTGCATTTTTATGGAACAGACACTCATGGACAAGCTGACCATTCTGGCCGACAGCGCCAAATACGACGTAGCCTGCACCTCCAGCGGGGCTTCCCGCACGGCGCGGGCCGGAACCGTGGGCAGCTGCTATGCACCGGGGTGCTGCCACGCCTTTACCGCCGACGGCCGCTGTGTGAGCCTGCTCAAGGTGCTGATGACCAACTGCTGCTCCTTCGACTGCGGCTACTGCGTCAACCGCAAGTCCAACGATATCCCCCGCGCCACCTTTGCGCCCCGGGAGCTGGCCGAACTGACCATGGAGTTCTACCGCCGCAACTACATCGAGGGGCTGTTTTTGTCCAGCGCGGTGCTGGGCACCCCGGACTACACCACCGAGCGGATGCTGACGGTGCTGCGGCTGCTGCGGGGCGAATACCGCTTTGGCGGCTACATCCACGCCAAGGCCATTCCGGGCACCAGCCCGGAGCTTGTGCAGCAGCTGGGGTATCTAGCCGACCGCCTGAGCGTGAACGTGGAATTGCCCAGCGAACGCAGCCTGAACCTGCTGGCCCCGGACAAGGGGCGGCACTCCATCTTCCGGCCCATGAAGCAGATCGCAGTGTCCGGTGCCGCCAGCCGGGAAGAGCTCACCCTGTACCGTCACGCGCCCAAGTTTGCTCCCGCCGGGCAGAGCACCCAGATGATCGTGGGGGCCTCGCCGGAAACGGACTACCACATTTTAAAGCTCACCGAGGGCATGTACCAGAAGTACAGCCTCAAGCGGGTGTTCTACTCGGCTTACATCCCGGTGGCCGAGGACACCCGCCTGCCCGCGCTGGACACCAAACCGCCCCTGCTGCGGGAACACCGGCTGTATCAGGCAGACTGGCTGCTGCGGTTCTACCAGTTCGAGGCAGACGAAATTTTAGATCAGGATAACCCCAACTTCAACCCCTATCTGGACCCCAAATGCAACTGGGCGGTGCAGCACTACGGGCTGTTCCCGGTGGATGTGAACCGTGCGCCCTTTGAAATGCTGCTGCGGGTGCCGGGCATCGGCCCCAAAAGCGCCCGGCGCATCTGGCGCGCCCGCAAGCAGGCGGCGCTGGGGCTGGACGAGCTCAAGCGCATGGGGGTGGTGCTCAAGCGGGCGCAGTATTTCATCACCTGCCGGGGCTTTGCCGGGGCACACCCGGGGCGCGGCAGCGCCGGGCGGGAATGCATCACCCGGGCGCTCATCGACCCCAACGTGTTCAGCGGCAGCTGCGAGCAGCTGAGCCTGTTCAGCCCGCCTGCCGTGGACAATCTCATCGGGCAGGGCGTGCCGCCCCGGGCGGCTGTCCGCATGGTACGGGAGGAGGCGGTGCAATGTCTTGCCAAAGCGCTGTAAGCCCCAAGGGGGCACGCAAGCTGCACGATGCCGACGTGGTCTACCTGTATGACGGCAGCTTTGAGGGCTTTCTGTGCTGCGTGTACGAAAGCTTTGCCCAGCACGAGATCCCCTTTGCGGTGTGGACGCCCCAGCGGGAAACGGCCACCCTCTACCCGGTCAAGGAGATCTCCACCGACCCCGCCATTGCCCGCCGGGTATTTGCCAGCTTTGGCAAAAAACTGGGCGCAGAGACCGAGTACCTCGTCAGCCGGGATTTTCTCTCCGGGCAGGAGGACAAGGAGCTGCTGCTGCTCCGCTTTCTGCATCTGGCCTTTGCACTTGGCCCGGGCACGGTCAAGCGGGAGGGGCACCCGGTGGTCGCGCCCCTCTACGCCATGAAAAAGAGCCTGGACTGGGAGGTAGACAAGTTTCAGGGCTTTGTGCGGTTCGAGGAGCACGACGGGATGCTGGGCGCGGTCATCCACCCCAAAAATTATATCCTCCCCCTGCTGCGCCCGCACTTTTGCGGACGCTTTCCGGAGGAGGACTTTATGATCTACGATGCCGTCCATCAGGCGGTGCTGCTGCACGAAAAGCACGGCACCCGGCTGCTGGAACTGGCAGCGCCTTTGGAGCTGCCGCCGCCCAGCGCGCGGGAGCAGCAGTTTCAGGCGCTGTGGACGCAGTTCTACAAAACACTGGAAATCAAAGCGCGCCACAACGAAAAAGGCCGCATGACCCACTGCCCCAAACGGTTCTGGGCCGATATGGTGGAGATGCGCAGCGAGTTATGATTTTTTCTGTTCTTCCAGTGCACTCTCCACGCCCCGGAGCAGATCCTCGGCCGGGATGCCGTACAGCTTTGCCAGCGCCATCAGGTTGGAAGTGTTCGGCTCCGAGGTGCCTTTTTCCCATTTGGACACCGCCTGTCGGCTGACGCCGATGCTCTCCGCCACAAATTCCTGGGTCATCTTGCAGCGGGTGCGGTTCTCCTTGAGCATCTCGGAAAGCGACTTGCGCACGATCTTGACTTCCTCCGTGAGTTTCGGCGGCTTTTCCAGATTGCGGGCAATGCGCCAGAGCAGATAGAGTGCTATAAAAGGGGCAAAGATCTTGAAGATCGCAAGGATAAAGCCCAAAACCTGAAACGTTCTGTAAAGTATAAGACTGGATGTACTCATGTTCATACGGTTTCCTCCTTTGAAGTGTGGTTTGTTGGGTTTTTCTGTGGCACGATTTTAGCACAAAAGCCCGGTTGCGTCCACCAACCGGCGTGTAAACTCTGGTTGCATTACGGAACTTTAGCCGATTTTTAACAAAAACGTTGCATCTGCGCCGTTGCAACAGGCAAAAGCTATGGTATACTATAAGAGATATCCGGCAGACATCTCTGCCGCACACACCCCCGCTGCGGGGTCAACACAAAAGGAGTATTGTAGCGTTATGGTTCGCATTACTATGGAAGACGGCGGCATCATCGACATCGAGCTGAACGAGGAAGTTGCCCCCATCACCTGTGAGAATTTCAAGAAGCTGGTCAAGGAGGGCTTTTACAACGGCCTGACCTTCCACCGCGTGATCCCCGGCTTTATGATCCAGGGCGGCTGCCCGCTGGGCAACGGCACCGGCGGCCCGGGCTGGAACATCAAGGGTGAGTTTGCTGCTAACGGCGTGAACAACCCGCTCAAGCACACCCGTGGTGTCATCAGCATGGCCCGCAGCATGAACCCCAACAGCGCAGGCAGCCAGTTCTTCATCATGCACAAGGACGCACCCCATCTGGACGGCCAGTATGCCGCCTTTGGCAAGGTCGTGGCCGGCATGGATGTCGTGGACAAGATCGCCGCTGTGCGCACCGACTGGAACGACAAGCCCACCACCCCGGTCAAGATGAAGACCGTGGAGCTCATCGAGGGCTGAGCCTTATAAGCAGAAAGATCCCGGCACTGTTACGGTGTCGGGATCTTTTTTGTTCTGTGTCAGCGCACGTCCTTATCGTGGGCCATCAGTCCCTCATGACGGCTCACGAAGCCCTTGGCACCGGGCCGCCCCACCAGCAGGAAATTGTACAGCACCTCAATGATCACAATGGCAGAAATGCGGGAGAGCGCAAAATCCGTCGTGGTGATGAGTTGCTCGCGGTTGGTGGAGATCAGCAGATGATCGGCCAGCTGCGCCAGCGGCGAGCTGCGGTCGCAGGTGATCAGCACCACTGGCACACCGTTGTCCCGTGCTGTCTGGGCCATCTGGTTCAGCCGCCGGGATTTGCCGGAGTTGGAGATCAGCAGCAGCACGTCCTGCGGTGTAAGGGTGAGCGCGAACGCCGAGTTCTTCTCCGAGATCTCACTGGTGATGCACCGCATCCCCAGCTGGTTGAACTTGAAGGCCGCATCCATCGCCACCGGGATGGTGTTGCCCACCGCGGCGATCTGCACCAGCTGCGCATTCTGCAGCAGTTCCAGCACACGCTGCAGATTTTCCGGGTTGATGCCGTTGATGGTGGCGCTCATCTCATCGATCTTATTGGAAAGGATATTCTGCAGCGACTGCGGGATATTGTCCAGCTGCACTTCGTTGGAGATCTCCAGCGGCTGGCGTTCCATCACGTCCCGCGCCAGCGCCAACTGGAAAGCACGATAATTCTCAAACCCCAGTTTTTTGCAAAAACGGGTCACAGTGGCTTCCGAGGTGGAGCTGCAATGTGCCAGTTCGGCCGATGTCATTGCCGCCACACCGGCCGTATCTTCCAGCACACAATCCGCGATCCGCTTTTCCGCATTGAAAAAGTGCATCCCGGAGCAAAGCAACGTGACCACACTGCCCGGCGTTTCGCCCATAATCATCCTCCTGTCCTTTCAGGCCCGATGCCTGCGTTTTGTTCGGAACTAGTGTAGCAATTTTTATGCCAAAAAGCAATTTGTTCAGCATCATTTCCATTTATTCGTACACATTGAACAAACATTCTGTAAAATTTTCGTTACGGCGAAAGTAACTTTCTTGCAAAATTATCTTTACGAAACAAAATCATCATGTTATAATGCAGCCAATGAGACCTGCCGCACCGCATGAGCGGCAAGAATGTACCCCAAAAAGGAGGATAAATTTTATGGCAAAGATCACCAAGGCTGAGATGCCGGCCCTTGCCGAACAGATCGTCAAATGTCTGGGCGGCAAAGAGAACGTAGCCCGCATCAACCACTGCGCCACACGCCTGCGCGTGAACCCGGTGGACATGGAAAAGGTGGACAAGGATGGGCTGAAGAGACTGCACGGTGTCATCGGCATCGATTCTTCCAAGGCAGAACTTCAGATCATTGTGGGTGCCATCATTGAGGACCTGTATCTGGAAGTGGAAAAGATCACCGGCAACGGCGGCGGCGCTGTGGCAGATGACGTTCCCTTCTGGAAAAAGCGCCCCTCCGAGATCTTCTCCAACTTCCTGCTGCTGATGGCTGGCTGCCTGAGCCCGGTCATTCCCGCACTGATCGCATCCGGCCTGCTGGCCACTGTGCTGACCATCATGACGCTGGTGTTGCACGTGGATGCTTCCACCAGCTCCACCTACTCCATCCTGTATAATCTGTCGCAGACCGTGTTCTACTTCATGCCGGTCCTAGTGGCTTACACCTCTGCCAAGAAGTTCGGCACCGAGCCGGTTCTGGCCATGGTTCTGGCCTGCTTCCTGCTGTACCCGGACTGGGTGGCTGGTGCGGACGGCTCCTTCACCCACTACTTCGGTCTGCCGGTCCTGCGTGCCACTTATAATGGCGCCGTGATCCAGATCATCCTCTCCGTGTTCGTCATGTCCCTGCTGGATAAATGGCTCAAGAAGGTCATCCCGGAAGCTGCACGGCACTTCGTCAAACCCTTTGCCCTGCTGCTGCTCATGTCGATCATCACCCTGACCGTCACCGGCCCTCTGGGCGGCCTGCTGACCAACTACATCTACGCCTTTGTTGAGGCTGTTCGCTCCGTGGCTCCGTGGGCTGGCGTGCCGGTCATCGTGCTGCTGAGCACCACCATCGGCCTGATCGCTCCGGGCTTCCATCTGGCCCTGATCCCCATTGCGACCGCCAGCCTCGCCGCTGTTGGTTACGATGACCTGATCAACATCTGGTTCTTCTGCTGCACCATCACCCCGGGCTTCATCTCTCTGGCTGTGATGCTGCGCACCAAGAAGTCCCTGCTGCGCCAGACCGCATTCTCCTGCTGCCTGTCCTCTCTGCTGGGCGGTATCTCCGAGCCTACCCTCTACGGCATCTGCTACAAGATGGTCCGCCCCTACTACGCATACCTGATCACTGCTCTGTCCACCGCTGTGCTGGCCGGTCTGCTGCACCTGAAGTGCTACGCTTTCGGCGGCTACTCCCTGACCAACATCCTGCTGTACCTCGGACCCAACCTGGACTATGCAAACTTCCGCAATGCTCTGCTGCTGGTCGGCTTTATGCTCATCATGAGCTTCATCACCGTCAACCTGATCGGCTTCGATGATTCCTGCTACGAGGAAACTGCCGTTGCCGCACAGGATGCCGCGGAATAAGTTTACTGCTTCCCTCTTTTCAGAAAGGATGATGCTTCATGCGTTTATACGATAAGGCCCTTGTCGCCAAGATCCATGCGAACCAGTTCACCAAAGAGGTGGACGGGATCCCCGTACTGTTCAAACCGGTGCCGGATGCGGAGCCTGCCCATCTGGATCCCCGCCTGCGGGAGATCATCATCAAAAAGGGCACCATGTTTGCCAACCGCGCCAAGGCAGGCTGGACCCTTTCCAGCGAGCGCTACCGCCCGGACAAGGTGACCTATGACCTGATCGAAACGCCTGTGGACTGCACCGAACAGCTGATCCCCATCGGCGGGCACAAGATTGATATCTACATCTACCGTACTGCCAACATCCAGCCCAACGCACCGGTGCTGGTGTATCTGCACGGCGGTGGATTCACGGCCGGTGACATTCACCTGTTCGGCAAGCAGATGCAGTACATTGCCGAGCAGTCCGGTGCCGTGGTGGTGTTCCCGGAGTACCGTCTGGCCCCCGAGAACCCCTTCCCCGCTCCGGTGGAAGATGCATGGGGCGCCGTACAGTGGGTGCACGCACACGCCGCTGAACTGGGTGCCGACCCTGCCAAGCTGATGGTCGCCGGTGACAGCGCCGGCGGCAGCCTGACTAACGCCTGCGTGCTGCAGGACGAAAAGGGCATCATCCGCAAGATCATGGGCATCTATCCTTCGTGGGACGGTTCCGATTACCATGAGCAGACCGCCTACACCTGGAGTTACGATGCTTACGAGGTAGCTGACGAGGACAAGAAACTGGCCTACAGCCGCATCGACCGCATCAAGAGCGGCGTGGATAAGGATCCTGACAGCAGCAACAGCCTGTATCTGCAGGGCCATACCACTTCACACGACCCGCTGGTGTCGGCCGTCTTTGCCACCGATGAGCAGCTGAAGAAGTTCCCGGAAACGGTCATTGTGGCCGCTGAGTACGACTACCTGCGTGTCGGCAGCGACTACGCCGCCAAGCGGCTGGCAAGCCTTGGTGTACCGGTACGCTCCATCCGGTACTGCGGCTGTGACCACGGCTTTTTGGATATGCTGGGCACCATCGTCCAGTCCGAAGAGCTGTGCCTGACCATCGCCGCCGAACTGAAAGCACTGTAAGCTCAAAATCCCCCACTTCATTCACCATATTCCTCCTGTTCCGAAGGAACAAGAAAGCTCCCCGCCGGGAACCCGGCGAGGAGCTTTCTGTTATATGTTCCGGAATACCGCTCAGCAGCCTTCTTTTTCAGCCAGCTTCCGGCCCATGAGCACGCCCATGACGGACGCCATCATCAGGCCCCGGGTCCAGCCGGAGGAGTCGCCCAGGCAGTGCAGGCCCTTGATGTTGGTGTCGAGGTTCTCGTCCATCTTGACCTTGTTGGAGTAGAACTTCAGCTCAGGGCTGTAAAGCAGAGTCTCGTTGGCGGCAAAGCCGGGCACGACCATATCCAGCATCTTGATGAACTCGATGATGTTGGTCATGGCGCGGTAAGGCATGGCGG
>OGQJ01002145.1_pt1 | contig 15856 bp, 7 predicted proteins | sample 1553161 | NCBI WGS metagenome assembly OGQJ01 (sample SAMEA2579923, study PRJEB22360) | human gut metagenome | biome: human gut; feature: human-associated habitat; material: faeces | place: Denmark | collected 2008/2010 | reverse complement strand
TCCCACAAATTGTGACGCACATCTTGCAGAAAGCCTTTTTCAAACACGCTCTAATTTCTTGTCCGCGAATTTTACTTCATTATATAACAAATCCAGCAATAAAGATATGAAAATGTAGATTTTTTTTGTGAAAATCCCCTTGATTCTGCACCCTTTACCATGTACAATAAAGGTATAAATAAAAACAGCAAACGCTTATATATGTCCATAATCTGGTTGGACGTTTCTACCAACTACCCTAATAGTTGTCTATAAGCTGCATGCGAAGAGGTATGCAGGTATGGCATTTTCCGGGTGGTTTTTTTATTGCTGAATCAGCCCGAAATCACATTTTGCATGTTTCCGGCAGTACGTTCTCAGCCGCAAACTATCCCGGAACTTTACTTTACCTCGCCTCTGGCAGAAAGGATGGTCTGATATGAAAAAAGATTTGTTTGCTTTGAAAGGTACAATTTGTTACAGCAAGAATCAGAAAGAACTTGTTTTTGCAGAAAACTCTTATGCAGTCTGTGAAAACGGGCTCTGTGCCGGTGTTTTTTCCCAGCTTCCAGAGGAATATAAAGATATTCCTGTAAAAGACATGGGTGATCGACTGATCATCCCAGGATTCACCGACCTTCATCTGCATGCTCCCCAGTACGCTTACCGCGGAACCGGCATGGATCTAGAGCTGCTGGACTGGCTGAACACCATCACTTTCCCGCAGGAAGCCAAGTACGCTGACCTGTCCTATGCGAAAAAGGCTTACTCCATTTTCGTGGATGACTTAAAGCACAGCTTCACCACCAGAGCCTGCATTTTCGCCACCTTGCACCGTCCGGCAACGGAGCTTCTCATGGACATGCTGGAGGAAAGCGGCCTGACAACTATGGTTGGAAAAGTAAATATGGATCGCAACGGAGCACCGGAGCTTCAGGAGAAAAGTGCACAGGCTTCTGCACAGGATACACGCCAGTGGCTGGAAGAAATCAAGGGACGTTACGACCACACCTACCCGATCCTTACCCCACGTTTTACCCCATCCTGTACGGATGAGCTGATGACCGAGCTGGGAAAAATCCAGCGGGAATACCACATTCCAATTCAGTCTCATCTGTCTGAAAATTTCGGGGAAATTGCATGGGTAAAGGAGCTTTGTCCCACAAGCAGATTTTATGGGGATGCGTATGATATGTTTGGATTGTTTGGAACGAAACCTGCAGCAAATGAAGAAGTCTCCAATCCTGCTTCTGCAAGCAGCAATACATGCCCTACTATCATGGCCCACTGTGTTCATTCCACAGATGAGGAAATCCAGATGATCAAAGACCAGGGTGTTTACATCGCCCATTGCCCGGAATCCAACACCGACATTGCTTCCGGAATCGCTCCCATCCGCCGTTATCTTGACATGGGACTTCACGTAGGTCTTGGAACTGATGTTGCCGGTGGATTTTCCCTTTCCATGTTCCGCGCAATTGCCGATGCCATCCAGGTTTCCAAGCTCCGCTGGCGCCTGATGGACCAGACCCAGGCCCCGGTTACTCTGGAAGAAGCTTTTTACATGGCCACGATCGGTGGTGGCTCCTTCTTCGGAAAAGTCGGCAGCTTCGAAAAAGGCTATGAATTCGACGCCATGATCCTGGACGACAGCAATATCCGTCATCCTCAGGAAATCTCCACCCGTGACAGACTGGAAAGGCTTGTTTATCTGTCCGACGACCGCAATTTGGTTGGGAAATATGTACAGGGACGGAAAGTAATTTAAATTTCAGATTTTCAAAATTACGCTTTGATATTTTCTTAAATAATGGTAATCTAGAGCGTATTTGAAAAAGGCTTTCTGCAAGATGTGCGTCACAATTTGCGGGAAATTTCGCTCGGATGAGGGCGCCGTAGCGGGCTACGGCAACCGAATTCGGGTGAAATCTCCCGCAAAGTGGGGCGTACAGATTGCGGGAATAATTTTTCAAACACGCTCTAGTCAATATGGCGGTTACTTAATATTCGCTGTCCCCAGATACTCCCGTATCCGCGCCTCATTCATATTCTCCCCGATCACGATCACGACTTCCTGGCCTGCGGAAATGGGCCTTAGGGAAAATTCTTTACGGGTGGCGTTTAATTCCAGCCAGTTATTGTCGGCGGACACTTTCTGAGCGGAGCCCGAATTCATTTTTTCGTTTTCGGTTACCGCGGCAGCATTTTCTTCTAATTTCACAAAGCCCTTAATTCGGAAAACATCCCCACATTCCGGATCATCCAGAATCTGATGCGCTGCTTTCTCCAACTGTGTCTCGGAAATCTTCAGCTCCATAAAATACAATGACTGGAACCCTTCTTTCTCATCAAAACACTGTTTCTCAAAATCTTCCATCACATACCCGCTGTTGAAAATCCGCTGAAAATCCTCATCTGTAAACGTTTCCCAATCCTTATTCAGTATCTCATTTTCCGTAAAACGTCGTTTACATTTCACACTTTCCAGTGCGCGATTCAGATGTTTCACAGTTCCACTAATCTCTTCCTCAGATGCCTCCTGGCTCTTGCTCAGAACAATACAACCTGCATCAGCTGCCTCTGAAGCCAGAATATACTCTGCCTGTGGCTGCAGCTTCTCCTCCAGTCTGGCATCCAGAATGGTGATCACATTTCCAATCTGATACCACTTATCCAACGGCTCTTCATAAAGGGCATCGAAAAACTCATCCACATCAAAAATCCCGGAAGGCTCAATGAGAACCCGGTCATATCCGCACATTCCCATTGCGATCAGCTTGGTCTTGAAACGTCTTCTGTGGCAGTCCGCATCACATCCACCTGAAACCATTTCCAGCTCGCAGTTCTCCCCTTCCAGGTCATGAAGCAGCATCATGTCCACATTCACTGCACCAAAATCATTCTCCAGAATTCCAATATTCTGCCCCTGGCTCATCAGCCATGCAGCATATTTCTTTATGAAAGTCGTTTTTCCCGAACCAAGAAAGCCTGTAATCAAATCAACTTTAACCATTTTTTAATCTTCAACCTCATTTTTCAATATAAAGCTGGCCTGGAACCTGTTGCCGACCGCTTCGAAGCGACTGGCTCCGCCATGTTTTTCGCAAAGTTTTTTCATGGAAAGAATGCCGATTCCTTCCTGTTTGTTTTGCCGTTTTTTTGAGTAAATTTTCCCATTTTCCTGGAATAATATTCCGTCAAAAGAATTGTCTACCGTAATCAGAAGCATGCCGTGTTTCTTCTCCGTAGCAACTTCAACAAAGCGTTTTCCCTCATACTGACCGGCGGCAGTCACCGCATTATCCAGGGCATTGCCCAGAATCGTACAAAAATCAGTGTCCGGAATAGCAATATCTTTCAGATAGCAGCATACGGAAAACTCGATATTTTTCGCCCTGGCAATACAGCCGTAATGATAAAGGACGCCGTCTGCCGCGGCGTTTCCTGTATATGGAATTGTTACTTTTCCCATCTCTTCCAGTTCCAGATCATCACAATATCCCCGCAAGCCCTCCATATCATTTTTATCAAGAAAACCTTTAATAGCAGCTACCTGATGACGGAAATTATGGCGTGCTTCACGTTCTGCCAGAACCTGCTCCGTGAGCGCATGATAGTAACCTTTCTGCTGATCGATCTGCCGGTTCAGTTCTTTTTCATTTAGAAAATGCTGCTGATCATAAGACACCGCAAAGCAAATCAGCAATGTGGCGACGCCGATCAGACATTTACTCAACATTTGTGGAAAAGTGGTAGTGTAGACATCCACTCCTTCTGAAAAAATACTGGAAAAAAACATGGCAATAGGAATGAACCATAAGGTCTCCCAATAATTTTGGCATTCAATTTCAAGGAATGGTGTTACGGTATAACGGAGCAGGCTGCTAAGCAGCGGATATAGAAGCGCATACACTACAATTGCAATTGCGCTGGTTTCTGCAATTCCAATCGCATTTCCCTGCATTCCCAAAAGTGAACTGACATAAGCTCCGATTGACAGTGCAATCATGACAATATCTGCCACAATTCCAAATACAAACAAATGCACCTTGGTGTATCCAGGGACAAGCCAGATATTTACAGCAGCCATTACAATACAGAAAGCAATAAGATTTATCTTATAAAACGGCACGTCAATTTTCCGGTAATTTCCCACCCACATGCAGATTCCGAAGTCCACAGCCAGACCAATTGCATAGATTACAGTCAGTCTGATCCTGTCTTTATCTGAGATTTTTTCGTGAAACGGAACAATTCGCAGGATCAGAGTGGGGACATGAGCCAGGATACAGAGAAGACTTACAATCGCGATTATAATTGTATTTTCCATATATTTTTACCTCGTTTTAAAGTACTCCATGGGACGGTCCGCCTCTCCGTTTTTCTTCTCCATCCTCTTTAACTCCGGCAATATAGTCAGCAGCATTGTAACAAAACAAAGGCTTCCGCCAATTACATTAGATACCGGCTCTGCCAGGAATACTCCGTGAGTTCCCATTTTAAACACGTAGGGAAGCAGGTATGTCAACGGAACTACAATAAAAACTTTTCTCAAAAGCGAGAAGAAAATGGCCTGTTTTTTCTTATTTAAAGACTTGAAAACAGTCTGTCCAATGTATTGCAGATCCATAAAAATAAAGGCTGCAAAGTAGGTTTTCAATGCCGGAACTGCATCCTTTATCAAGAGCTTATCGGAGCTGAAAATGGCAATCAGATAATCCGGGACAAAGATAATCACGCTCCACATTACTGCTGTATAAACCAGAACCATTACTGCCAGAGTGACCATTGCCTTGCGGACAAGCTTCGGTCTTTTTGCCCCGTAATTGTAGCTCAGGATAGGTGATGTGCCTTCATTTATAGCATAAATCGGCGTCTCTACCATCTGACGGACACTGGATACGATAGTCATAACAGATATGTAAACATCCCCTCCGGTAACCCCCAGAACATTGTTGCAGCAGATAGTTACCAGACTGTTTGTCAGCTGCATAATGAAGCCTGCAGTACCAAGACTGACAATGTTTTTTGCATTCTCTTTGCAGCTTTTCAGCTCTGTTTTTTTCAAAAGACGAGCTTTCATTTCCGCTCTTTTTTCAAGAAAAAGAAGTACATAAGCAGCTGATAGGAACTGGGAAAGAACAGTCGCAATGGCTGCTCCTTTGATTCCGAAACCAAGCACAAAAATGAATAATGGATCCAGGATCAGATTGGCAACTGCACCGATTGCTACAGAAAACATACCAGTTGTCGCGTATCCCTGTGCATTGATAAACGGGTTCATTCCTGTGGCGATCATGGATGGAATCGTTCCGATCAGGTAGATCATCATGTAGGGATATGCATAAACCAAAGCATCCTCAGATGCTCCAAAAAGTACCAGCAGATGTCTTGCAAAAAGCATACCAGCTATCATCAGAATGATCCCGCTTCCGCACACCATAGTAAAGGAAGTGTTCATCACTTCCTGCGCTTTCTGGTTGTCTTTCATACCTCTGTTTATAGAAAAAACAGGAGCGCCGCCACTGCCAAACAGATTTGCAAAGGCAGTGATAATCACGATTAACGGGAAACATAAACCGACTGCGCCAAGCGCTGTAGTTCCCACTTCAGGGATTCTGGCGATATAGATTCTGTCTACAATATTATATAAAAGACTGAGTATCTGTGCCACCAGCATGGGGATTGCAGCGCTGAAAATGTTTCTGGTTACCGTACCATTTTCAAAATCAATTCGTTTCATTTTGTTTCACAGCTTTCTTTTTATTTGATATTTTTATTTCATATTTTCATTTCCAGTTTATGACTTTCTTTCAGGCTTATAACACTCTTTCTGTTTTATTTTCGAGGTTAATTTCAGCATAATTCATCATTCCAGGTTAAAATCCTCTGTACTTTACCCTTAATTTCTACGCCCAGATCATAGACTACATTACTCAGAACATACTCTCCATCATTGACAAAAATCTCGATCAAATTAGGATCCACGAAAATTTCCAAATCAGCTTTTTCACCTGCATCCGGAATCTGGCAATGCAGTTTTTTACTGTCTGTGTGAGGAAATACTCTTGTTCTGTCAGTACATATTGTTCTGCCTTTCATGGAGATCTGATATCCTCCGATGTCCAGACAGTCGCCGTTTTGGAGGGTTGTTTTTATGCAGAATGGGTTACTGCTGCGCAGGGCATCCTGGCTGGAAAGTGATCTGGAAAGGCCCTTTCGCACGTTTGGATGAACCCGAAAACAAACCTGTCCATTCTCAATTTCTACTACACGCGGCAGGCTCATCATACCGTTCCAAATTACCCGTTCTTCCGTTAGCAACTGACTTTTATCACTCTTTTTCAGATGATTTTTATCTGTTGACTGTGTGATTTTTTCTCTCTCATTTTCTTCTCTATCACTATTTTGTTCAAAAAATACAGCAGCTTTACTACTTTTCATTCCAGTCACAGCCTCTGGCATGCGGATCCAACCAATCATAACTCTTCTGCCATCCTTATCCAGATTGGTCTGCTGGGCGTAGAAGTCACCGCCGTAATCAATCAGCGAGTAGTTATCCTCCAGCTCCAGCCTGCCGGTTTCTGTATCAAAATCGGCAAGACAATAACCGGAAACAGCCTCATATTCTATCTTATCCCCACACCTGACAGGAGTCACCGGACAGCCTGTAAATATACGTTGTCCATCCACCTCAAACATATCCGGACACTCGATCACATATCCGTAATTCTTCATTCTGCACTGGGAAAGATAGCTCCAGTTTTCTCCGTCCTTGCTGGAATACAGAATTACTCTGCCGATTTCATGTTTGTATGTACTGCCAAGAATCATATAATAAACGCCATTTTCTTCCCATACTTTCGGATCTCTGGTATCCATGGAATCAGCAGTTTCATCATCTCTGATTACCGGAATGATCTGCTTTTTCCCATTCCAGTTATCGAAGTGAAAACCGTCTTCTGATATGATCATAACCTGGCTTTCCTCGTATTCTCCATCTGCCACATGGATATTTTCATCCTGTTCTTTCAGATAGCGATTTGCAGTATAATAGAGGTACATTTTCCCATCTTTCTCCACTGCACTTCCAGAGAAAACTCCGTTTCGGTCGTAATCCTTTGTTGGAAACAGGGCTATTTTCTCATGGCTCCAATGTACCAGATCATCGCTTACCGCATGTCCCCAATACATGGTTCCCCACATAGGTGCATAGGGAAAATGCTGATAAAAAAGATGATATCTGCCTTTAAAATATATAAATCCATTTGGATCATTGATCCAGTTTTCCGGTGCTTTTAAGTGTAAAAAATCCTGTCTCATGATATAATTTCTCCTGAAATTGTTTGAACTTTATGAGTTTATTTTGCACATTACGTGGAAAAATGTCAAGAGAAAAGGGACTATAACAGATGAATGTCACTTCATACGCAACGTGCATCTATTACAGTCCCTTATATATTCTCTTGTTACATTAATTTGAACCGCCTATTGCTTTTTCGATGTTTGAAGATCCAGCTTTCTTTGAAAACCTCCCCATAACACAAACAAATATTACATCTTCTTTATTACAATCTTTTTGCTTATGCCTCGTTTTACAAAAACCGTTTTGTAGCTCTTTACCTTTTTCCTTGGGACGTAAACTTTCATCCTGGATGGAGTGCCTTTGAAGGCATTGAAGCCTACGTATTTGGCTTTCAGGCGGGAGGTGTAGATTCTCATTTCGTTTAACTTTTTGCAACTATAAAAGCTTTGTTTTCCGATCGCTTTTACTGAACCGCCAATTTGTACGTAAGAGAGTTTCGTGCACTTATAAAAGGCATAGCTCTTAATCTGGATTACATTGTTTCCTATGATAGCCTTTTTCAGGTATTTATTGCTCTTGAATGCTTTGGAGGCTATTGAGGTTACTTTGTAATTCGCGCCCTTTAGGTTTACGCTGTCTGGAATTGTGACAGTGCTTACTTTTTTCTTTATCGGTTTTATATATTCTACCGTGTCGGTGGCGGTAACTTTATAATATCCGTTTGTCGCCGGATGTTTCACTGTTGTGCCCACTTTATATCCAGTCGGCGCAGGTGTGTTCGCCGGTGTCGCCGCTGGCACCGGTGTATTTGTCGGCGTTGCTGTTGGCACCGGCGTATTCGTTGGCATTGGCACTGGCGTGTTCGTCGGTGTTGCCGTTGGCACCGGTGTGTTCATTGGCACTGGTGTGTTTGTCGGTACCGGTGTGTTCGTTGGCGTTGCCGTTGGCACTGGCGTGTTCGTTGGTACTGGTGTGTTTGTCGGCACTGGTGTGTTCGTCGGCGTTGCCGTTGGCACCGGTGTGTTCGTTGGTACTGGTGTGTTTGTCGGCACTGGCGTGTTTGTTGGCGTTGCCGTTGGCACCGGCGTATTCGTTGGTACTGGTGTGTTTGTTGGTACCGGTGTGTTCGTTGGCACTGGCGTGTTCGTTGGTACTGGTGTGTTTGTCGGTGTTGCCGTTGGCACCGGCGTATTCGTTGGCGTTGCTGTTGGCACCAGCGTATTCGTCGGCGTTGCCGTTGGCACCGGCGTATTCGTCGGTAAAACAACCAACTTCGGAATTTCTTCTTCGCGCTTGCTCTGGCACACCGTACAGGTATATGTCTTAATTCCTGTACTTGAAGTGGTAGCCTCTTTCGTTATAACTCCGGCATCCCAGGTATGCGTATGCTCAGTTTCCCCGGAACCACCTTGCGTTTCATCGTAAAAAACAACTGTAACCGTATATGTTATCTTCGTTACACCATCTGGTGCTGTCAGAACATACTGTACCGGATTTGTAAAATCATGAGATCTTCCACTGGTAAACTCATCTGCTACCGCTGTTCCTGTACCAGAACCATAATCAATATTCGGTGCCAGCCTGGTAACATCAGTTCCTTTTGGCAACCGCAGCGTAATCTTACGGTTCTCATTATCAATTTCCCCAACAACATCCTCTTTTAACTGGGAATTAAACGCCTTGTTAAGTACAAAACTATAAAATCTTGCCTCATTAGAAGCCGTCACTATAATTTTTATTGTGACCGGCAAAACTGCCTTTGTTCCTGTATCCACAATTTTATATTGTGACTCATAAATTCCCACTGATGCAGTGACAGTTCCGGAAAAAGTAAAGTATTTACTTCCATAAGAGCCTCCGCCAGGAACCGCAAAGACAGTTAAACCAGCCGGTAAATTCTCAGAAACAACCTGAGTTTCATACTTACCACTTCCACCTGTAACAAAGCCTGAATATATCCACTGCTCTTTTCCAGTTCCTGTAACCGCGTACAGCTCAGTATCTGTAATCGCCAATGGTTCTGTTACGCTCATTGTTCCAAGCACAGCGATCACGGCACCATATTCTCCCGGCAGCTTATCAGTCACATAAGCAATAAGATCTTTTCCATTATCTGATGACTCTGTTATTCTGCCATTATCAATCACTGCCGATGAACCGCTTCCACTTCCAAGCGCCAAATGTATTCCATAAGTATTCAGATCACCCACTGTAATAACCGGCGATACTTTTCCATTGCTATATGTAATCTGAAGCTTCACTCCGGTCAGATCGAGTTTATCTCCAGCTACATAATTAAGTTTCTCAGGAGCTGCAAGCATAGTCAAGGCCGCTGGTGCATTCGCTGCAACTGTAATCGCCCACGGTATTTTTGCTCCAAAGTAATCAAAAGTAACCTGAGTATCCGATGTTTTCAGTGGGCCTGTTTTGTCATAGGTAAATCCACTGTAAATATAAGCTGCACGACCACCAATCGTTGCATACATACTGGCTCTGGATGGATTGAATACATCTCCTTCCACATAAGATTTCTTCGGCTGTCCTGATATTACAATGCTGCTGATATCACTGGTTTTCGGCGCAACAACTTCCATTGAATAAGCAACCTGTTTGCCCTTATATTCTACATAAACATGAGTAGTTCCTTCAGCAGAACTGTCAAAGCCGCTTATCATATCGGCTGTAATCTCAGAATAAGTTGTACCATTTATCAAAAGCCTGCCCCAATACCAAGGTTTTTCTCCCACGTAGCAGGAAGTCCAGTTGTTTTTTACCTCCAATGAAATAATCTCCGGATTCTCCACCCGCTCTGGCAAACCATCCTCTGAAATCTTCCAGTCAGTTCCAAACTCCCAGCCCACGTAAGATTTGGAATCTTTCATCTGTGCCTCTGTGAGAAGTCCACCTGTTCCAATGGAAGCATCAGTTCCGCCGACAAGATTCCCCTCTCCACTCTTTCCATAACAGTTCAGCACATGTCCGCTTAAACCGTAAGAAGAGCTGAGTACATTATCAGCAGCAGTTCCACACATCTGTCCTACACGGTTGTTCGCCGCAGTTACTGTGATTTTTCCTGCATGGAGGCATTCTTTGAGCACACCGCCCATGCCCCCAAACTTCTGAATTTCTCCCGCAATTCCGCCCACATAGACCGGATATTCGTTTCCGTTTGTCTGGGTAACACGAATCGTACCGGTGCTGACACACTTGCTTATAGTACCTATATTCAGACCTGCAATTCCACCTACCCAGCTTTTCATAGGAGCCATTGTCAAATTAACATTCAGCTTTGATGTGCAGCCAAAAATAATTCCGGCAAGTGCATTTTCACCTGCAATTCCGCCAAATTCCGGATATACAACAGCTCCGTTTCCGCCCATATATCCGCTGATTATTCCTGTCACCATACAATCTTCAATATTTCCTTCATTGTACTGTGTGATGACTCCCTGCACGTTCTGCATATCATCATCAAAATCTGCAACTACGCGCAGATTCCTGATTTTTCCCTGATTCATGGCTATCAAAGGCTTCTTCAATCCATAGATCGTATGTCCGTTTCCGTCCAGCGTTCCACCAAAATAAGAGATGGTAAAATTAATTCTTCCCTGTGTCTGAATATCTGAGGTCAGCTGATAATATGCACCCTGATTTTCCTCGATCAAATTCAGATCATCCAAAGAATCGATCTGATAAGGACTGCTGCTTGTACCATTTCCGCCAGCCGGTTTCACAGATGAAGTCCGGCTTCCTATTACACGATAAACAATTCCGCTTTCCCCATCAGATGGGACTGTAAATTTTCCATTCTTCAGTTTCACAAGGATCGCGGAAGCTGCCGGAATGGAATATTTTGAGCCACTGTCTCCGGAAAATATCGGAAATGCAGATGCCTTTTTTGCAGCTATCCGATCGCCTGGAAAACTGTATACACCAGAAGCTTCTCCTGCTGCCACAGCTGTATAAAAATCTGAAAGAAGTGTTTTAAACGGAATTCCTGTTACCTTCTCCAGATAAGCTTCACAGGTAAGGGAGGAAGCATCTACTGTATAAAATCTCGGCAACACAGCCATAGGCTCATAGCTTCCTGCCATACGGTCAATTACGTATCTGACAAACAGGTATGGCATTCCATAGTCCTGGGCAATATCATCGCGATAACTCTTATACATCAAGGAAGAGCCGTTACGAATAGCGGTACTTCCTGCAATTCCGTTCATCCAGCCATTTGTGTCCGTACCGCCCCACAGATAATCCATAACCGTTACTGCAAGTCCTTCGTTTATCCACGTATATTTTTCGGAGGCATTGAATTTTGTTTTCAGCCAGAATACTGCATGCTGTCCCTCGTGAACCAGCAGACCGTTTCTTCTTGTCATTTCACCGGAGACATAGGATGCTGCCGCCGGAGTGTTGATATGGATTGCTGTAATTCCCTCATCATACTGAAACTGACCACTTGCGCCGCTTAAGGTTTCCAGCACAATAGAGAGCTTGCCGGATCCATCTTCCCAGGGAAGATCGCCTCCTGCCAGTGTTTTCAGGATTTGATAGGGCTGTCTGTCATAAATACTCGCCATGTCTGATGCTATGAGAGATGTTTTTCCAGCGGCATCATAATCCGCTTTCATATTTTTGTCCATCCAGATATAGCAATGTTCACCAATCCCAATGCATATATAGGTCTTGCCGCTGCCATTGCTTCTATAAATATATTTTTCTTCTCCTATTGCATAAGTGGTAGTCGCTGCCTGGACGGATATACCATCGTCAGTCTCATCTGCTGATGTAATGGACGAAATAGCGCTTTTTTCATTCAGCGCAGTGACTGAGCGGGTGCTTCCTGCATTCAGCCCGGCCAGGCTTTGAGCTGCGGGAAGCTCACTTCCACTTGAAACTGACGCAGTACTTCCACTGTCATCAAAGATCAGTGTGCCTGTACTCCTCGAATCAGATGTATCCGTATTAATAATCACTGCATACTCCCCAGTAAGTGTTTCCCCGGCCTTTCCCTCTGTCACTGCAGCAAAAACATTTACAACGTCCAGTATTCCCAGAAGCACAAGACAGATTCCCACACACAGACCAATGGATTTTCTTTTTTTCATACACTCCTCCTGTAAAAAATTTCCTTTCCTACAGTTTACCATTTTTACATTCTGTACACTATGTTTTTTTCTGCACTTTTCTGATTAATTTCAACAAAAAATGGGGCGAATGTATCGTTTCCGCTGATACATCGCCCCATTTATTTTCTTATTAAATTACTCTTCCTCAAACTCCAGATCCTTACGGCTCATCTCCTCAATCAGCTCTCTCTTCACCTCAAAAAGCTTCGGAGAAAGATCCACATAAACCTTCTGTGGGTTGGAGAATCGTCTGGACTCGTCCCAGAGAGTGCTCTGTTCCTTCTGGCAGATTGCGCGAAGTTCCATTACTGACGGAGACGTATAAACGCGTTTTCCCTCCTTAATAACCGGAACCAGAAGCTCACGAACCTCGTAAGTGCCGCCCAGAATCTTAGTTTTTTTCCAGGTGTCAACCGGGTCAAATACTACCATAGTTTCATCTGGGTTCAGCTTCTCATCAGCAAGACAGATCAAATCAGCTTTAATCTTGCCTGTGGACTTGCTGTAAATACGATATACTGTCTTATTTCCAGGGTTTGTTACCTTAGCGGTGTTCTCAGAAAGCTTGATCTTCGGAACAAATTCACCTGTCTCAGGATTTTTCACTGCTGCCAGCTTGTATACGCCGCCAAAGGCCGGATTATCATTGGAAGTAATCAGACGTGTTCCAACGCCCCAGGAATTGATCTTGGCATCCTGGGCTTTCAGGCTCTCAATCAGATATTCGTCAAGGTCACTGGATGCGGAAATGGTCGCATCATCAAAACCAGCTGCCGATAACATTTTATATGCCTCTTTGGAAAGGTAAGCAAGGTCACCGCTGTCGATACGGATACCATATTTTTTCAGCTCAATGCCTTCCTCCCGCATTTCCTCAAATACACGGATTGCATTGGGAACACCGGATTTCAGCACGTCGTAAGTGTCTACCAGAAGGATACATGCATCCGGGTACATTCTTGCGTATGTCTTGAATGCAGTGTATTCATCCGGGAAGCTCATGATCCAGGAATGTGCATGAGTTCCAAGTACCGGCACGTCAAACATCTGACCAGTAAGCACACAGGATGTTCCGACACAACCACCGATCACAGCTGCACGGGCTCCAAAAATACCGGCATCCGGTCCCTGGGCACGGCGAAGACCGAACTCCATGATTCCATCACCTTTCGCCGCATAGCAGACACGTGCTGCCTTAGTAGCGATCAGGCTCTGATGGTTCATAATGTTCAAAATCGCAGTTTCCACAAGCTGAGCTTCCATAATCGGTGCTACCACTTTCACCATTGGCTCTCTAGGGAAAATAACAGTGCCTTCCGGGATGGCATAAATGTCTCCGGTAAAATGGAAAGAGCGAAGATATTCCAGAAAATCTTCCTCAAAAATGGAAAGACCGCGAAGATATTCAATGTCTGCGTCTGTAAATCTCAGATTCTCAATATATTCAATTACCTGCTCCAGTCCTGCACAGATAGCAAAACCGCCTCCGCATGGGTTATCACGGTAAAACATGTCAAATACGACAGTCTGGTCAGTTGAGTTCTTAAAATACCCCTGCATCATGGTAAGTTCATAGAGATCCGTGAGCAGAGTCAGGTTATTTGCTCTCATGTTTATTCTCCTTATTAATGAGGCCAGTCTGAGAATCAATTACCTGAATAATTTTCAACAGGCTCCAGACAGGCTGTTTAATTATAAAAATTTTATACGGTAACCATAGACTCACAGGAACAAAGCGAAGTAATTTCTTATAAAGTAAAAAAGTTTCTGGCACTACTACCTTAGAGTGTGTCGAAAAAACTCCAAAAGCTTCCCGCCAGCGACCTATGCGATTCCGTATATTTTGCTTGATTATAACACATTCATCCAGAAATGCACAGGGAAAAGGCACTGGAAATCTTAATTTTTTCCAGTAAAATCAAGGCTTTGCACGAATTGAATAAATTTTTTTAAAAAATTTGAAAAAAGGGGGTTGACTTTTATATGGGTGTTGATATATAATACAACATGTCGCAAGCGAGAAACGACTTGCTAAGACACATAGGGCTATCGCCAAATGGTAAGGCAACGGACTCTGACTCCGTCATTTCAAGGTTCGAATCCTTGTGGGCCAGTTTTGAAAGCACCATATGCAGATATGGTGCTTTTTTGCTCTATAGGAAATACCGTATTACATTAAAGCGTGAAAATTTGTATTTCCTATAGAGCAAAAAGCCCTTCGGGCGAAGATGCGCAGCTCGCTGAGGGGTAAGTAGCTGCGATGCAGCACCGCTCGCGCGCGGAACAAAAGCTGTGCTATAGAAGAAATTGGAGCGCGGAAGTGTGCGAAGCACACTTTTGTTCCTCTATAAGAAAAAATATGTTACATTAAAGTATGAAAGTTGTGTTTACTATAGAATTTCCTATAGAATAAAAAGCCCTTCGGGCGAAAGAGAGGACAGGCAATGTATCAGATGGATGCGCGTGTGCGCTATAGTGAAGTGGATGAAACGCATAGGATAAAACTGGAGTCTGTTCTGGATTACTTTCAGGACTGCTGTACCTTTCACTCCGAGGATGTCGGAGGCGGTCTCGAATTTTTAAAAGGACAAAAGAGAGCGTGGCTGTTAGCTTCCTGGCAGATCGTCATAAAGGAATATCCGAAGTTGGGAGAGCAGATACGGATCATTGCAAATCCATATGCATTTAAGAATTTTTTCGGACACAGAAATCTGATGCTGCAGGATGAGCATGGAAAAGATTTAGTCTATGCAAATTCTAACTGGATATTTGTAAATACGGAAACCGGAAAACCGGTTCGGATCCCGGACGAGGTTGCAAATGCATATGAGTTAGGGGAACCTTATCCGATGGAATATGCTGCAAGAAAAATCCCAATGCCAAAGCATTTAGAAGCGAAAGAGCCGTTTGCGGTACACCGTTTTTGCATTGATTCTAACCATCATGTGAACAACGGCAAATATGTATTGATGGCAGAAGAATTTTTACCGGAGCAGTTTCTTGTGAGCGAGCTGAGGGTAGAATACAGAAAAGCAGCAGTGTTAGGCGATATCATGTATCCGTTTGTGGAAAATACAGAGGAGAAGATCGCGGTGGTGTTAGCGGACAAAGAAAAGAGCCCATATGCGATCATAGAATTTTTCGGAGGAAAAAATGATTAAATTAGGAGAATATCAGGAACTGATTGTTGTAAAAAAAGTAGAGTTTGGAGTATACTTAGCACAGAAACCGGAGGATGAGACACGCGTGCTGCTTCCGGCAAAGCAGGTGCCGCAGGAGGTAAAGATCGGTGACGTGCTGAAAGTGTTTTTATATAAGGACTCCAAAGACCGATTGATCGCAACAACCAATACACCAAAGTTGCAACTGGAACAACTGGCAGTCTTAGAAGTGTTAGAAATCGGAAAGATCGGAGCCTTTTTAGACTGGGGCTTAGAAAAAG
>OGQJ01002130.1_pt1 | contig 15917 bp, 16 predicted proteins | sample 1553161 | NCBI WGS metagenome assembly OGQJ01 (sample SAMEA2579923, study PRJEB22360) | human gut metagenome | biome: human gut; feature: human-associated habitat; material: faeces | place: Denmark | collected 2008/2010 | reverse complement strand
TGCATGTGTTAAGCCTGCCGCCAGCGTTCGTTCTGAGCCAGGATCAAACTCTCATATTAAATTTAATCCTGTCTGTCATTACTACTCTAAAGAATTTCCTCTAGGTTCCTTAATATACAGACTTATATAATCTCCTCAGATCATACCGTCCGCATATCCTCTAGTTCTTTCCTATCTACTCTCTTCTATAGCTTCCCGCTGCCGGGAACCGAACCCTTTCAAGTTCGTCGCTAACGTTTCAGTGCGTCAGCGAGGTGGTTTATATGACACCCTGTCACAAATGTCAACACCTTTTTTCAAAAAAAATTGCAAAATTTGTGATTTTTTTGATAACCGTTTGAATGTTCGTAATTTATAGCATAATTTTTTTTGCCGGTCAATAAAACCTTCCGCTATAACCTCTACTTTCGGCCGGTCGGATTTCTTATTTGTAATATATATTTTACTTGCCAAACAATTTTCGGTTTGTAATATATAAAGAGTTATTTAATTATTTGAGGAGGCTAAAATATCTAGAGAAAACACCAATGCGCCAGTACGGGAAGGTGACGGACCGCGCATTAATCAGGAAATAAGAAGCAAAGAAGTTCGTCTGATTGACGAAAACGGCGAAAACAGAGGAATCGTAGCAATCCGGGAAGCACTTGCTCTGGCGGCGGACGCCGGGTTGGATCTGATCGAAATATCTCCCCAGGCCGTTCCCCCCGTCTGCAAAATTTTCGACTACGGCAAATACAAATATGAACAGCAGAAGAAAAAGAACGAAGCCCGGAAAAACCAGAAAGTCGTCAATATCAAAGAGTTGAAGCTCCGTCCGATGATCGATACCCATGATTACGAAGTCAAAATCAAACAGGCCAGAAAGTTTTTGACGCAAGGCGACAAAGTGAAATTTACGATGCGTTTCAAGGGACGCGAGATGAGCGCAAACGACATGGGGAAAGAGGTTTTAAAACGAATCGTCGACGATCTGGAAGGCATCTGCAAGGTCGAATCGGAACCCAAACTCGAGGGACGGCAAATGACGATGGTGGTGGCCCCGCAATAGTTTCATCACCGTTTCCGTACTTTTTTCAAAGCATGCTTCCGATTCGGCGGCATGCTTTTTTATCGTGCAAAAGAGCCGACGGAAAGATTCTTTTAAATAATGCTTGCTTATTACCCTTTTTTACGTTATCTTTGTCTTGTTTTTCAATTATGTAGATATGTATTATTATCTGCCGCGTCTTCCCAATGCGACCAAGATGGGATTTTTTTCATTTCTAAAACTTTTCATTTATGGAAACCAAAAAAAGAATGATTGCAATTGCAATCGCTGTGTTGGCCGTTATTTGCGGCGTGGTAATCTACAATGTGGTAAAAAGCGATCCTCCTCAGGAAGAACCTGCTCCGCCGATACCGGTCGCAGTAGAAGAACCCGAGGTTGATCCCGTGCAGTACAACAACGAGCGTTTCGGCGAGTGCATTGACGACATTGTCATGTCAATCGTCTACTCTTCCGGCTTCAATCAGACGACGCATCCGACCGGCGAGCGATTCGCTTACGGCTTTAACAATACCGTCGTCGGCAAACGTCTGGTGAAAGAAGGCGAATCGATCACTCCTCGACAAGCTTATGATGTAACCGTAAGGCATCTGAAAGAACACGTTCAGCCCTTCCTGCGTTACATCAGTGTCCAGCTGAGCGACGGGCAGATCATTGCCGTGGCGCATTTTATCTACAACGTCGGCGGCGAAGCTTTTACCGGTTATTCCGAAGACGGTAAGCTGTTAAAAAAGCCGTCCCGCCTGTTGACTGCGATCAACGACGGCGAACAGCCCGAAATCTGCGCCCGCTGTTTCACCGGGTTCCGCAACTTCGGCGGCATAAGGTCCGACGGCTTGCTGAAACTCCGCTGGCTACAGGCCGCACTCTATACGGAAGCCGTTTCGGTTGAAGATCTGAAATCCGCTTATGCGGCCGGCATTTTTGATCTGCATCCTTCCGTATTGTATGAGCACAACCGGCCCGAAAAAGACGGTTATTACACGCCTAAACTTGACATTGAGATCGTTCAGAAAGTCCTTAAACAAAAAGGAATCGGCACTTCGACCAATGAGTTGATGAAATTCTGACGAATCGCATTCTCTGACGAAAAAACTTCCGCTTGCATTAAGCAAACGGAAGTTTTTTTATGCTTTGAAAGCAACGGCACAGCCGACATGGGCAGAACCGGTCCTTCTCTCCGGTCATAAGATTCGGAAAGCTTAAAAAATCATTCGAAACAATCAACACTGCCTGCGTTGACCGGCTGAAGTTCGCGATTCGGAAGAATATCGGCAGCCTCTGCCGAACCGGCCGCATCTTCACACCGCAAAAAAGGTATAAAACGAAGCAACATGAAAAACACGGAAAAGGCGATTCTTTCCGATATATCCGGCAAAAGCGGGAAATAATGCAGCAGAAAACACCAAGGACATAAAAGGATACAAAAAAACTGGGCTGATGAACATCGGCATAAACCGCGAGAACTTCCGGGGATCAGTTTGACGGTCGTGGACAGGCAAAAACACCTTACAGAAAAAAGGTGTTTCCGTTCGGCCATCCCTGCCCGGCCCCAAAAACAATGCAGAAAACAAACTCGTCTTTGCGAGCAAAGAGAATCGGCAAACGGCGCCGAATCCGGCAAACAGAAAAAACGGACGAAAACCAAACCTCGGCCAAACAGAATCCGGGACAAAACGGCAAAGATACCACAACCGCGAAAAAAAAGAAAAAGGCAAAAAGAGAGAAGGAAAGACGGAGAAAGGAAAGACGAAAAGGGGAAAAGACAGAAAAAAGGAAAGATGATGAGAAAAAAAGCCACAGAACAAAGGAAAAAAGGAGAAACGGAAAGAAAGAAGAAAAAACAAGAAAACGGCGAAAGAAAGAAAAGGAGAGAGAAAGGAAGAGAAAAAACTTAAGAGAAAATTGAAGAAGCCGTTACCACCGAAGCAACCGAAAGTGAAAAAGCCGTTCCGGCAAAAGAGAAATAACAGATATCCTCCGGTAAACCGGGAGACTGCAAAGCTCACGATTTGCCTATGATCGAAGGTACGGGATGCAGCAAAGCTTACGGTTTGATCATGATCAACGGCGCGGGGCGGTACTGTCCCGACGCTAAAGCATTCAGCCCCGAGTAAAACCGGAGAGACCGTCAGGCATATAATAAAGCTGCAAATTTTTAGGATCATATGTCTGGCAGGGAGAGCCGCACATAGAAAGATCCCCACGTAAAACGCGGAATTCTTCGTATACGGATATAACCCACCGGCAAGCACCTGAATGGTGCACAGAAACTTGACCGGACGGTTGTTACTTGCACCCGCAAACGGAGCTAAGTCCATTGTCAACTGACTTTGCTCAGCGTCTCCTTTTAGTCGATTCCGTACGTATTCAACAATTTTTTGAGCATACTTCCCGGTGGTATCGACATAGCATCTTTTCGGTTGCTGTATCGAAATTTCGCATTTCTCTGCCATTCATATATCAATAAACTACTTTTGACTTTGAAACACCCCTTAATCAAGCTTACGGAATATTTGAACGGTATCTCCGGCAACATACGAATATGGTCCGGACAGGACTCCGCCTCAATAGTTCCTTTTCCTTTCCATCGGTATCGTTCTCTGAGGCTGAACGTCCGCCGTAAAACGCCCCTTCCGAGATACTTCGCTGCGAAGACGACACGATCTTTTTTTGGTCTATGTTGTGTGTGCTATCGTATACGTATTTATAAAAAAACTCCTTTGCTTTTATTCATACAATTGCCGGATCGTCTTTCTTACAATGGTAAAGAAGCTTTTTATACGCAAATAACAAGACGTAAAAAACACAAGAGAGAGAGAAAAAGAAAAGGGGAGAAAAGGAAAAAGAGGGGAAAGAGCAAAACGGGAAAGAGGGAAAGAACAAAAAAAGAAGGCCAGAAAGAAGGAAAAGGAAAGCGGAAAAGCGGGGAAAAGGAAGAACAGAGAAAGAAACGAAAAAGAGGAAAAAGGGGGAGGAGTAAAGCGGGAAAGAGGGAAAGAGCGAAAAAAGGACAGAAAGAAGGAAAAGGGAAACAGAAAACAGAAAACAGAAAAGAGAAAAAAAGAAAGAAGAGCGGCGAAAGAAACGGAATCGAGGAAAAAGGAAGAACAGAGAAAGAAACAAAAAAGAGGAAAAAGGGGGAGGAGTAAAGCGGGAAAAAAAAAGAGCGAAAAAAGGACAGAAAGAAGGAAAAGGGAAACAGAAAAGAGAAGAAAAGAGAAAAAAAAGAAAGAAGAGCGGCGAAAGAAACGGAAAAGAGGGGAAAAGGAAGAACAGAGAAAGAAACAAAAGAGAGGAAAAAGGGGGAGGAGTAAAGCGGGAAAGAGGGAAAGAGGGAAAAAAGGACAGAAAGAAGGAAAAGGGAAACAGAAAACGAACAAAATGGAAAAAACATAAGTTCTCCTCAACCACGCGCCCTTTGCCGTTTTTTCTCGGTACAAAAAAAGACAGGCCGGGTTCTTATGCCCCGTCCTGTCTAAAACATATCCACCATTTAAAGTGTCAGTCCGACGTTTTCGTCGATATTGCCGCTGATCCGTGCCCAGTAGGTGCCGGAAAGGCTGAGCCATACCAACTCATGGGAAAGTTCGCCGTCCTTTTCGATCATGTTGCCGTCCGCGTCACAAAGAGCAACTTTGGCCAGCGAGCAGGCACCAATCGCGTTCACCGCTTCTTCAAGCGTTACGGCTTTGACGCGGTTGAACTTGGCTTCGCGAATCACCGGCACGCCTTCGTACGTTCCTTTGACGGTTCCGACATCGGCATAACCGGAGGTTTTAACCCATGCGCCGCCCGGAGTCATCCATACTCTCTCCTTGTCGACGACAACATCCTGATCGTTCTTTACGAATACGGCGGTTAAAGAGCAGACACCGATTGCGGCAGATGCTTCTTTATAACTCATTCCCTTGTTCGCTCTGAATTTATCTTCTGCGATAACGTTCAGATTCAGTGCATTATACGTCTTCATATGTTATATATTTTGGGGTTAATAATTTCTATGTTATTTATTTTATGGTATGATTATACGCCGAATCTTTACTTCTGGCAAGTCATAAAACATAATTTTGTATGTCTGCATCATTTTTTCTGGAAAAGCGAAAGTGATGAAAGTATATTATCGGCAGATAAAAATTGTTTAACGGAAAAAGACATGATTGAAGCAGAAAAGCTGACGGCGGAAGAAGCCGCTGCGGAATTGGAAAGAATCGCCAAAGAAACGGCTCGGGCAGACGCCGCCTACTATCAGGACGACGCGCCTTATTTAAGCGACGCCGAATATGACCTCCTCAAACGGCGCAATGAAGAAATCGAAAAGCGCTTTCCCGAGCTTGTCCGCAGCGACAGCCCGTCAAAAAGAATCGGCGCACCGGTCAACAGCGCGTTCGGCAAAGTTACCCATCGGTTCCCGATGCTTTCGCTGGCAGACGTCTTTTCGGTTGAAGAAGCCGAAGACTTTATCGCTTCGGTCAAACGTTTCCTCAATACGGAATCCGACATCGCCTTCATGTGCGAGCCGAAAATCGACGGCCTTTCGTTCACCGCCCGCTATGAGAACGGCACATTCGTTCAGGGCGCCACCCGCGGCGACGGCAGAGAAGGCGAAGACATTACCGAAAACCTGAAAACAATCGCCGAGCTGCCGCTTGAAATTAAAAACGCGCCGGCCGTGCTTGAGGTCCGCGGCGAAGTGTACATGTCAAAAGCCGATTTCCTCGCCTTAAACGAAACCGGCGAACGGGAAGGGAAAAAGGTGTTCGCCAACCCGCGCAACGCAGCCGCCGGCTCGCTCCGGCAACTGGACCCGGAAATCACCCGCAAACGGAAGCTGAGCCTGTTTGCCTACACCTGGGGCGAAGTTTCCGAAAGGGTATGGAATTCACAGGAAGACTTTTTCGTGCATTTGAAAAAATGGGGCTTTCCCGTCAATCCGAACAACCGGTTGTGCCGTAACATTGAAGAAATCGAATCGTTTTTTGCCGGACTGACGGAAATTCGCGCTTCCCTTCCCTATGACATCGACGGCGTGGTATACAAAGTCAACGACATTGCCCTGCAGGAACGGCTGGGCTTTCTTACCCGCACCCCGCGCTGGGCGGTGGCGCACAAATTTCCGGCCGAACAGGCGCTGACGACCGTCCGCGGCATCCGCATCCAGGTCGGGCGCACCGGCGCCCTCACCCCGGTGGCGGATCTGGAACCGGTCAACGTCGGCGGCGTCATCGTTTCCCACGCCACCTTGCACAACGAAGACGAAATCAAACGCAAAGACATCCGGGTCGGAGATACGGTTATCATCCAGCGCGCCGGCGACGTCATTCCGCAGGTGGTGGCCGTTTTGCCGGACAAACGCCCGGACGATTCAAAAGAATTCGTTTTTCCGCATTTCTGCCCCGAATGCGGCGCGCATGCCGTGCGTGAGGAAGACGAAGCCGTCCGCCGCTGTACCGGCGGCCTGACCTGTCCCGCGCAGGCCATCGAACGATTGAAGCATTTCGTTTCCCGCGACGCTTTCGATATTGAAGGTTTGGGCGGCAAAATCATCGAAGACTTTTACAAGGAAAAAATCATCGGCGGACCGGTCGACATTTTCACTTTAAAAAAACGCAACACCGGACAAAAGACGGACCTGTTCGACGCCGGCGAGGGGCTGCAGCTGGAAAAACGCGAAGGCTGGGGCAAAAAGTCGGTCGAAAACCTGTTTGCCGCCATCGACAAAAGAAGAACGATTCCGCTGGCGCGTTTCATATATGCTCTCGGCATTCGTCAGGTGGGTGCCGCCACCTCCCGCCTGATCGCTCAAAATTTTGAAAGCTGGACGCATTTTGAAGAGGAAATGGCAGCAGGAAAAAACGAAAAACTGCTCTCAATCGACGGCATCGGCGAATCGATGGCGCATGACATTGTCGAATTTTTCAAAGAAGAGCACAATATTCTCACCATCCGCCGGCTGCGCGAAGAAATAACGATTGAAGACTTTAACGAGAAAATCGACGCGGACAGTCCGCTTGCCGGAAAAACCGTCGTCTTTACCGGCACACTCGACAAACTGACGCGTTCCGAAGCCAAGGCCAAAGCCCTTGCGGCCGGCGCCAAGGTAGCCGGATCCGTTTCCAAAAACACCGATTATGTGGTGATCGGCGCCGCGCCGGGCTCAAAGGCCAAAAACGCAGCCGAACTCGGCATTCCCCTGATCAGCGAAGACGAATTTCTGTCCATAATCGGCGCCTGATCAGAGAAGCATCATGGTTTTGGCATGGCGGCGGAGCCATTTGTCGGTTCCGCGGCGAACGGTTTTGCGCAACAGCGAAGGGCGGCAACCGGGCAGCAGACGGCGCAGTTCGTCGTCGCCGGCATTTTCAACATAGTCGGCAAAGGCAAATACCAATTCCGTATAATAAGGATAAACTCCCCCGTATACGAATTTTTCTTCGGCAAACCGCCAAAACAAACTGTCCAGCTTTTGTTTCAAATCACCCTCTTTTATACATTATATGTATATATAATACTAAAAATGTATTTTAGCAAGTCCGAAACAATACCGTCCGCGCAAAAAAACGCCGACAAACTTTAATTGACTTTTAAGCTGCTTACTTTACAATGAAAAACAGTTTTCTAACATCAAAGGAGTGGGAAAAAATGTTTTACAAATTATGTCTGGTCGCAGCGTTCGCACTGTTTTCGCTTAACGCGCAGGCGGCGCAGGAAGCTGCCGCGGAAGCCGGCGGGGAAAGAGTAGAAAACGACTATTACAACTGTCTGCAGGCGGCCAGCGGCTACAGCGACGACGAAAAGGCGATCTGCATGTCGGGCGAAATCAAACGTCTGGACCGGGCCATCAGCGACCTTTACCAAAAAACCTTTCTCAAAGTTGAGCGCATTCAGAAATGGAACAACGGCAACGGCATGTTCCGCGGCAACATCAAAGACATGCAGGACCAGTTCAACGGTTATCGCAGCCGCTTCTGTTCGTTTTATGCCACGACCATGCAGATATACAGCGGCTCGCAGATGTACCTGCGCAACGAATGCCTGATGCGGCTGACCACCGATTATTACAACCGGCTGCTGCAGATGTCGCGCGATTATGACGCCGACCTCGACTAATCGTTTTTTAAGGCCTCAAACAGGCGACTTCCGTCGCGGCGGGAAAGGACAAAATACCAACCGTCGTAACGGAAGCCGTTTTGTTTTACGAATTCCGCGGCTTTTTCCGTCGGCATAATGGTGGTTTTGAGGCTGACCGTCAGCCGGTAGTTTTCCTTATATTTGTAAACACCGAAAATAACCTTGATACCGTCCACGGTTACCGCGGCAAAGCTTTTATGTTCGGGATCGAGCGCCGCTTCCGGCAGCCGGCGGGAAGCGCCCAGACAAGGCAACGACGAAAGCTCTTCCGCCGCTTCCCGCGGCAGACCGATCACCTGCTCAATCTTATGTTCCGCAAACGGCAGCAGAGGCTGCAGGTAATAGTCGGCAATTGCCGCCGGCGGCATCAGGTTTTCGCTGACCAGATAGTTTTTGCCGTCGATGCCGATGACGCTCCGTCCCGGATCTTCCGTCGGCAGGACGGAAAAAGAGAACCGTCGCCGCGCGCCGCCGTCCAGTCGGACTTTAACCGCCGGTTTCGGCTGCGCCGCGTCGGAAAACGACAGGATTGTCGCCCTTTGCAGTCTGTTTGCATATTCGTCTGCCGCGGCGTTGCGGCCGTAATAGCCGTTAACCAGCCAGCTGCCGTCCAGCTTTCTCAGTTTTATCTTTTCTTTGCCGAAACGTACGGTTATTCCCGTCAGTTCGTCGGCACCGGCATAAACGAGATCGCCGGCGCTTTTGCCCGACGGTGAAAAATAGGGCATTTTTTTCACGACCGCAAACATGGCCGCCGCCAGCAGCGCTACGGAAACGGACAGCCAAAGAATAATTTTTTTCATTTTTCCTTCTCCAAAGTCATCATCTGCCGTCGTACGCGGCGACGGACGAAAAACGCCGTTGCAAAGAACAGTCCGAGCATCCCCGACGGGAAAACGACAAAACAGAGCCAAACAAACAGTTCCAACCGGTCATCGGCGGCAGCGGCAATCTGCCGCTCCAGATTCTGCAACGCTTTTCGGTCACGCCGGTTCTCATTTTCCGCCCGCTCGATTTCCCGGCGGCGGGAAACGTCTTCACTGTCGGTCAGACTTTTCTTCAAACGGCGCAGACGAGCCGAGGAAGCGGCCTCTTTTGCGTCAAATTTTTCTTTTTCCTCCCGCAGTTTTTCCGCACTTTTTAAATACAGGGTTTCGGCAATGTTGGCGGCTCCCGGTGCCTCCGGAGAAACCGACGGCGGCACGACGGCGCGGCCGCTCAGCCGGTCAATCAGCCCGAGCAAAAACGCCGCATTGCCGGCATAAGGCACGATGCCGTACACCGGATTTTCCGGATCACGGGAAGCGACCCACAGCTCATCCGCGGCAAAATCGCTGTCGGCAACGACCGCCACCGCGGCGTCACGAACGGCAAACGGCAGATAGGGCTGGGCAGATTTCGCCTTGTCGAGAATGCCGCCGCGGTAATGGGAACGGAACTTTCCCTCCGCCAACAGCGCCAGCACCCGTTTTTTATTGTCCTGATTATAGTCGAGAATGACCTGCGTTTTCGACGCGTAGCGGATTTTTTCCGCCGCAATGTCGCCGCTCTGGCCGCCGGTTGCCGCCAATTCGGAAAAATGCAGATCGGCAAAGTTCTCTGCGGCCAAAAGGCTGCCCGGCGTATGAAAACGAAGCGGCCGCCCGTCTTCTCCTTTAGCCCAGAACCACAGCGGATACACCCGGTAACGGCCGTCGCCGCCTTTCACCCGTTCCCCGCGCAGAACGTCGCCGGCCACCCGCTCCGCATGATAATCAATTCCCCAGGTTTTCAGATATTCGCCCATTTCGGCATCGGGCCGGGGCGGATACCCCTGCAGCGCATGTCGGACTTCCGAATAGGGATCGACCAGAAAAACGACTTTGCCGCCGCGCATGACATACTGGTCGAGCGCGTAGGCAAACACCGGCGGCAGACGGCCGGGATCAAGCGCCAGCACAACGCTTATGTCCTGAGGGACAAGCGAGCTGCCGGCGGGAATTTCGAACACTTCGTAATATTCTTGCAAAAGCGCCGCCAGAGAAGCGAAGGCGCTGCCTTTTCCGTCCGGCGAAAACGGCAGCCGCGGCGAAAAAACGCCGATTTTGACTTTCCGTTCTTCGTTCAGCCCGTGTAAAATCCGGTTCAGGTCGCTTTCCAGCAATGCGCGGCGCTCGGGTTTAAGGGCGGGAATCAGAGCGCTGCGGCCGTCCGCGGCAATAACCTTCAAACCGAAATACAGCTCTTCCTCGTTTTCCGGAAAAGGCAGCATCCCCTCGCTCACCGCTTGTTTTTCCATATCGGAAAAAGGTTTTATCCGCCTGATTTCCAACCGTATCTTGTCCGGCGCGGCCAAAACGCAGCGGGCAAGAAAGGCTGTCGTCCGAGCCGCATGGGCGCCGAGTTCGTCCCAGGCGGACTGCAGTTTTTCGGAAACATAAAGCCGTATCGTGACCGGCTGCCGCAAAGCGGCAACCGTTTTCAGGCTTTCTTCCGTCAACGTGTAACGCCCTGACGCCGTTGCATCCAGCTGGCGGCCGCCGACCAGCCGGCTGACGAGCAGATTGGCGGTGACAAAAAGCAAAGCCAGCAGCGCGCCGGCCAAAAGTATCGCGCTCCGGCGCTTCATCTTCCCCTCCTTGCCGCATAAACGGCCACCCAGTTGAAAGCCAGCAGCGCCGCGGTCAGAGAAACGAAATAAAAAACGCCGTCCAGCCCGAAATATCCGTCCGTAAAACTCTGATAGCGGGAAGAAAAGTCAAGCGCGGACGGCAGATAAAAGGGCATTTCCGGCCACACACCGGCAAGCGGAGAAAAAAGCGGCGCCGGATTGAAGAAAATCAGCAGCCAGCCGAAAAACACGCTGACCAGATAAGCCGCCGCCGGCAGAGGAATCAGGCAGGAAACGGCGCAGCCGAGTGCGGAAAGCGCCGCCGCGGCCAGCAAAGCGCCGAAATAGGCGGAAGCCAGATTAAGCGGGTCAACGGCAACGGTGCCGGCCGTCAGCAAGGCGAGCGGCACGGAAGTAAGGATCATCAGTGCCCCCATTGTCCAGGCCGCGGCAAATTTGCCGAAGACCAGCGTCAGATCGTCCGCCGGCAGGGTCAAAAGCGCTTCCAGCGTGCCGGTTTTAGCCTCTTCCGACCACAACCGGCCGGTCACCGCCGGCAGCGTTACGGACAGCACCAACGGCTGAAAAGCGAAATACGAACGCATCGCCGGATTGTCGACGACAAAATACATGCCGACAAAAACCGCAAAAACAAGCGAAAAAACCATATATACGGCAAAAATAAAATAAGCCGAATAATTGAAGAAAAAGCTTCCCAGTTCCCGTTTGTAAAGCGCCGTCAGCATATTTTCCCCTTCCTTTCGTCCGCGGCATTTTCTTCCGCACCGGCCGTCAGGCGGGCAAAAGCGTCGGCAAGCGTACCGTCGGCGGAACAACTGCGCAGCTTTTCGACCGGTGCGTCCAGACGGATTTTGCCCTCAGAGAGCAGCAACACGCGGGATTTGAGCGCTTCCGCCTCTTCCAGCAAATGGGTCGAGATCAGCACCAGGTTGTCTTTGGCATAATCTTTTAAAAAACGGCGGACGACGATTTTCTGGTTGGGATCAAGCCCTTCCGTCGGTTCGTCCAAAACCGCCAGCCGCGGCCGGTGCAGCAGCGCCGAAACGATCCCCGCCCGCCGCCGGTAGCCTTTGGAGAGGTTTTTTATCTTCTCTCCCAAAACCGGCTCAATTCCCAGCCCGACCGCCGTTTCTTTGACCCCGGCGGCAAAATCCCTTTCCGTCATTTTGAAAATCCCGGCCACAAAACGCAGATATTCGAACACCGTCATTTCCTGATAAAGCGGCGTGTTTTCGGGCATGTAGCCGAGCTGGCGCAAAATGCCGGCCCGGTCGTTTTCATATGACAGGCCGCAGATCCGCACGCTGCCCGCATCCGGTGCCAGATAGCCGCAGATAACCCGCATCAGGGTGGTTTTGCCGGCGCCGTTCGGCCCGAGCAGCGTTATCGGTTCTCCCGCGCCGGCCGAAAAGCCGATCCCTTTCAGCACCTCGCGCCGGCCGAATTTTTTCATCAGCCCCCGAATTTCAATCATATTGTTCGTTTTCCCGTTTGACATGAGGTTATAATAAACCGCTTTCTTTTAAATTTCATGCTTATTTGATTATTATCCTCATCATTTCCACAAACCGGCCCGTTTTTTTGAAAATCTTTGATGACAAAACGGCAAAATTGGATTACCCTGATCAGCATCAGAAAAAGAACGGAGCAAAATAAAAGTGAGCAACGAATATTCCCGCGAAGAACAAAACGCGCTGAAAACCGGCCTGTACGTAACGCTGGCGCTCATTGCCCTGTCGCTGTTCTACGTTTCCGGCCGCAAAGCGGTCGAACACCAGGAAAGCGGCAGCTACTACCCGGTATACGCGCGTTTCGGCAGAACCGACGGCTTGCAGGTGGGCGACGTCGTCCGGCTGGCCGGCATGCCGGTGGGCAAGGTGACGGCGGCCAAACTCGACGACAAGTTCAACGCTATTTTGACGCTTGAGCTGAAAGACGGGCTGAAAGTTCCCGACGACAGCAGCGCGTCGATCGTCAGCGACGGCATTCTCGGATCAAAATACATCGAAATCGAACCGGGAGGGTCGGAAGACTACATTCCGGAAGGCGGGGAATTCAGCTACACTCAGGACGCCATGGTGCTTGAGGAACTGGTGGAAAGAATTATCGGCATGGGCAAAGCCAAACAACAATCTGCAGGCAAAGGAGAAGCAAAATGAAAAAACGTCCGGTTGAAACAATTATGGGAATCGTCGTCCTTCTGGTCGCGGCGTTTTTCCTGTTTTTCGCCTATCGGGTATCCGACCTGCAGGTTGTCAGGGGCTATGAGCTGAACGCCAGATTTTTGAAAGTGGGCGGCCTGACCACCGGCGCCGACGTCATGATCAACGGCATCAAGGTCGGCACCGTCATCGGTCAGAAGCTTGACAACGAAAACTACGATGCGGAAGTAAAACTCAGCATCGCGCCGAACGTCAAGCTGCCCAAAGACAGCGCCGCGGTGATCGCCAGCAACGGCCTGATGGGCAACAAATTCATCAAAATCGAACCGGGCAAGTCGGAAGAACTGCTGCAAAACGGCGACGAAATTACCAACACGAAAGACTTCAAAACTTTGGAAGACCTGGTCGGAGAAGTCATTTTTATGGTGACGGGCAATGACAAACAGAACTAAACTTCTACTGCCGGCCCTTTTTGCCGCCGGCATCGGCATTGAGGCGCAGGCCGCCGAAATTCCCACCAACACGGCGCAGATGCAGGCGATGGACAAGATCACCGGCCGCGTCAGCGTCATCAACGTGCCGGTCAACGCCGAAGTAAAGTTCGGCAGCTTTTCCGTTCTGGTACGCGACTGCCGTACCCGTTCGCCGGAGGAAACGCCTGAAAACTTTGCTTTCGTCGACGTGGCGGACACCGTCAACGGCAATGAGCAGGTCAACATTTTCAAAGGCTGGATGCTGTCTTCCTCACCGGCGTTAAACGCGATCGAACATCCCGTTTATGACGTCTGGCTGCTGAAATGCATCGATACCGACGTAAGCGGCGTACTGACAAATTTTCTGGAGTTGTATTACAAAGCCGACGGCTCGGAGTTCACCTCCTGGCCCGGGCTAAACGAAGCCGCCCCGCGCGACCTGGCGGCCCGCGACCGACTGCCGATGCAGCGGACGGTTGAAACAACTCCTCAAAAAGCGAATGTTCGCGAAGACGGCTTTGAAGAAATTAATTTGAGCGGAGAACCGATAGATCTGCTGCCCGCCGCCGTCCGCGAAGAAGGCGAGGAAAGCGCCGCCCAGACGGAAGTCATCCCCTTCAAGCCGGAAGGAACGGACACCGGCGGCAATGATGCGGAAACGGCGGAATCTCCGGCCGACGAAAACGCGCCGCACTCATTGCTCAATTTTCCGCGGCCGGACAACGAAAAGCGCCCGGACGAAATTACAACCGACATAGAAATCCGTGAAAACACGGCTGACGAAGCGGAAACAGTCATTAACAGCGACGCCCGCATTCTCAGCCTGCCGGAAAACGGCTCAAATAACGGTTCGGAACCAAAAGCGGCGGAAACGACTGCTCCGGCAGAAGGAAACAAGGCCAAAACCGGCGAAAATGCGGAAGCGACGCCGGAAACCGGCGGCGCAGCAACCGTTTCTCCCGTTGAGCCGGCAGACGAAGCGGCTGTCACGGAGATGACGGCAGCAGCGGAAGAAGAAAACAAAGCCGAAACGGGTGAAAACCCGGAAACAACGCCGGAAAATGCCGCGGCGCCGAAAGTCAGCGAAGACACTCTGCGCGAACTGGAAGAAGAACTCAGCCGCAAACTTGCGGACGATTAAACGGCCACAATATAAAAACGGAGAAAACGGATGGCGGAAGAAATCGATGTCAGTTTTGTAATGACGGTTTACAACAAGGAATTTTATCTGCCGTCGGTCATAACGGCTTTGCTCGGACAAACGGGGCTTAAAAACCCGGAATTCATTTTCGTCGACGACGTTTCAAACGACAATTCAGTCGAAATTATCCGGCGGATGACCGAAGGCGTCAAAAACGTCACCATCGTCACCAACCCTTACAACCGGGGAATCAGCGCCAGGATCAATCAGGGTATAGCTCTGGCCAAAGGCAAGTGGACGCGGATGCTTGATTCCGACGACATCTTTCCCTTGGACTCCACGGCGAAAATGCTGGCGGTGGCCGGGGAAACCGGCGCCGAGATGATTTACGGCTGTTTTACCAAAACCGGCAAAGATCCGAAAGAACTGGAAAACTGCCGGCTGGAAGAGTTTGACTATCAATACGTGCCCGACGCGATGAGCGGGGTTTTGAACGGACGTTTCACCCGCATGGGACAGTTGATAAAAACCGACGTATTGCAAAAGGCCGGCGGCGCCGACGAACGGGCGTTTATTCAGGACGAATCGATTCCGCTCCGGGCGGCGCTTTATGCCAAAGGCATCGTCAAAATGACGGCAAACGTCGTATTGGTGCCGAAAGAAATCGGCAACTTTTCCGGCAACAAAATACAACTCGACCACGATCGTTTCATGGCCTATTACTGGATGCTGAAAGACCATCCGGAACTGCCGGACGAAGCCCGGCGACGGATGTATTTGCGCGCGGTTTCCGCCTTTTGGAAATTTACCAAGAAAAGCAGGCAGTTTCCGTTTTTCACCTCCGCTTTTGCCCGTTACCTCGGATGCAAGCTTCTGGCTTCAAAACCGGACATGAAATATCTCGACCGGATGTATCAAAAGTTTGCCGCCCTGACCGACGTGCGGCGGATAAAACCCTAAAAACCGAAAAGCGGTATATTTACATCACCCCGGAACGTAAAGTTTCGGGGTTTTTTTTAAGGTTGTTTTCATAAGGTTTCAGTTTTTTTATAGTTGTTTTCATTTTGCCGGTTAAAAACAAAAGAACTCCGCAAACCCGGCTGGTAGTTTTCCCGATACAAAAAATCCTCTTTGAATTTTTTTCAAAGGGGATTTTCTTTTTCCCTCCGCTTTCCGGGGTACTGACCATTTACGGGGAGGGTTTGCAGTTGACTGGTTTGCCGCTTAAAAAACTCCCGGAGTTATCCGGGAGTTTTTTCTCGGGAGATTGCGCTTTCACGTTTTCCGAAAAGCGTAGTTCAAACCGGCGGCAAACGTCTGCGGTCAGAACGCATAGTTTAAGCCGATGCCGACG
>OGQJ01002120.1_pt1 | contig 16012 bp, 11 predicted proteins | sample 1553161 | NCBI WGS metagenome assembly OGQJ01 (sample SAMEA2579923, study PRJEB22360) | human gut metagenome | biome: human gut; feature: human-associated habitat; material: faeces | place: Denmark | collected 2008/2010 | reverse complement strand
CTGGGCGAGAACATCAAGGGCGCACACATCCTGAACGACAAACCTTCAGGCCCATGCGCTGCATGGTGACGGCCAGCAGAGACGTGACCATGGATTTGCCCACGCCGCCTTTGCCAGAGGCGATGGCGAAGATGCGGGTTCTGATGCCGGGTTTGTTGAACGGGTTCTGTTTACGTTCCGCTTTGAGGCCGGCCACCAGCTGGGTGAGTTTGTCTTGGCTCATGGAGCCGACTTCGATGCTGGGAATCAACGTGGCATCGGGATAGGAGGCGACCGCGCCGTTGATCTGGTTGGTGATGGTCTGCGACAGCGGACAGCCTTCCACGGTCAGTTCGACCCGCACCCGTACGTCGTACGTGTTGGTTTCGCCTGCCACTGGCGTGGCGTCAATGGCTGCGATCATACCCAAGTCGGTGACGGACCTGCCCAGTTCGGGGTCAATCACTTTGCTTAGCCGTTCGTAGATGCGCGCTTCGATGGTGCGCTCGTCGCTCATGCTTCCTCCTTATGCCGCGTACCACAGTAGCGGTTCGCGGCACGGCTCGCCAGATGGTGTGGCGATTATTCAACTGTTCCTGTGTCGAGCAGCTGTTTGAATTGGTCTTCGTTGAGCATGGGGATGCCCAGTTCCTCGGCTTTTGCGGCTTTTGAGCCGGCATTCTCGCCTACGACGACCCAATCGGTTTTCTTGCTGACGGATCCTGCGGCTTTGCCTCCGCGCAGAACGATGGCCTCTTTGGCGGAATCGCGGGAGAATCCTTCCAACGAGCCGGTGACCACGACCGTTTTGCCTGCCAATGTCTGTGGTAGTCCGCTGGCTTGGGCTTGTCCGACTCCTACGCCGGCGGCCTTCCATGCGTCAAGCACGGCACCGCGCCAATTGCCCGGCTCACGGGCCGCGGTGAACCATGTGACTACGGATTCCGCAATTTCCGGACCAATACCGTCGATTTGGGACAATTCGTCCACGCTGGCATGTTCGATGGCATCCAACGTACCGAACGCGCTGGCGATGGTGCGTGCGGTGGGCGGTCCGAGCCTGCGGATGGACAGGGCCACCAGAACGCGCCACAGGTCGGCATGGCGGGCTTTGTCCATTTCGTCGAGCATCTTGCGGGTGTTTTCCGCCGGACGAATGTACACCGGCTGCACGCTGGACGTGCCTCCACGGGATACCTTGATTTCCTCGCGGATCACCACGGCGTCATCCGGCACCACGTATTGCGGATATTCCGCGGTCTCGTCGATGTCGGCATCCTTGCGTTTGCGGGCGGCGGTAGGCGCGGTCCAGAATGCGGGCACCTGATGCCATAATCCGGATCCGCCCACGCGTTTGCGCACTTTCTTGATCTTGCCGTTTGACCCGACGGTCTCGTGGATTTCGATGATTGGGGCCTCGCGCCAGACGCGCACATCCTTGAGGTCTGCGGACGTCAACGAGAACAGCCCGGCCTCGCTGGACAGCACAGGTGTCTGCATGGGCGGCAGTTCCAGTCCCGCCACCGGCTCGTACGGTTCAGGCTCCTCACCGGGTTTCACCACGATTTCGGTGATGTTCGGCGCATACGTGTCGATGGAATCGGGCCTGTCCTCTTCGGGATTCGTCAGCGCAATGGCTGATTGGTCGCCCAGATGTTCGATATCGAACGCCTTGCGGGACGCCAGATTGATGATCCGCTCGGTCAGCTGCGCCGGGCAGGATTCCACGTTCGGGCAGCGTATATCTTTGTCTCCCTCTTTGGCGGGAGCGAGTTCCGCGCCGCAACTCGGGCAACGCGTGGGCATCACAAACCGGCGGATCTGGCCCTCGCGTCCCTTGCGTCGCTCCAGCACCGGACCGACGAGCTCGGGAATCACGTCTCCCGCCTTGCGCACCACCACGGTGTCGCCGATGAGCACGCCTTTGCGTTCCACTTCAAAGGGGTTGTGCAGCGTGGTACGGGATACTGTGGAACCGGCCACGTACACGGGCTTCAACACCGCCACCGGAGTCACACGTCCGGTGCGCCCCACCTGCACAGTGATGTCAAGCAGCTCGGTATTGACTTCTTCCGGTGGATATTTGTAGGCGATGGCCCAGCGCGGCGCACGCGATGTGGCGCCAAGGGAACGCTGCAATCCCAAATCGTCGACCTTCACGACGATGCCGTCAAGCGCGTGTTCGATGTCGCCTCGGTGTTCGCCGTAATAGTCGATCATGTCGAGGATTTCCTTGAACGACGTGACCTCACGGTTGTGCGGAGAGACGGGCACACCCCATTTCTTATACAATTCGTAGGCTTCGGATTGGTCGTTGACCACATCATGGCCGCTGCCGGCGTGCCCCGCACCCCAACGCAGCGATCCGATGCCGTGCGCGTAGAAGCTCAGGCGACGGGTTGCGGTGATACGCGGATCCTTCTGTCTCAGGCTACCTGCGGCCGCGTTGCGGGGATTGGCGAATGGCGCGCGACCGGCGTCCTCGTTCTCGGCGTTCAGCTTGTTGAAATCGTCCCATCGCATGAACACTTCGCCGCGGATCTCCACGAATTCGGGAATGTCTTCCTCCAGTCCGGCAAGGTTCTGCGGAATGGTGGAGATGGTGCGCACGTTGAGAGTGATGTCCTCGCCGGTCACGCCATCGCCTCTGGTCAGACCCTGTTCAAGCACGCCGTTGCGGTAGATGAGGTTCAGCGCAAGACCGTCGATTTTCACCTCGCAGGTCATGGGCAGTGGCTTCGATTCGGGCCAATCCAATCCCCTGAGCACGCCGTCGTACCATTCGCGCAGCTCCTCGATGGAGAACACGTCATCGAGGCTCATCATGCGCGATGGATGACGTACGGAAGCGAAGTCGTTGGAGAACGTGCCGCCCACGCGATGGGTCGGTGACTGCGGTGAGTCAAGTGATGGGAACTGCGCCTCAAGCGATTGCAGGCAGCGCAATCTTGCGTCATATGCCGCGTCGGATGAGACGGGGGCGTCGTCGATATAGTATGCGATCTGGTCTGATTCCACCCATGCGGCCACGCGCGCCCACAGCCTGGCCGCGGCTTCGGCGCTCATCGAAGCCACATCAACCTTGTCGAGGCGCATGGCGTCGGCATCGGTCGGCTGCAACGCGGCAATCCAACGTTCGCTGCCCGGAGTCAGCGAAGCCAGCCCCTCATCGGCCACGACGGCCGCGGAACTACCGTCGCTCTCCGGCGCGTCGAAATCCCATGCCAACTGTTCGGAATCATCACGATTCGTCATTGTCACCGCTTTCCCATCATTTCCGCCATGCCGCGCGGATGTCCACGCCAGCACCGATTATCGCACAAATGTTCGACCGTTTTGTTAGTTGTTCAGAGAGCGCAGGAACTGCACCTGCACCACGTCGGCACCGTCATGGTCTTCGTAATCCATGCGCATCGCGGCCACCGACAGGGTGCGTGCGGGCACGAACATGCCTTTGTCCACGCAGACGCGGGCCGCTTGGTGCATCAGGGGCGCGACCGGCGTGTTCGGCCATACCGGCAGTCCGGCGTCGGCGAGCACGTGGATGGCTTCCTGCACGTTGGTCGGCACCGGAATGCACTGCGATTGCGCTCTTCCGATCAGTTCCTGCAGTTCGCTTTCGAGCATGGCGATACGTCCGGGGGCGATCTCCTCGCTCATGATGTATGAGGCGGCGGCAAGGTCGAAGTGGTCGCACATCCATTCCGCATAGGCGAGGCGATAGTAGGCGAATGAGGCGTCTTCCCGGTCAAGCGCGACGTTCAGCGCGTTGAGGCATGCCGCACGTGCCGGATCCCAGTCCTCGGCACGCCCCAGCTGCACGGCGAGCTTGAGGTGCGACAGCGGGTATGCGGGGGCGTAACGCACCATGGCGTTCAGATGCGGCAGCGCGGCATCGACGCCTTTGACTTGGGCGAGCAGGTCGGCAAGCTCCATATGCATGTAGAACAGGTTGTCGGGAATGAGCACCGTTCTTTCGCCTTCGGTGGCGAACATGCGGTTGTAGATGACGCGTTCCGCATATGAATTGAAGTACCGCGGCACGCCCGGATTTTCAGCGAAGATCCGGTCCATGCGTTCGAGTGTGGACTGGGCGGATTCGATGGCCCGCTCGACGTCTCCGGAGAACAGCATGTCTCGTGCCTTCAGACGTTCGTCATCGAGGGATTGTGCCAGTTCGAATGAGAAGTCGGGCGTGTCTTCGCCGTCGATCAGCGCGCTGGTGACCTGCGGTGCCAATTCGGTCAATTCCGGATCGGATATGGAATTGATGATGTCCATGGCCTGTTTGGCTTTGGCCACCGATTCGAGTCCGTCGCTTTGCGCAAGACGATGGAACTCCCCCACGGCGCGCTGCAACAGGTCGACACGCTGGATGGACAGGCCCATCATGTTCTCACAGCCGAACAACTGCGCCGTGCCGTCATCAAAACGAATGTCGGACAATTCGGGTTCTTCTTGGCTTCCCGCCGGTGAGAATCGGCTGTCACGAAGGTCGAAGGCCGCATCGATGGGTTTGAGCGCGCCTTTGCCGTCCACGTCCATTTCGGCGTCGAACATGCGGTATGTGGCGATTGGATGGGCCAATCCGTCAGTGTCGAGCCGCTTCAGGAACTCGTCGCGGGTGAAGGTGACGGTCACCAAGTTGCGTACGGTCGGGTTTTTGCGCAGCTGCGCCATCGGATCGTCGTCATCATCATCGAGGTAGGTGTCGTACTCCGTTTTGTCGCTGGCGTCGTCCCGCATGGAGGCGTCGTCATCATCGGCGCGTCCGTCCGGTACCGCGAACGCCATTTCGTCGAAGTCGATGTCTTTCATCAGGTCTTCGAACTGGCCGTCCACCGTATCGTCTCCAGTGCCAACGCTATCCGAGCCAGCCGAATCGTCGGAATCGATTGATTCGGATGAGATATCGGCGGTTCTCGGAGTGACGGGCCGAGCCGGATCACCATGGTAGTCGCCGTCCTTTGGAGCGGCTTTGGATCCGGATGGCCTCATGTCTCCGGTACGGATGCGTTCGAAGGCGCTTAACGCCTCGCTCATCAACTCGCTGATGGCGGAATCCTGTTCGGCTACGGCCTCTTCCAGACCAATCGAATCGATGTGCATCGACACGCGTTTGACATTCGGATCGGCTCCGAAGCTCAGCGCGGCCATCATGAGTCCGACGCGCAGATTGTAATCGACGCTCATACGCGTGCGTTCGACGTCGGTCAGGTCGATCCACGCGCGGCGCGATACGTCGTATCGGGTGAACGGCATCATGGACACTCCAGCAGAAGTGAAGCCGATTGCGACTTCGCCGTCGCTGAGGTCGCACCGGAAGTCAACGTCGAAACGGTATGGCAGACGCAGGCTGCGCAGCAGACGGGACATGGTCTGCCGGTACACCCATTCGGAACCTCCGTCGGCGCCGGAATCACCTTCCAACACGTTGTCCTTGGTTGATTCGGCGACTTCACGCCGGAAGTCGGCCGCGATATCCGCCAGTCGGCTGGCGGCCTGGATGCCGTCTTCCCGGTTCGGGTCGAGGATCGCGCCGAACCGGTCGTCCGGTTTCAACGCGATCAGCGCCGGATTCTCCAGCAGGGCGAAGTCGATCTGCGCGGCTTCGGCACGCGTCACCGTGTCCTCCGTGGGGAGAGCGCCGATGCGTGCGTTACGTTCCAGCCATGAGCTGACGGCGGCGAAGCGGTTGAGGTTGCCCTCGATGTTGAGGGCGCACAGCACTGCCGAGAACGGCAGGGAGGAATCCCATGCGAAGTAGCATCCGGAATAGCTGGATGTGTACAGGTGCAGCGGTTCCGCTCCGTGCACAGCTTCGAGCCCTTGATCGGTATCGAGCGCGTGGGCTTCGCGCATCAGATCGGCGAAGTAGTCTTCCAGGCCGGAGGCGCGCATGCCATGCGACCGGGCGCTCATGGTGTCTCTGATGGACCGTCGGATGGCGCCTATGGGCGCTTCGCGGTTGAGCCTGCGGAAAATGTTGCCGGAACCGAAACCGACGAGCAGGCCGTTCATCTGTGGCAGCATGTAGGCGGCGAAGAACGCGATGGTGATGGCGTCCCGATATTCGAGGTCGAACCGCATATTCGCTGGCAGGTTGGCGCGCATTTGCTCAAGCGTGTAACGGCTGCCGGTTTTGAGCCATGAGGCGAGCCACATCATGCGACCGCCCGGCATGCGTCCCACGACGCCGCCTTGCGTGGCGCGCACCGTTTTCGGATTGCGGCTGGCCGCATGGCCGAGTCTTGGACCGTCCGCCAACGTAAGGGTTTCCTCTTTGACGAAGACGAACCGCGGTTCGAGTTCCTGCGTGTCCATGTCCGGATCGGTGCCGGCGAAGACACGCGCTTTGCCGTCCGCGAGCGCGATTTGGGCGAAGTGGTCGCTGTCGGTGAACAATCCGATGGAGAAGGCATGGCCGTGGGTCTGCGGCAGTTGGGCCCATCCGAGGCGGAATCCTCCGGGCACGCCTTCGAATCCGTCGATGATGTGTCGTTTGATGAGCGGATTAAGCCGGATGGCGTTGCGGGTCAGTTCGTCGACGATGTCGTCGGGCTTGTCAAGCGCCTTGCCGAAGGGGTTGGCGTGGATGTGGCGCGGCGTGGCCTGGTTGACGAGTCGCCGCACATTTTGCCTGACGCGTTCGAGCATGGTCCGGTTATGTTCCGGTTGGCTGGCCGGGTCTGATGGTGTGCGGTGAGACATGTGTGCCATTCTTTCAATCCAACGCGACATGAAGCTATTAGAATAATGACGTGACTTTTTCGAAGCAGCGTTTTCAGGCACGTCGTCGTATGTGCGCAGCCATTGTAGTCGCTTTCGCGGTGATGGTGGCGGTCGAGTGCGTGTTGTGCAATATGCCGTTTTGGCGTTCCTTGGCCGCATCGGGTGATTCCGCCGCCGCGTACAACGTGCTGGGCCCTGGGCTCGAACGTACTGACGAGGGGTTGTTGAAGGTCACCGATCCGACGCAGGCATATATGCAGGTCGATGCGGATGGCTCGTCGGAATATGTTCGTATGGATCCGGTGTCTTCGAAGGCGTTGGATAAGGCAGCCAGACAATCGGAGCAGGTGTTGCGCACGGTTCGCGTCCGTCCTGATGTCAATCGCAGGGCCGGTACGGTCAGTTCGGTGTCGGTGTCTTCGCCACGTTCGCTGTATGTGCATGCGGCGGCTGCAGGTGGTTCGGTGTGCGTGCGGATTGTCGAGCCGAAGGGTTCGCTGATTCCGTTTGATGCGGTGCGTGCGAATGTGCGTGTACCGTTCGCGTTGAATCCGTTGCGTATCGGCGTGATGGTGGCCGTGTTGGCGATGGTACTGGTGTGGAGGCCTGGTTCGCGGTTGTGGCGGATGCCGTTGGATACGACGAGTGTGAGGCAGCGTGCGTGGCTGGGGGCGCTGCTGGCGGTACCTGTTGTGGTCACTTGTGCCGTTGTGGTGTGGCAGCTGGTGGAGGCGGCTCCGTTGAGCTTCCATACGAAAGGCACGTACACGTATGATTTCGACCAGTACGATTACGTGGCAAGGGCGCTGCTTGATGGTCACGCGTGGTTGGATTTGGATGTGCCGGATGCGTTGCGTGACGCGGCGGATCCGTATGATGTGGCCACCCGGCAGCGGTTGCTTGCCGATGGCGTAAGCCCAGTGTATTGGGATTACGCGTTCTATCAGGGGCACTGGTATTCGTATTTCGGTGTGGTTCCCGCGTTGTTGTTGTTCCTGCCGTATCGGGCGGTCACATCGTTGTTCGTCGATGGCGGGCTGATGATGCCCTGCGGTGCGGCCGTGCCGCTGCTGATGCTTGGTTTTCTGGTATTCGGATGTCTGCTGGTGATTCGTGTGATATCCCGAATTCGTCCGAATGCGCCGTTGGCTGCGGTCAGTATGCTGTGCGTGTTCATGCTGTTGGCTTCCAATGGTTTGTATCTGTGGTATCGGACGAATTTCTATTCGGTGCCGATCGCCGCCTCCCTGTTTCTGAGCGTGTTGGGATTGTGGCTGTGGTTGGGCGCCGCCAAGCGGGTGCCGGTGTCAGGCGATCGGATTCGTGAGGTTGATGGCACGCAGTCGTTGTCGTTGCCCCATCTGGCTGCAGGCTCGATGTGCATTGCGGCCAATCTGGGGTGCCGTCCGCAGTTCATTCTCGTGGCGTTGCTGGCTTTCGTAATATTCTGGCCGCAGATTCAGTCGATTTTCCGTCACGCCTCCAATGATTCCTCCCTTCCCCATATGTCGGTCTGGCGTCTGATGCGCGCGCCGTTGGCCGCATTGCTTCCCGCGTTGATTGTGATCGTTCCTCTGCTGGCGTACAACGTGGTCCGGTTCGGATCACCGCTCGACTTCGGCACCTCATATCAGATGACGGTCACGGATATGACCAGTTATCGGCAGCCATTGTCGAATCTTGCGCTGACCGTCGCATATTACCTGTTCCTGCCGTTGCGGTTCACGGATGCGTTTCCGTTCCTCGCCGTCAGTCCGGCGCCTCTTCCCACTTGGGGATTTACCGAGGCAATGCCTGGCGGCTTATTCACGATAGCTCCGTTGACGTTGGCCGCGCTGGCCTGCCCGTTCCTCTACCGGCGTATGCGCAAGGCCGGGCGTACGAACACATGGCTGTTGTTGACATCCAGCCTGGCATTGGGATTGCTGCTTGTGGTGATTGACTCCCGCATGGCTGGTTTGGGATGGCGGTACATCGCCGATTTCGGATGGCTGTTTGCCTTGGCCGCGTTGCCTTCGTTGCTGATCGTACTTGATTGCGGCAAGCCACGTCTGCGTTGGGTATGTCGTGCCGGATTCCTCGCGCTGCTGCTGTTCACGCTGGTTGTCGCGCTGATGTCGTTGTTCCTGCCCGGGCGTGACGATGAGATGTTGCGCAACAATCCCGCCCTCTATCTCGACGTGCAGTCCTGGTTCATGTTGGGTTGACGTCCGACATAAGCTACATCCAGTAAAAATTCAGGTTTCTTTCCTGATTCATATAGCAGTTTTTCCGGTTTGCTCTGAGTTTCATCGGCAATCATAACGATTGTCATCATTGTTGCTTTGAGTTATGTTCCGGGGGTCGCCAACCATGAAACCGCTTTCGCCGCCACGCAACCATCCTCGGGCCGCACGTTGGATGCCAAAGGCGACATCGTGCTGCTCACCACCGAACTGGGCCGCGACGACAACGCCGTGCAGGACCAGGTCGTCAAACTCGATGCCGAAACCAGCAGTGTGACGCGACTGTTGGATTTCGGCAGCCTGTTCGCCGATTACAAGGCGTCCGCCACGCATGCGGGCACGGACGATTCGGATGAACTGCCGGTGAACCTGCGCGCGGTTGCGCCTGCAGTTCGTTACAATCGGCGGTATGGGTTTCTTCGATTCGCTGTTCGCCGGTAAACGTTCCACACCGGCTTCGTCCGTCACGTTCCATCTCGACCAGGCTGCCCACATGTACGAGGACGGCAATATCGGCTTGGAGGCCACCACGCTTGATATCACACCTGACAGCAAGCGTGTGGCGGTGATAGGTTTGAACGGTGCCGGCAAGACCACGCTGCTCAAATTGTTGGATGGCGCGTTGGCCGCCACGTCCGGAACGGTCCGCATCGAAGCGGACGGTACCGCATACGACCCCGCCGTGAAACGCGATCTGAAGCATGTCGAGGATCTGGTCGGCCGCGTGCGGCGCGAAGAGATTCCGAACGCCTACTACAAGGCGGCTTCGATTCGTGAGGCGATCGACCTGCCGTTGAAGAAGCACAAGGTGCCGGAAAGCGAACGTCAGGCGATCATCGGCAATCTGTTCGCGCATTTCGACTTGGCTTCCGTGGCCCGCGAGCCGGCCTCCGCTTTGGATAGCGAGAAGCGGCATCTGCTGGCGATCGCGGCCGCGTTGAGCTTCTCCCCCGCTGCGATCGTCGCCGACGAGCCGACCAAGGGCTTGGACGAGGTGGCGTCGGCGCGCGTGGCGAAGGCCCTGTTCAGCTATGACAAGCAGGTGGTGTTCGCCACGCATGACACGGATCTGATCGTCCGTCCGGAATATGCGATCGGCCGCGTGCTCGTTGTCGACGACCATCGTGTGGTGTTCGACGGCGTGCCTCGTGAGGCGGTCGATTTTTACACGGATTTGGTTCGTTCGAAGTATGAGGCGGCGAAGGGCGACAGGGCGTAGAAGAGATTTCGGACTCGGCAGTCCGTTCAGCCGATCAGTTCGTTGACGGTGTCGATCACCACGTACACGTTATGCCGGAAATCGTCCGGTTCGGGCAGTAGTGAGATGGCCAGATAGCCGTTGGAGGTCATGTCGAAGAAGTAGCCGGGCTGTCCGGATACGCCGTGGCGTTCGATCATGTGCAGCACCAGCTCGTTCTCGTCGAGCACGCTGGGCACGCGCAGCAGTACGTTCCATCCGCCTTCGGCACGCAATACGCTGACAAGACCTTGCTCGTCCGCGTCGAGCATGGCATGCAGTGCTTTGAGATTGCCGCGCACACGTTCCTGCACGCGCGCGGTCTGCGATGGCGCCGCTTCAAGCAGTGCGGGAATTTGTTTTGCGACGATCTCGCTCATGGGCAGATAGTCGTCGGCGATCACGTCGAGACGACGCTTGGCTTCCGTCACGTCTTCTGCCGGTCCGGACACTTGGATCCAGCCGACTTTGGCATGCGGTGCGGCGAGCATTTTCGAAAAACCGTCCAACGCGAATGTGAGCGCGCCACGCTCCCCCGCGAGTCGTGCATTGCCTTCGAATGGTTCCAAATCGTAATCGTAGAACACTTCGTCGGCGATGATGGCCACGTCGTGGTCCCGGCACAGGCGGACGATCGCCTCGCGTTCCGACGGTTTGACGTACGAACCGGTCGGATTGTTGGGGTTGATGAGCACCAGCGCGCGGATGCGATTGCCGTCCGGGCCTTCCAGCGCGGTTTTCAGTTCGGCCACGTCGATGTACCAGGAGCCGTCGAATCGTTGTTGGTATTCGATCATGTCGACGCATTCGAGGCGTGCGATCGATTCGATGAGCGGATAGCCGGGTTTCGGTGCGAGCACGGCGTCACCGGCATCACACAGCAGTTTGATAAGCCACGAGTAGGCTTCGGAAGTTGAACTGAGGATGTACAGGTCGTCCGGCGAGCAATGGCCGATTTCCTGCATGTCAAGGAACGCGGCCAGCGCCTCACGCGCGTAGCGTTGGCCGCGCGGGTCGGCGGAGTAGATGTCCGGCACAAGATCCGGAGCCAGCGCGTGCCGTGTCGGATTGGAGTCGTTGAGCTTGCCGAGCGGTCTGCCGGCTGTTTTGGCGGTGGCTTCCGCCTTGGCGATGGGATTGGGCTCACTGATGTCGACTCTTGAGGAAAAACGCATGCTCTCCACCCTACTCCATGGACTGCCGTCTTCCATCTGCGGCACATGGAACAACGAAAAAGGCCGTCCGACGAATCGGACGGCCTTGTGACAACCTAATCGGTCAACACATCACTTCTGCTTGGTGCTCGCGTAGTATGCGGCGCCGATGATGCCGGCCTCGTTGTGCAGCTTGGCTGCGACGATCGGGGTCTTGATGTCGATGTACGGCAGGAACTTCTCGGAGACACGGGACACGCCACCGCCGACGACGAACAGCTGCGGGTCGAAGTAGAACTCCATGAGGGAGTAGTACTTGGTCAGGCGCTTCGCCCACTTCTTGTAGCCCATGTCGAGCTTCTCGCGGATGGAGGATGCGGCGTACTTCTCCGCGTCGCCCTTGCCCTTGAGCAGTTCCAGATGGCCGAGCTCGGTGTTCGGAATGAGCTCGCCGTTGAAAATCAGCGCGGTGCCGATGCCGGTGCCCAGCGTGGTGGCGATGACGAGGCCATCCTGGCCCTTCGCGGCGCCGAACTGCTGCTCGGCAAGACCGGCGGCGTCAGCGTCGTTCACCACGGTGACCGGACGACCGCAAGCTTCGGAGAACACTTCGGTGACGTCCACGCCGACCCAGGACTGGTCCAGGTTGGCCATGTAGCCAAGCTTCTCGCCCACATGAATCGGAGCCGGGAAGGCGATGCCGACCGGAGCGGACTCCGGAACCTCGAAATGCTCGAGCTGCTGGCGAACGATTTCGCCGACGGCCTTCGGAGTGGACACCTCCGGGGTGAGGATCTTCAGACGCGGTTCGGCGAACTCGCCCTTCTCGAGGTTAACCGGGGCGGCCTTAATGCCGGAGCCACCAATGTCAACGCCGAATGCCTGTGCAGTCTCAATCATCTTCAACCTCTCTATCAAGGTATGTTATGGGTGTATTCGAACCGGTACGTATTATGGTAACTCGCAACATGCCCAAAATCGCGCGCGACATGCACAAATGGTGAGAACGATTGCACAAATTGTAATACTTAACCGAGTAAATATTTCATCGCCTGTTTTGCAAACGATTCGTCCCACGTCGGTAGAGGCTCCGACGTGGGACGAATCGTCAATCGCGTGATCGCCGCGCGTTGGGAAACGCGTGGGCCACGGTATTACTTCAGCGGCGGCAATTCCGGATCATGCAGCAGCTTGCGCGAATCCCACCATCCCTTGGCGATCTGAACGATGCCGGTCTTGAAATGCTCGCGGTCCACCATCATCAGTCGAATCACTTCCTTGACCGCGGTCAGCACCGTACCCAGACCGAACAACAGCGGACGGTAATCGCCGTACGTCATGAAGTATCGGGCCATGTAGCCGCGGTTGCGCATGATGTGGTAGCGGTTCATGTCGGAAGTGGAGTTGAGCTGGCGCACGCCGGCGATGTCCCAATTGCCGATCTCGCGCGTACGGCGCAGCACCACGTCGGGCACGACGATCGGATTGGTGACCTTGCTGGCACGATAGCCGTACATCGTGTCGTCCCAATAGATGAAGAAACGCGGGTCGGGCAGACCGATCTTCTCGACGATGTTGCGGCGGAACAGGCCACCTTCGAAGCACAACGTGTCCATCACGCGATAGCCAGCCGGGCCGAACGCAGCCGGTGCGATCGGGTTCGGAATGCCGAGCGGGACGATGAAATCGTACTGCCAGTAGAACGGACCGCCATCATAGTCGTAGCGGCTTCCCTGAATCACGTCGTGCCGATCGGTCCACTTGGCCAAGCGCTCGATGCCTTCCGGCATGACGGCGACGTCGTCGTCCATGACCCAGAACCATTCGGCACCCAGCTCGTACGCCTTCTTCACACCTGCGGAGAAACCGCCCGCGCCTCCGAGGTTGTCGGTCTGCGGCGCGTAGACCACGCGGTTCTCGTTGCCGGACAGGTCGGCCACGGTGGTGCCCCACTGCGCGGTGAGCTTGGCGCTGAATTCTTCGACCATGCCATGGGTCTTGTCACTGTGCTCGTTGTCCACGACGATGATGCGCCACGGGGCGACGGTAAGCTTCTCGATGGATTCGAACAGGGTGGCGAGCAGCTGCTGGCGCTTGTAGGTCACCACGACGATAGCCAGCTTTTCGATGGTCTTCTTCGCAACTTGCTTTTCAGTCATACGTTCCATTCTTGCACCGGCCCTCAACCACACATCGGCCATGTTCGATATGGAGCCGAGCACGGGCATAATCCGCGACAAATATGGACAGAACCTTGCACGGCACGAACTTGTTTGCCATAATGAACCGCGTATGCAGGGGAATCCGTATGACGGATTGAGATGGGCGTGGACGTCCGAACCCTTTGAACCTGATGGTTGACACCAGCGTAGGGAGGCATGGCCATATGGCTGATGTGATTTCCGTAACCAATTCCGATTCCGCGTTCGACGCTTCGAAGGGCGTCACGCGAACCAATCTTCCCCCATTCGCGCAGCGGCTGCGCAAAGCCGCCGACCTCGTATGGGAGGAAGGCTACAGGCAGCCGTTCATCCGCGAACTGGGCGAAGGCACTCTGCCGCGCGAGAAGTTCGCGTTCTATCTGCTGCAGGATTTCCGTTATCTTAACGACTACGCCAGAGTGCATGCTTTGGGACTGGCCAAAACAGACGATCCTGAGATCATGGCGTTCATGCTCAACGTACAGAACGGCGCGTTGAATGTGGAGTCGACCGTGCACCGCACGTATCTGGCCAGCTACGGCATCACCGACGAGCAGATGAACAACGTGCGCCAGTCGGCGTTCGCCCGCGCGTACACGTCGAACATCCTTTCCATCGCCTATGGCAAGGGTATCCTCGACATTCTCGTGGCCGTGCTCCCCTGCGCCTGGGTGTATGCGGATTACGGATATCGTCTTGCCCATGAATTCGCAGACACGCTCGATGTGAACCAGTACAAGAGCTGGGTGGACATGTACAAGACCGACGAGTTCTGGCAGGGTTCGGCTTGGCTGATCGAGCATATCGAGAAACTCGCCGCCGAGGTGAGCGAGGAACGCAAGCAGGAGCTGGTCGATATTTTTGTGACCGGCGTTGAGAACGAGTACATGTTCTGGTCCAGCGCGTACGACATGCAGTACACGTGGAAGCCCGAATGGGATCAGGAGAGCTGATTCTCCGGCACGCTCTCTTCCGATTGTTTATTTCCATATGAAGCGGCCCGCCTTCCGATTGGTTTCGGAGGGCGGGCCGCTTCATATAACGTTCGGATCGCTATTCGCGCACGAGACGAATGTGCTCCACGTCGTCACGCTGGGAACGACGGTAGAGCACGAAACGGTTGCCGATGACCTGCACGAGTTCCGCGCCAAGCTGTTCGGCGAGACCTTCGCCGGCCTCCTTGGCGGTCAGACCGGAACCGTCGAGCACGGAGCATTTGATGAGCTCGCGCTTCTCGATGGTCTCGTCCGCCTGTTTGACGGCGTTTTCGCTCAGATCGTTCTTGCCGACCTGGATGAGCGGATTGAGTTTGGTGGCCAGGCCGCGCAGCTGCTTGACCTGCTTTTTGGTAAGTGCCATATGTGTTCCATTCCTATCTACAAATACCCGCTCAAGCCTAGCGTGAGGACGGTATTTGCCCATCCGCCCGCAACGCACCGGTCATAACAGCACGCCCGGCACGACCAGTGCGACGAGATAGACAAGCACCACGATCGCCACGGCCACGTCCATGCCGGTGACGCGCATGACACGCCAATGCGTGCGCGTCGCACCTTCCTCATAGCAGCGCGCGTCCAAGGCGAGGCTCAAGTTGTCGGCGTGACGGATGGCTGCGGCGAAGACCGGCACGACGACCGCCACCATCGCTTTGATGCGCACTACGAACGAACCTGTTTCGACGCTGCCACCGCGTGCCGACTGCGCGTCGATGATCGCTTTCGTTTCCATGCCAAGCGTCGGCAGGAAACGCAGGGCGAGGCTCATCACCAATGCCGTCTCCTGCGTGTGCAGGCCGAATCTGGCGAACGGTGACAGCAATGATTCGAACGCGTCGGTCATGGCGGTCGGTGTGGTGGAGGCAAGGAACATCGCTCCGATGACGATGACCACGGCGAACCGACATGCGTAGAGTATGGCGATGCGGATGCCGTCATCGGTGATGGGAATCGGCCCGAGGCTCGCCACCGTGGTGCCGGTGCGTACGAAGAAGATGTTCAGCAGGCCGCAGAAAACGAACAATGCCAGGAACACGCGCACGGAAGCGGCCAATCGGCCTACATTGATGCGTCCGGCCGCGGCGATCACGCCGGCGAACACCACGGCAAGCAGCAATTGCCAGAATGAGCCGATGGCAAACGCGGAGAACATGAGCGCCAATGCGGACAGCATGCCCACGCGCGGATCGAGGCGTTCCAACAGGGTCCGCCGCTCCCCCACGGTCGCGGCGTCCGAGCCGGCACCAGCGGTGTGGCGGAGCCGGCGGCGTCCACGGATGGTTCCGCATCCGGCTCCTCTTCGCAGGTGGCTTTCACTGTGGATTCCGTGGATTCCTTAGAGTCCGCACGTTTCGCCGGCTTGCCCAACATGATGGTACGGTCGGCAAGCTCGTCCACTTCATCCTGCGAATGCGAGATGAGCAGTATGGTCACGCCGCGTGATTTGAGCTCGTGGATGAGCCCGTGCACGCGTGCGGCGGCCTCCTCG
>OGQJ01002095.1_pt1 | contig 16204 bp, 10 predicted proteins | sample 1553161 | NCBI WGS metagenome assembly OGQJ01 (sample SAMEA2579923, study PRJEB22360) | human gut metagenome | biome: human gut; feature: human-associated habitat; material: faeces | place: Denmark | collected 2008/2010 | reverse complement strand
CCGGCTGCTTTTGAACGAAGAATATCCGGGTTGGCTTTATGAAGTGAAGCTGGGGGCAACGACCGTGTGGGAGCGTTGGAATTCACTGGATGAGAACGGCCATGTCTCCAGCACGGGAATGAACAGCCTGAATCATTATTCATATGGCGCCGTACTGGAATGGATCTTCTGCCATGCGGCCGGGATTGATGTGACGGAACAGAGTCCGGGAGGCCGGGTGATGCGGATCAGCCCGAAAGTGAATCGCGGGCTGGGGTATGTAAAAGCGGGTTATGATTCAGCATGCGGATGCTATCAGTGCGGTTGGGAGATATTAGGGGATAATAAAATCACTGTCACTGTTACAGTTCCGTTTGGCGGAAGGGCAGAAGTGGTTCTTCCACTTGCGCCGGAATCTGTATATGAAGATAAAGAAAACCCACTGTTTGAAGATGTAGAAAACGGAATTTGCCGTGTGAAAGCCGGAGAATATGAAGTCGCTTATGAGGCGTCACAGCCTTTAAAGAGGAAATACAGCATAGATTCGACAATGGAAGAACTGCTGAACCATCCGGATATTCGCGCGTTTCTTTCTCAAATGATGGAAGTGGATATGATTCCGGATATTGCATATGGACTTTCGCTTAGAGATGTCGCGAAAACATTCGCAGGAGAAATCAAACCAGAGGAAGCACAGATGCTGGATATTGCACTGGCAAACTTCTAATAAGGAGCAGAGAGATGAAGAAAGAAAATCAGAAAGTAAAATTATCTGAAAAAATAGGGATGTTGATGGTATGTGCAGGAAACATACCGCTTATGACACCTTTTATCCGTATATTTTATGATCTATTACACAACTGTGGTGGGACTGGATCCCAAGGCGCTTGCGACCTTGTTTTTAATCTCTAAGGTAATGGATGGAATCAGCGATCCTGTCATGGGCTTTATTCTGGATAGATTTCCCGTAACAAAAATGGGAAAATTTCGCCCTATGCTGATTCTGGGAACCATTATCTGTGTCATAAACTATATTCTGCTGTGGTTTGGCGCTGTCTGGAGTCCTGTAGGAAAATATGTGATCGTTTATGTTACCTATTTGCTGTTGGGATGGACCTTTGATATCATGGACATCTCCAAAAACAGTCTTCTTCCGGTTATGACTACAGATGATAAAGAAAGAAACAGCCTGTCTCTTTTCAACGCATTAGGATCGATGATTGGAGGAGCGGTGATTGGAGTATTAGGACCTGTTATAGTAGCAGATGGAAAACTGGAAAGTTATTATGTATTAATCTTCGGATCTATGGCTCTGACGCTCGTTCTTTCCATCTCAGGTGCACTCAGTGTTAAAGAACGTGTGGAGTTCAGGGAAAATAATGAGGAAAAGTACAGTTTAAAAGAGATGCTTCAATTTCTGAGATACAAGCCTATATGGGCAGCGTTTGCAGCTACTTTAATAGTAGGGACAGGAAGTTCAATAGCTGGCGGAGCAGGAGCATATTTTTATACATATGTTTTAGGGGATATGAAACTGATGTCGGGAGTTTCTGTTATTGGCTTAATTGCATCACTGGTTGGAATTGTGATGGGACCATATCTTGCCAATCGGTTTGGGAAAAAGAAAGTTTACCTGACCGCGGTCATAATATCGACAGCGCTTAACCTGCTTCGACTGCTGGATGTGACGTCTATGATTTTAATATATATCAGCGCTCTTATCGGAGGCGTGGCAGGAGGATGGATGGTTCCGGTCAATACCAGCATACAGGCGGACAATACCACTTATGTACAGTATAAAACGGGTAAACGGGCGGAAGCAGCCATCGCTTCACTCACATCCTTTGTCAGTAAGGTCGCGCAGGGGCTGGGAGGAGCAATTCCAGGGTATGTGATCGCAGCATATGGATTTGTTACCGGCGCATCTGTCCAACCTGAGAGTATCAATACAGGCATTATCCTGTGCGCATTGATCCTGCCGCTGATATTTGGAATATTAGGGTTGCTTATCTTTGGCACACAGTATACGCTGGATCAGAAAGCAGTAATAGAGATGGACGCTAAAATCAACAGGAATAACTAATCCGGCAGGGAGGTTGCTATGGAGCTTACAAGACTTAAGGTAAACAGTCAATACAGACCATGCGTGGACGAAGTACCTTATTTTTCATGGGTGATCATCAGTGACAAAAAGAATGTGATGCAGACATCCTATCATATTACAGTGACAAGTCTGGGAGAAGTAGTGTGGGATTCCGGGGTGATAGAAAGTGATAAAAGCACTTTTGTAGAGTACAACGGGAAACCATTGAAAAGTCTCAGTGACTATAGCTGGACAGTGAAAGTGACGGTTAATAACGGAGAAAAGGCGGCGGCATCCTCATCCTTTGAGACGGGATTTATGAAGAAAGAATGGACGGCCGAGTGGGTGAAATCTCCGTTCCCGATGAAAAAGGTAAAACCTGGAACCGGCGGGCAGAATCCGGCAGAATATTTCCGCAAAGAATTTGACGCACGAGACGGTATAAAACGGGCACGCGTCTATGCCACATGCCACGGAGCATATCAGCTCAGCGTGAACGGAATACGTCCGGACGACAGAGAGTTTGCTCCGGAATTTACCGTCTATTCTAAATATCTGTGTTACCAGACTTATGATGTGACTCCATTCTTGAGAGAGGGAAGAAATGTCATAGGAATGTTAGTGGGGGACGGCTGGTATGACAGTGCGAACTTTAAACCGAGAAGCAGGAAGTTTAAAGCCGAACATTCTGTGTTATTTCAGATAAAGATTGATTATGAAGACGGAACGAGTGAAATTGTTCTGTCCGATGATGCTGTGAAGGTTTCGGAAAGTCCGGTCCGGTCTTCCGATTTGTTTGCAGGCGAACTCTATGACGCACGGATGGAACAGGAAAACTGGAACTGCTGCGGATTCGATGACAGCAGCTGGAAAGCAGGTATCCCATGCGGAAAATCTTACGCGAACCTGGTAGCTCAGTACGGGGAACCGGTGCGCCCGGTAAAGGAAGTACCGGCAGTCGGAATGACAGTCAGCCCGAAAGACGAGACGATCATTGACTTCGGGCAGAATCTGGCGGGGGTTCTGCGCGTAAAAGCGAAACTGCCTGCCGGAACAAAAATGGTATTAGATCATTTTGAAACTCTGGATCAATATGGAAACTATTTCAATAATATTTTCATGTCAGAGAAAACAGGACACAAACAAAGCGATATTTATATTTCAAACGGGAAATTTACAGAATATATACCGCATTTTACATATCACGGTTTCCGCTATGTGAGAGTGACATGCGATCAGCCGGTGAGTCCGGAGGATTTCACAGCGATTGTCCTGTCTTCTGACAATGAGGATCTGGGAACTTTTGAGACGTCCAACGAAGATATAAACCGGCTTTACGAAAATACAAGATGGTCTCAGCGGTCGAATCTGTTCTCAATCCCCACGGACTGTCCGCAGAGAGAAAAAGGCGGATGGACCGGAGATATCCAGATTTATGCAAGAACAGCCATGCTCAACGAAAATGTAACCCCTTTTCTGACAAGATGGCTGCGTAATATGACCTGCAGCCAGCAGAAAAACGGAGCGATTCCCAATGTGATCCCCCTTACCGGAATCTATGAATTACTGGAGAAACTGAATCGGATCGTATACCGCAATTTTGAACCGGTGGGAGAAGCGGGATGGGGAGATGCCGCTTGTATCGTACCGTGGAGCATGTATCAGCTTACAGGAAATATCAGGATACTGAGAGAGCAGTATGACACAATGAAAAAGTGGTGCGACTATATCATCAACACTGCAAAGAAGCGTAGAGGCAAGATGAAACATCCAAAAGAAATTGACCAGTATCTGTGGAATACAGGACATCAGTACGGGGAGTGGCTCATACCGAGCCAGACAGTAGACGGAGCAGACCAAAGCGCTGCAAAACCTATCAATACTTCTGTATACTGCGCGCCAATCTTTGGATGGAATTCCTGTCGGATCATGGCAGATACAGCAGCACTCCTCGGGCATACATCAGACGAATTATACTATGATGACATTGCGTCCAGAATGAAATCTGCCATTCAAAAAGGACTGATCGATGATGATGGGAAGATGCCTCTTGATTTTATGGGCAGTTATGTGCTGGCAATCGCATCTGATCTTGCTCCTGAAAGGAAGAAAAAAAGTATCGCTGGACATTTGATCCGCAAGATAGAAGAAAACGGGGATTGTCTGGATACAGGATTCCTGACGACACCGTATCTGCTGGATGCACTCTGTAAGATCGGCAGGATGGACAAGGCATATAAAATCCTGCTCCAGACAAAGTGCCCGTCATGGCTTTATGAGGTGAAGCAGGGAGCGACAACAATCTGGGAAAATTACATTTCTTACAAGGAGGACGGGTCTCCGGTTATGACAAGCCTGAACCATTATGCCTTTGGATGCGTGGACGACTGGATGTTCCGGAAGATAAGCGGCATTGATATGGCTGCTTCCGGATTTAAGAAGATTGTGATTGCGCCGGAGACGAATAATGCGTTTACAAGTGCAAAACGTACCTATATGAGTGAGTACGGTAAAGTAGGGGCAGAGTGGAGTATGGAAGAGGGGAAATTTAAATTGAAAGTGGAGATTCCCTGTAACACAACTGCCACTGTAAAACTGCCGGATGGCAGATTGTATGAGGTGGGGAGCGGAATATATCAGTTTGAATAAAAGTATCAAAGGAAATAAAATGACAGTATTTGTGAGAACTGACCGGCAAAAGCAGACGGTCAGTTTTTCTTAATACGAAAGTTGAAAATAATACGAGGAGTTTAGGATTATGAAAAAGAAAATATTGAAGATTACCTTAAGTGTCGTTTTAATTTTGATTCTGGCTGTGGGTCTAGGTCTGGCATATTTAGTAGGGGCGGCAGGCGGTGGTGGACCGTTTGATTTTGTTTGGAAGAACAAACTGAAAAAAATGCCAGGAAACGCAGAAAAATACAGTCTGGAAAATATAGAACCGTTAGAAAACAGCCCTCTTGGAGGGAAGCGCATCTGCTACCTTGGATCATCTGTAACATTAGGTCTGTACTCAATGGATGTTTCTTTTGCAGATTATATCTCTTACAGAAATGGCTGTGAGTATGTAAAAGAAGCCGTCAGCGGCACTACTTTAGTAGATAACGGAAAGACGTCTTATATCCAGAGGATGAAAAATAATATCGGTACAGATGAGAAATTCGATGCATTTGTCTGCCAGCTTTCCACGAATGACGCGTCGAAGGAAATGCCGATAGGAGAACTCAGCCGTTCAGAAAATTTGGAAGATTTTGATACACAGACGATAACAGGAGCAATGGAATATATCACTGTATATGCAAAGCAGACATGGAATTGTCCCGTGATCTTTTATACTGGAACAAAATATGACAGTAAACAGTATCAGCAGATGGTAGATGTATTATTTGAGCTTCAGGATAAATATGGAATAGGCGTGATCGACCTTTGGAATGACGAGGAGATGAATGACGTTTTTGAAAAAGAATATGAAGTTTATATGGCAGATCCGGTTCATCCGACGCAGGCAGGATATCTGGAATGGTGGACGCCTAAGATGGAAGAATACTTATATCAATTTTTAGAAAGATGATTATTATATTAAGTTTCGTCGGTAAACCGCTTATATATCGTTGGTGATTTGCCCTTTGGGATTATTTATAATTGAATCAAACAATGAAAGGACGGATAACGAAATGGAAAATGCAGTTACAAAAAGAGAAAAAATCAGTTATGGTTTGTATTTTATGGGACAGAATGTATTCTATGGACTGATAGGATATATGACTACATATTTTACAGATATCGGCATAACGGCAGCATTGGTTGCAATCGTGGCGCTGATCACGAAAGTGTGGGATGCCATCAACGATCCGATCTTCGGTATGATCATGGATAAGGTAAATTTTAAGAAAGGGAAATTCCTGCCGTGGCTTCAAATATCTGTCATAGCGATTCCGGTGGCGACCATTCTTCTTTTTACAATACCTACCGGGATTCCCATGATGGCTAAAATCATATGGGCAACACTTGCTTATATGTTATGGGATACAGCCTATACCCTTTGTGATGTGCCGATTTTTGGTATTGTCACCACGATGACAACGGACCAGAAGGAACGTATTTCACTAAACAGTATAGGAAGGATGTTTGTTATTTTTTCAGGTATTGTTACAGGAATTGTCCTGCCGTTGGTACGGCAGCGGTTAGGCGGCTGGGCGACAACAGTAATTGTGTTATCTCTTTTGTCAGTTGTTATGATGATTCCAATCTGTCTGTTCGCAAAGGAGAGAGTAATTGAAAAAGAAAGAGCACTGGACGAAGGGGCAGAAGATAGTTATACGTTGCGCGATATGGCAGAATGTCTGCGAAAGAACAAATATTTATTGATTTTCTTTGCGGCTCCGCTCATCAGCAGCCTGCTTAATGTTGGTGCAAATTGGGGCTTATATGTTGCCCGGTACTGCCTTGGCGGTGAAGAAGCTGCCTCATATGTTTCGATGACGGTGATTATTCCGACCTTAATCGGTGCGGTTATGGCAGTAGAATTATGCAAGAAATATGACAAATTTAAAGTCTTCTATATTTCATATGTTTTCGCTTTACTTCTGGGAATTGTAAGATTCATGGCCGGGTATGAGAATATGACGGTGTATGTGACTTTAAATGCCTTAGGAGGAATTCCGCTGGGAATAGCAGTTATACTGCAGTATCAGTTTACGCCGGACTGCTACGAGTATGGACAGTACAAGACAGGATTAAAAATGCGTGGTGTAACGTTTGCAGCGCAGACATTTTTTACAAAATTAAATGGAGCGATCGCAACAGCAGTCAGTGTGTTTGCGTTAACTTTAATCGGCTTCCGGGAAGGAGAAGGCGTTGTTCAGGCGGCAGGATTTGCCGATAAATTATGGACATTCAGCTGTCTTGGCAGCATTATCGGGGGTATTTGCACTCTGCTTATGCTTCGCCTTTACAAGCTTAATGACCATGATGTCCAGCTGATGGCAAAATGCAACAATGGTGAGATTAGCCGTGAAGAGGCAGAGTCACAGATGATCAATCAGTATTAAGAAAAGAATGGAGGACTTTTGCGATGGACAGAATAAAGGAACTGATTTCAAAAATGACGCTGGAAGAGAAGGCAAGTCTCTGCTCGGGCGCTGATAACTGGCATACGAAAGAAATCAAACGACTGAACATTCCGTCAGTTATGATGGTGGACGGCCCTCACGGACTGAGAAAGCAGGAAGGGGAAACGGATCATCTGGGATTGAATGAAAGTGTGAAGGCCGTTTGTTTCCCAGCAGCCTGTGCAACAGCCTCCAGCTTCGATGTTGACCTGATGGAACGGATGGGAGAGACGCTGGGAGCGGAGTGTCAGGCCGAGAATGTAAGCATGCTGCTTGGCCCGGCGGTGAATATTAAAAGGAGCCCGTTATGCGGGCGGAACTTTGAGTATCTGTCGGAGGATCCATATCTGGCAGGTAGGATGGCATCGGCATATATCCGCGGAGTACAGAGTCAGGGCGTGGGGACAAGCATTAAGCACTTCGCACTGAATAACCAGGAAACACTCCGTATGACGATATCTTCCGAGGTGTCAGAACGTGCGCTCAGGGAAATCTATCTGCCTGCGTTTGAGGAAGCGGTGAAAGAATCAGCTCCAAGAACCGTCATGTGTAGCTACAACAAAATAAATGGAGAATATGCTTCGGAAAACAGATATCTTCTGACAGATATCCTGAGAAAAGAATGGGGATACAAAGGCTGCGTCGTCAGTGACTGGGGCGCTGTAAATAACCGTGTGAAAGGACTGCAGGCCGGACTGGATCTGGAGATGCCTTATTCCGGAGGATACAATGACAGACAGATTGTGAAAGCAGTACAGGAGGGAAGACTGGACGAAGCTGTGCTGGATGAAGCGGTGGAGCGGGTATTGAATGTTGTGTTTGCCGGTGAAGAGCAGCATCGTCCGGAAGATATATCTGATAAGGAAACAGATCATAAAAAAGCAGCTGATATTGAGACGGAATGTGCGGTCCTGCTGGAAAATAACGGTATACTTCCGCTGAATACAGACAGAAAGGTTGCCTATATAGGGGAATTTGCCGAAAAGCCGCGGTATCAGGGCGGCGGCTCCAGCCATATCAATCCGTTCAGGGTTGTTTCGGCATTGGATGCTGCCGGAGAAAAAGGGCGTAGCGTGACTTATGCAAAAGGATTTTCTAACGAAAATGACTCGATGACGGAACAAGAGCTGGAAAAAGCGCTTCGGACTGCTGCAGAAGCAGACGTCGCGGTAATCTTTGCCGGGCTGCCTGAGATATTTGAGTCGGAAGGGTATGACAGAACATCCATGAAGCTGCCAAAATGCCAGGACCGGCTGATCGAAGAAGTGTTGAAAGTACAGCCTAATGTTGTAGTGGTACTCCACAATGGAAGTCCGGTAGAACTGCCATGGGCAGACCGGGTAAGCGCGATCCTTGAAATGTATCTAGGAGGTCAGGGCGTTGGCGAAGCCTGCGACCGGCTGTTATTCGGGGAAGCAAATCCGTCCGGCAGGCTGTCAGAGACATTCCCGTACCGGCTGGAAGATAATCCGAGCTACCTTCATTTCCCAGGAAATGGAAAGCGGGTGTTATATGGCGAGGATATCTTTGTCGGATACCGTTATTATGATACAAAGAAGGTTCCGGTGCGGTATGCATTCGGACATGGGCTGTCTTACACGGAATTTACTTATGGGGACCTGACTTTGTCATCGGCTCAAATGACGGATGAGGATATACTGACAGTCTCTCTCAAGGTGAAAAATTCAGGAAAGACAGAAGGAAAAGAAGTCGTACAGTTGTACGTGGCTGACCTGTGCGGCATATCGGAGAGACCGGTCAAGGAATTGAAAGGATTTGCCAAAGTTCATCTCCTGCCGGGAGAGGAGAAAACGGTGTCGATGGAAATTTCGGCGAGGAATCTATCCTATTATGAAGAACGTCTTGGGGACTGGTATGCGCCATCCGGAACATATCGGATCCTGATCGGCCATGCTTCTGATGACATCCGCTTACATGCTGATGTTGTGTTTGAAACAAAGAAAAAATTGCCCCTTCGCGTAGATTTCACAACAACGTTCGGAGAATTATTGGATCATACGAAAACCGCTCCCGTTATTACGGAACTGCTGGCGCCTTTGGCAGCAGCGGCCGCATCAGCAGAAGGGATGAGTGACGAATACAAGAAGCTGGGAGAGCAAGGTATCCGGGAAATGCCGCTGAAATCTCTGCTGGGGCAGATGCCGGGAGAGCAGGTGGAACAGCTGATCGGGCAGCTGAATTGTTTACTTGCACAATAGGATAATTGAGGATGAGGTAGCGGTAAATGGTATTCGTAATATGGCAGAAGAGATTGTGTTGAAAGAATTGATTTACAGGTAAACAAAGAGCTGAAATCTTAAGTTTGGTAGGTAAAATGATGAAATTCCGTAAATGATTTTATGAGGCAAATCCATTATACTCGAATTACAGTGTACACAATGAAAAAAGGAAGGAGCTTGGAAAACGGCAATATGAATCAGATTTACGCAGCAAAAACAAATCATATCACGAATCCGGTGGGATTTTTACTGAATCCGGTGGTTTTTTCGTGGAAGGTCAGAGAATGCAGGGGAAAGAACCAGAGATGTGCCAGAATCCTTGTGGCAAAGGATGAAACCTTCGCGGATGTTCTTTGGGACACCGGGGAGGCAAAGCTCGACAGTCTGGCTGTAAAAGCGGAGATGAATCTGGAGCCTTGTACCAGATATTACTGGAAGGTAATCGTTACTACGGACGCAGACGAAGTGCTGGAGTCCGACGTACAGTTCTTTGAGACGGCAAAGAGGGACGAGCCGTGGGTGGGAAAATGGATTACCTGCGACAGCAGGATGGAACGCCATCCCATTTTCTCAAAGCGAATCATTCCCCGTGGAAAGGTAAAAAAAGCCCGTCTCTATCTCTGCGGACTGGGGCTTTATGAGGCATATTTTACGGATGGAGAGAAAACCGAAACAGATATTTTAAAATCCGCGAAAATTGGGGAAGAATATCTGACCCCGTACTGCAATAACTACAATCAGTGGTTACAGTATCAGACGTATGATGTGACCGCGCAGATGCAGCGCGAAGGTGTGTTGTCCGTTCTTTTGGGGAATGGGTGGTACAAAGGGAGGTTCGGGCTCAATCAGACAGAACAGAAAGGATTTTACGGCGACGAGTGGAAACTGCTGGTAGAGGTGCATCTGGAATATGAGGATGGCACACAAGAGATAATCGGCACGGATGACACATGGGAAGTGACAAGGAGCAATCTGTTTTTTTCCAATATATATGACGGGGAGAAACGGGATGATACCTTGGAACCTGTCGAACCTGTCAGCGCGCAGCTTGCGGAGGCGCCGCAGGGGCGACTGACGGAGCGGCTGTCCCTTCCGGTGACTGTGCATGAACAGTTTACACCGAAGGAACTGATTCACACCCCGAAGGATGAATGGGTGTTTGACTTAGGGCAGGAGATTACCGGGATTTTCAAACTTCATGTCCATGAGCCGAAAGGAAAAGAAATCAGAATCCAGACAGGCGAAATCCTGCAGGACGGATGTTTTTATAACGAAAACTTAAGAACCGCTTTGTCGGAATATGTGTATATCTCTGACGGGGAAGAAAAAGACATTGTTCCGCATTTTACATTTTACGGATACCGGTATGTAAAAATCAGCGGGGTAACCAATGTCTCCTGTGAAGATTTTACGGGAATGGCACTCTACAGTGATTACGAAGGTACCGGTAGTATACAGACAGGAAATGAACTGGTAAATCAGTTGATTTCCAATGTGGAATGGGGCATGAAGGATAATTTCTTAGATGTGCCGACAGACTGTCCGCAGAGAGATGAGCGCATGGGATGGACAGGCGACACACAGGTGTTTTCGGGTACGGCATGTTATCTGGCGGATACCTATGCATTTTACAGAAAATATCTGTACGATTTGTATAAGGAACAGCTGATTGCCGGAGGGATGGTTCCGGAGGTGGTGCCGACCTTCGGTCCGTCGAAATGTTCCTGTGCATGGGGCGATGCGGCCTGTATCGTTCCGTGGAATGTCTATCTGTTCAGCGGGGATGCTGCCATATTGGAACAGCAGTTTGACAGTATGAAGGCTTGGGTGGACTATATCCGTAAGGTGGACGGAGAGCACCACGGATGGAGACATTCCTTCCATTACGGAGACTGGCTGGCGCTTGACCGGGTGGGAGCCGCGGCGGGAAATGTATACGGAGCGACCGATGAAGGCTATATTGCGGATATTTATTATGCGGCAAGCGCGGAGCTTACAGCGAAGGCAGCGGCGGTTCTCGGGCGAAAGGAAGAGGAAAAACAATATCGGGAAATCGCCGAAAAACAATGGCGTGTGGTAAAAGAAGAATATTTTACCCCGACCGGAAGATGCGCGGAAAAGACACAGACGGGTCTTCTGCTGGCTCTGAAATATCATTTGTCAGAGGACGAAGAGCTGACCAGAGAGATGTTAAAGAAACTTTTCCGCGAGAGCAGAAACAAATTGAATACCGGATTTGTGGGAACCTCTCTTTTGTGCAATGTGTTGACCGATAACGGAATGACGGATACCGCCTACCGCCTGCTTTTGAACGAGGAGTATCCGGGGTGGCTGCACGAAGTGAAACTGGGAGCCACCACAGTCTGGGAACGATGGAATTCACTGGATGAAGACGGTAAGATATCCAGTACCGGAATGAACAGTCTCAACCATTATTCTTACGGGGCGATTCTGGAATGGATGTTCCGCCATGTGGGAGGAATCCATCTTTTGGAAGAATCTCCGGGAGGAAGAAGGATTGCAATTTGTCCGAATGTCCATTATGATTTGAGAAGGGCAGAGGCAGTGTATGATTCGGCCGTCGGACAGTATGCATGCAGCTGGGAAATTATGGAGGATAACAGGATTAGAATCAAAATTACGATTCCGTTTGGCGGAGAAGGCGAGGTGCGATTGCCGCATGCTCCGGAGATTCTGTTTGAAGATAAGACAAATCCACTATTCGCAACAGTGGTGAACGGTATTTGTTATATCACTGCAGGAAACTATGAAGTCGTATATGAGGCAACTGAGAAGTTAAAGAAAATATACAGCGTGGAGTCAAAGCTGGAAGATTTGCTGAACCATCCGCAGATACGGGCATTTTTGTCGACGATGACCGAGGTGGATATGATACCGGATGCGGTCTATGGACTGTCGTTTCGACAGGTGGCGGAGATGTTTTCCGGACCGATGGATGAAGGGCAGACAGAGATGTTGAATACAGCATTATCACAATATTAACGAGGAGAGAACAAATGAGTGAGAAGAGTAAAAAACAAAAGGTTAGTATCGTGGAAAAAATGGGCTTATTTATGGTATGTGCGGGAAATATTCCACTGATGGGATTATTGTCAGGATTCTTTATGATTTACTATACGAATGTGGTTGGTCTGGAACCGGCAGCACTGGCGACCCTGTTTTTAATATCCAAGGTGGTGGATGGAATCAGCGACCCGATTATGGGATATTTTCTGGACAAATTTCCGGTAACAAAAATGGGAAAATTTCGCCCTATGATTATTCTGGGAACAATCATCTGTGTTATAAATTATATTTTACTGTGGTTTGGCGCAGTCTGGATTCCGGTCGGAAAATATGTGATTGTGTATGTGACGTATCTGCTGCTGGGCTGGACGTTTGATATTATGGATATCTCCAAGAACAGTTTGCTCCCGGTCATGAGCGCGGATGACAAGGAGAGAAACAGTTTGTCACTTTTCAACGCGTTGGGAACAATGATAGGTAGCGCGGTACTGGCTGTGGCAGCACCGATTCTTGTGGCGGAAGGAACGTTACAGAACTATTACGTGTTAATTTTCGGTTCCATGGCCATGGTGTTGGTTTTATCTATTGCAGGGGCTCTTTGTGTAAAGGAAAGAGTAGCTTTTGAAGGAAAAAAAGAAGAAAGTTATACATTCAGGGAATTGTTACAGTTTTTGCGGTATAAACCTGTCTGGGCACTGTTTTTAGTGGCACTGGTAGTCGGGGTGGGCAGTAATATAGCAGGAGGAGCCGGCGCTTATTTTTACACATATATATTGGGTGATATGACGCTTATGTCAGGGGTGTCACTTGTTTCAATGATAACTGCTCTGGTGGGAATTTTCCTTGGACCAATTCTGGCAAACCGGTTTGGAAAGAAACAGATTTTTGTAATGGCAATCGTCGTATCCATCCTGTTTTCCGCACTGCGTTTGATTGATGTGAGATCTATGCTTTTGATCTATATTAGTACAGTGGCAGGAGGTGTGGCAGGCGGATGTATAGCACCGCTGACAACCAGTATACAGGCAGATAATACTACTTACGTGCAGTATAAAACCGGAAAACGTGCAGAAGCGGCGATCGCATCGCTTACATCTTTTATTACAAAAGTGGCGCAGGGACTCGGAGGAGCGATTCCGGGGTATGTATTGGCAGGCATAGGGGTTGTTGTACACCCCCTCACCGGTGTATGTATTGGCAGCTACAGGTTTTGTTACCGGCTCGGTTGCCCAGCCGGAGAGTATCAATACAGGAATTATCCTCTGCGTACTGATACTTCCGACTATCCTGACTGCCGCAGGGGCGATTCTTTTTGGTACACAGTATACGTTGGATAAAAAAGCAGTAGAGGAAATGCACACGGCAATCGCAGCGCGCAGCAATAAGTAACATATTGAAGGAGAATGCGATGGAACTGTCAAGATTAAAAGTAAACAACCACAGCGACGGATAACACCGGTGATACCGCCACCGCCACATCCTCCTTTGAAACAGGTTTTATGAAAAGGGAGTGGAGTGCGCAGTGTTGTTTGAAACGAGAATTGAGTATGAAGACGGCACATTTGAGACAGTTCTCTCTGACGATAAGTTGAAAGTTGCCGATGGTACAGTATGGTGAACCTGTGCGGCCGGTGAAAGAAGTGGAGGCGGTCGGTATGGAGGTAAGCCCAAAGGGAGAGACCATTATCGATTTCGGTCAGAATCTGGCAGGTGTACTGCGGGTAAAGGTGGATTTGCCCGCAGGAACAAAGTTGATACTAGATCACTTTGAGACCAAGGATTCTCAGGGAAATTATTTTAATAATATAGCTGGTGCTGACATGACAGGTCATACACAGACGGATGTATATATATCTAACGGGAAACCCGCAGAGTACAGACCGCATTTTACATATCATGGTTTCCGCTATGTGAGAGTGATATGTGATGCTCCGGTAAAGCCGGAAGATTTTACGGCAGTGGCGCACGCAGGACAATTTTGGGCAAGAGATAAGGAGGAAAAGAACATATGAAAATTCTGGCAATGATAATGCTCGTGCTGCTCATTTTAGCAGTCGGCTTTGTGGGGTATGTTTATAAGAAAAATGCGATGTTTCTGCCGGCACTGTTTGGCATCGGCGGTTTTCCGAATATAAAAAAGAAAGATTATTATCAGGCAGACGGAACATTCCGGAAAGCGGAAAAAGATGATAAAATGGCATTTTTTATGCAGCATCCGGTGTTTGGCGGCTATAAGCATATGTTTTTTAATGTTGAGGATAACGTGTTAAAAGCGATTGCCCCGGCAAAATATGCAGATTTTCTAAAAGCGCAGGGCAGAAGTGATCAGATGGAAAATGCACTGGAGGCTTTTAATTACCTGACCCGGCTTGTGGAAAGTGGAGAGGCGCAGTTGATTTCCGATATTAACTCGAAAGAAATGATAGAACAGAATCCATATCAGTCTCATTTGACCGGAATGTTTTACAAAGGAAAGCAAGGAAAACCGTTGGCGGTGGTCGTTCCCGGAGGTGGATTTATCAGTAATGTGACGGACTGCGAGGGATATCCCGTGGCAATGAAATTACACAAGTTGGGGTACTCCGTATTGGTAATCAGTTACCCGATTGGCAAACAGCTGGGAGAAACGGAACATGAAAAACAGGGGCAGGCAGCGGTCAGGGAGCTGGTGCAGGTAATCCGTTATCTGAAGGAGCATGAGCAGGAACTGTCTGTGGATATGGATGACTATGCGATATTCGGTTTCTCGGCAGGCGGCATGATGACTACGGCATATTCCTTCGCAAATTACGAGGACTGCTGTCACAAAGTAAAACTGCCGAGACCGAAAGTGATTTTCCCGATGTATGGTCTGGACTGGAATGTGAAAGCGCTTGAGCAGGATAAGGGACTGGCGGTATTTTCCATCGCAGGGCGCGAGGATGAATACGGATTCGGAAATGTAGAGAAGAGACTTCCGCAATTGAAATCCGTGTTGGGTGAGGACAATGTGTCTGTACGGATTTACGATAATCTCGGACATGGATTTGGTATTGGTTCCAATACCATAGTACCTCATTGGTTTGAAGAGGCAGTGGAATTCTGGGAGGCACATCGGAAATAATTTTTTCAAGAACAGGAAGAGTGAATTTTGAGAGGTCAAGTGTTTTATAAAATTATAAAACATCTGACCTTTTTTAAAGATGTTGGGGTCAAAAGCCCCCAACTATGATGCCTACGGATTGTTCCGTGCTTTGCACTCCCACAATCCTCCCAATTATTCGCAGAGTAGTCTCGGAAACTCAATAAATAATTGATATAATTCAGAGAGTATTCCAGCAAATCAGTAATACAGTGGTTTGCGAGCGGAGGAGATGATGTTTAGAAGAGCTGCAGTAAAAAAAAGACATGGTAAGCAGCCCTCTTGAATGAGAGCTGAAACAAACGCTATTGGGGAAAGAGTCCGCTTATATGTTGGATAGTTATCCATGGCAGAATCAAGGCACATATTTGATATGTGCAGGTCGGGCATGTGTTTTTCAAATTCATGGAAAGCTACCAGAAAACTGACAGAATCATGTCTTTTGGCACTGGTAAACCGCAAAAGGAGTGGAATATCAACGTGTAGTGAATGGCGCACAATTCACGAGAAATGACAATAGTTTTTTGGAAATTTGCTGAAAAAATTTGTGACTTCGCTTTATCATGGGAAGAAGATCAGTTCTGAAGAGATTCAGGATCTCAGTGAGTTTCTCAAGGAGCTGGAGAACAGAGAGGAATAGCAA
>OGQJ01002091.1_pt1 | contig 16233 bp, 9 predicted proteins | sample 1553161 | NCBI WGS metagenome assembly OGQJ01 (sample SAMEA2579923, study PRJEB22360) | human gut metagenome | biome: human gut; feature: human-associated habitat; material: faeces | place: Denmark | collected 2008/2010 | reverse complement strand
CCCCGCCGAAATTGTTGTGCAGGTGAACATGCATAAGCTTCGGTGCGAATCGGTCGATCCAATGCGGCAGCGGGGTTTCGGAAACGCGGCTGTTTGCATGCCCGATATCAAGGCAAAGACCAAAGCGCGAATCGTTAACTCCCTCGGCAACCGCCGCTGTGATTTCCGGTTCGGGTTCCATAACGTTTTCAAGCAAAAAACTCATATCGTTCGGTGCGTTTTTCAGAAAAACACGCCAAAACTTAACGGATTCATCAATGAAATACTCTTTATAGTAAACAAAAGGTATGAATCCCGAGTGAAACACAATTCGTTTTGCTCCGATAACATCCGCCGCAAACAGTGCTTGGTCAAATCGCCGCCGAACAACATCGCGAACAAGCGGATCTATTGCACACGGAGAAAGCTCCGCAAACGGGGCGTGAAGCAGCAGCCGCAGACCGCAGCCCGATTCGGCAGTAAGCTGCGAAACGCGGCGAAAATGCGCCGCACTGTCCGTATCCATGTTCGGCGCATAGCAGAATTCTGCAATTTCAAGTCCCAGCGAGTGTTCCCGCGCAGCAGCAGCGCAGTCATCCGCAATGGTTGAAACGAAAAGTTTTTTTGAAAAATCAAAAGTCATTTTGCATGTTGTAAGCTTGAGTCGGTTTGCATCCGTATCAGCACTGTATCCGCACTTTCCGCACCGCTGCAACAGCACGAACGGTGATGCATTCAAGATTACCCTCCGGACCGGTTCCTTCGGGCGTTGTAAACTTGACGCCGATATTTTCCGGCGGAACGCCGAGAGCCTTGGCAAGGTTTGCACGCATTGCTTCGCGGAAGGGCGCAAGCTTCGGCTTTTGAGCCGTTATCACGGAATCGATATTCACAGTTTCAAATCCGGCTGCGCGAATGCGTGCAGCGGCCTCTTTTGCAAGCAAAAGGCTCGATATGCCGCGAAATGCTTCATCACTGTCGGGAAAATGCTGTCCGATGTCGCCGAGTGCGCATGCGCCGAGGAGGGCATCAATCACGGCATGAGCAAGTGCGTCCGCATCGGAATGCCCAAGCAGTCCGAGTTCAAACGGAATTTCAACGCCGCCGAGGATGAGCTTTCGCCCGGCTGCAAGGCGGTGGGTGTCTTCGCCGATGCCGATTCTGAACATATTACTTACCTCCGTTGCTGACAAAGCCGGGCTGTTTCCCGAGCGCGGCTCCGCAGAGGATCTTGCGGACACATTGCCCGAGGGGAGCTTCCGCTCACTGCGTTTTGAAAGCAAAAACTCAAAATACGGAATGTCGTCCCGCGTTGTGAGCTTCAGATTCTGTTTGCTGCCCGGAGAAAAATGCAGCTGTACTCCCGTTGAGCGGCAAAGGTCGGCATCATCCGTGAAGCTGCCGACGGCCTTGCTGTATGCATTCAAAAGAATATCTCTGCGGAAACTTTGCGGGGTTTGTGCCGCAAGAAGCCTGCTTCTGTCAAGCGTTTCTCCGGTATCGCCGAAACGAACTGTGTCCGCAACGGGCACGGAAGCAATGCCGCAGCCGTATTGCTCTGCGGCACGCAGGCTGGCTTTAATGGTTTCTTTGTCAACAAGGCAGCGGGCACAGTCGTGAACGGCGGTAATCGCACCCGATGCTGCGCATACGGCATTGAATACTGACTCCTGCCGCGTACTTCCGCCGCGAACGATTTTCACGGGGTAGGGTGCGGAATTTGCCGCTGTAAGTGCAATTTCCTCCGTGTCGGGCGAAACGGCAATAACGGCTTCATCGGCAATTCCGCAAAAAGCTTCAACGCAAAGCTCAATGGGTGTTTTGCCGTAAAAACGCATCAGCATCTTGTTTTCGCCCATTCGCGAGGATGAACCGGCCGCAAGCAGAATTGCGGATACTGTAGTTTTTTCCATGCTGTTTCGTGCCTCTTTCGGCTGCGGTGTCAATCCGCATCGGTATTCAAACTGTCTTCAATGATTCTGTACATGCTGTCCGCTTCCTCTTTGCGAACGGTTTCGCGCACGGCAAGCACCTCGGCCGTCAGCCGCTTTGCGCCCATGCGAACGCTGATTATGTCCCCCGGGTTAACATCGGCTGCGGGCTTTGCAACTTTGTCATTCACCGTTACCCGTCCCATGGAACAGGCTTCGTTTGCAACGGTTCTGCGTTTGATAATTCGCGAAACCTTAAGGTATTTATCAAGTCTCATCAGGTGCTCCTCTTTAGTAATTATTCTTTAACATAGGTTTTTCCGACGGATGCGATAAGGTCTTTGTCGTACACAATATCGGCGTCATCCATCCATGTATCAAGCAGCTCGTCCCATGCTTCGGTATCGCTTGTCGCTTTGACGATCGCCGTTACTTTGTCAATCACATCCGCAAGCTTAACTTCGCCGGGCGTTTCGTCCGCGCCGCGGTAAATGATATGCAGGCTGCCGTCCGTGTCGGTGAACACATCCGAGTATTCACCGGGCTTAAGCAGCGAATAAATCTCCTTGACGGTTGAACTCCAGTCACCCTTTGAGGAGCTGTGTTTTGTTGAAATCAACTGCCCCTTTGTGCGGAAGGTTTCGCAGCCCCCGTAACTGTCGCTGCCTGCAACGTATTCGTTCTCTGTATACTTGAGCATGACCTGAGCAAAGTCAGCTCCGCCTTCAAGTTCTGCAAAGGCCTTGTCGATTTTTGCACGATAAGGCTCAATGAATTTATTATACATTTCATCGCATTCAGCCTGAAGCGTTTTATAGTCCGAAATCAGCTGCGCAATTCGCTCGGAATTTGCGCCGTCACCGTTTAAGGCATCCGTAAAAAGCAGGGATGTGCATTCTTCACGCAGCGAATCAAGCTGTTCGTTCTTTTTTTTGTAGTCATCGCCGAGTTCGCCTTTGGGAATAACAACAATATCCATGATTCGGGAGTATCCCTCCGGAACAACAAGCGCGGGCGCGGCATCATCGTAGATACCGCAGTATTTTTCAAAATACTCTTCGTTATCTTTATACTGCCCGGGATTGGAGGCATAAAGCTCCTTGTCCGATTTCAGCTGCTTTTCGTACCAATCGGCAATGTCTGCATCCGTCACGGAAAAATCTTTGCAAACATACTCCTTGTACGCTTCGATAAGCGCCGTGTTGCGCAGTTCGAGTTTATATTCCTCGCAGTATTCATCATAGGTCATGGTTTTGCCGGTGTAATATTCGGAAAGCTCCGCAATGGCGGCATCGAAATACTGCTGAACAGTCTTTGAATCGTCCTTGGCATTGGATTCTTCGGCAGTTTTCATATACTCGTCATATATCTCTTTAAGTTCGGTTTCCGCCTGTGCATCGGATTCCGCAATCTGTTCATCGGAAAGTTTAAATCCCTCCTCCTTTGCCCGGTACAGAACCACCATATCCTTAACAAGATATTCAAGCACCCAATCGCGGAATTTTTGCAGCTCTTCCTCGTTGCTGACGGGATCATAGCCCATTTGTTCCATGTACGAAAGATATGAGTCGAAGGCAGCCGTATAGAGGGCGTAGCTCACGGTTTCGTCCCCGATAGATGCGACTGCAGCGGTCTTGTCATTCGGAACACCGTTTTTGTCGTTATTATTGTTCTTGCATCCGCTGAAGCAGAACAGAAAAGCTGCTGCTGCAATAAAGCAGACAACACGCACGAATGTCGAAGTTTTTTTGGAAAAGCCGGCGAAAATGCTTCCGCATCCCGATCCTGCCGCGGCTGAGCAGCCGGGCTTGCGGCGGTCGTTGTTTGTTGCGGTCATAGTGTGTGATTCCTCCGTTCTGAGTTTTGGAAAAACGGAACCCCCTGATTTTTGATTAACGATTATTCAGAGCATTCCCGAAAATCAATCGATATCGGAAGCAGCGAAAACCGAGGCTTTGCTGCTGACGCTTAAGAACTGCCGAAAACTGCACATTAATTCTGCCGCCGGCAAGCGGTGCGCCGAGAGTATCCATTCCGCTGTCTATTATACAGCATTCAGCCCCGTTTGCCAATGAGTGCGGGAATAAATCACATTTTTCCGCCGAAGGGACACATTCGGTGCCAAAATCACGGTTTCTCGTACCGAATCGCGGAGCCGATAAAAACAGACAGCAAAAACAAGCTGAATATAATTTTAATAAAAACTCTTGCCCAAATCGAGGTGAATGCTGTATAATACGATTGATATTTTATGTACATGCGCCGGCGGGTGAATTCTGTGTCCGCAGCGCATGAGCCGACAGTGCCTGCAGCATTGTTCGGGATAAGGAGAAAGCATTGACTCGAAGGAAATTTTCAATATTTACCGCTTTGTTCGCTGCACTGATCGCTTTTGCGGCTGTTCTTCCCGTTTCAACGGGGTTCGCCGCAAATGCGCAGACTGTTCATGGCAATTCCGCCGAAATCACCGTTCTGCCCGCAAAAAACGGAACGGACGCGGCAAGCATTTCGGCAAACCCCGCATTTTTGTCCGGTCCCGGACAGGTCACCGTAAGCATCACGCTTCGCAACCCGGGCGGTGCTGCGGGACAGGGGCTGGATGATACCGCAACAGGTTCCCTGATAAAGGAACCGTCGGATCCCACTCCGACTCCGACATCCGAACCGACATCCGAACCCGAGCCGTCAACTCAGCCCGGCGGCGGTGTGTACACAAATGTTTCAATAGTCAACACATACGGCGTTTCTTTCAACACTTCCGATGTTCCCGCGGGGGAATCGCGCACATTTACCGGCACGATGAACGTTGCCCAGGAACAAATCGGCGAAACACTGCGCTTTACAATTGCATGGTTCGATACGGCAACCCAAACCGCAGGTTCGCGTGAGTTGACTCTTGTCATTTCCCGTGCGGATACGGCTTATCTTAAGCTTTCGCGCAGCGTTGACAAATCGATTGCTTCGGCAGGTGATATTGTCAAATTGACGTATACGATGATAAACACGGGCGCTAAAAAGCTCAACAGCATTATCCTTGTTGATAAGAATGTTGCCGGTACACAGGCAATGCTTCCCGCATTCAGCCTTGCCCCGGGAGAGAGCCGCGTATTCACTTATGAATACACAATGCGCACATCAACCGTAACGAGTAAACCGACTGTATCGTTTGTTCCCGAGGGGTCAACAAATGCCCTGTCGGTAACGCTTTCGGGGCTTACCATCGGCCTTATAAATGCGCAGCTCACCAAAACGGTCGAAATCGGCACACCCACACCGGAGGGCGTTGAATTCACACTGTATCTGACCAACAACGGCAACCAGAGCCTGAATTCGCTCACCGTTACGGACGATCTCGGAACCGTTGTTCAAAGCGGTTTCAGCCTTGCGATAGGTGAGTCGAAAACCATTAAATATTTCGTCAGAAACCCCGAAGCCGTTCGCTATGTTGTGTTCAACATCACCGGCGTTTATTCGTCCGGCATCGTGTTTAAGGACAACACAAAGAGCTACACTGTTCGCCCTTACATCGATCCGACAACTCTCGGCCTTGAGTTCCGCGCGGAAGTTCGCACTCAACTCAATCGAGAGAATATCATTGGGCTGACTTTCACCGTCACAAACACGGGAAGCACTCCCTACACCGATGTTGTCCTGACCGAAAAAGAACTGGATTATGAAATTCACAAGATTGCCGTTCTTGAACCCAACTCCGGCGCACAGTCATTCAATATCGATCTTAACGTCGGCGGAGAAAGAGATCTTGTGTTCTTCCTGACGGCTCTTGACGCTTCGGGCAACACGCACATGTTTGAGGCGCATCTGACCGCAAAATATATCGATGCCGAAGGCACCGTTCCGAACGAACCGCCGGCAACGGGCGGGGTCACGGTCGTTGACGATCCGAATATCGGCAGCAAGCTGGACGGAATGCTCACAAAAACAGGAAGTGCGCTGAAAGTTTGGTACAGCATCCTTATCATTGTTGCGGCAGTTGCGCTTATCGCGATCATTGCCCTTGCCGCTGTTGAAATTTACAAGCGCAAGAACGGCGGGAACGCAAAAAAAGCACCGCGCAGACGCGCACAGGAGGACGATGAAGACTGATAAGCCTGATTAAAAACCAAGGCTGAGCGGTCGATTCATTCAACTGCACCGCTTCAGCTTAAACAAGTGACTGTTTATATAACCCGCGCCGGCGGGCGGCTCAGAACGGGTTGCCTGTTGAGCTGCGGGTTTTATAATTTGCCGATAAACGGCATCGGCGAACCGAACCGTGCGGCGGATAACAATTCAAAACAGAGGAAAACAAAGGAGAATAAGGTATGCCGAACACTCAATTCATTACCCTGCTCATCATTACGGTTTTCAGCCTGTTGGCGGGAATCGTTTCGGCTGTTGTTTTATTTGGGCAGCTGAATGCAAAAAAACGCGAACGCGCAGAGCTTGAGCGCAAATTGGAAAACGCGGTCGGTGCCGCAATGAACTCCTCCGTCGGCAATGCATCGGCGGAGCTTGAACGCAGACTTCAGGACAGGCTGAAGGAGCTTTCGGACGCACTTTATCGATACAACGAACAAACAAAGAATGATTATGAACGATTTAAAAATGCTTTAAATGAAAGCATTGCTTCTTCGATGCGCGAAACCGCTTCCCGCCTTGCGGAGGCACAGACAGCGGCGGCAGAAAGAATCTCCGCAGAACAGAAAGCGTTTTCGGAAAAACTGAATACCGAACAAAACGCGCTTTCCGAAAGGCTCTCTTCCGAACAGAAGTCGCTTTCCGACAGGCTTGCCGCAGGGCAGGATTCCTTCGAAAAACAGATTTCGGACAGACTTGCTGCTCAGAATACTCTGCTGAAAACACAGGCGGAGCAGGCGGAAACGCGCAATAAGCATTTTGAAACGGTCTGCACGGAAAAACTGGCGGCAATGGATGCGAGCGTGAAGCTCATGACGGAACGCAACGAAAAGCAGCTTGATGCAATTCGCGGTGTTGTTGACGAAAAATTGCAGGAGACGCTCACGAGGCAAATCTCCGAAAACTTCAAGCTTGTTGATGAACGTCTTAAACAGGTCTATCAGGGGCTCGGAGAAATGCAGACGCTTGCAAGCGGAGTGGGTGATCTTAAAAAGGTTCTTTCAAATGTCAAAACACGCGGCACGCTCGGCGAAATTCAGCTCGGCGCAATTCTCGGCGAGGTTCTTGCGCCGGAACAATACGAATGTAATTTTGACGCCGGAAAACAGAATAATGAGCGCGTTGAATTTGCAATAAAACTTCCGAATGACGGCGGAGAAGCGGTTTACCTTCCCGTTGACAGCAAATTCCCTGCGGATATTTATTCCAAACTCTGCGATGCGTATGATTCCGGCGAGGATGTTGCCGCTGCGCAGAAAAACCTGCGTGAAGTTCTTCTGAAATGCGCGAAGGATATAAAGGAAAAATACATAAATCCCCCGCGCACAACGGATTTTGCGATCATGTTCCTGCCCACGGAGGGACTTTATGCCGAAGCGGTGCGGCTCGGGCTTATCGAAGAGCTGCAAATGCGTTTCCGCGTTAACCTTTCCGGTCCTTCAACCATGGCGGCACTGCTTAACAGCCTGCAAATGGGGTTCCGAACACTTGCAATACAAAAACGCAGCAGCGAGGTCTGGGATTTGCTCTCTCAGATAAAAAGAGAGTTCGGAAAGTTTGACGATGTGCTCAGAGCAACGCAGAAATCGCTTGAAAAGGCGCATAATGACCTTGAAACGCTTGTGGGTGTTCGCACAAGGCAAATTTGCAGAACCCTCAAAAAGGTTGAAACCCTTCCCGAAACCGATCCCACCGGGGAATATAAAACCCTTGCGGAAGCTTTGATAAATGCGGATGACGGCGAAAACTGATGCGTTTTCGGTCGATTGCGGGTGAAGCTTAGCCGGAATAAAGCGGATTCAGCTTTATCGGCGGGTACGGAATCGCGGCGAGAGTCGGAACGGGGTTTGCATAATCAAAGTTTGGATTGAAATACCTGTCGCCGCAAAGCAGTGTTTCGCGATATACGTCATAACAGCGCAAAAGATTGGCTTTGCCTGCATTGGCATAATCATTCGGAAGTCCGCCCGATAACCGCGCCTTTGCAAACGGAGTGAAGCAGTTTGCAAGACCTTTTCGCATGAGCCGAACACAGAACTCCGTGTCCCATCCCACTCCGGACAGCGTTTCGTCAAACATGCCGAAACTGAAAAAGTTTTCGCCGCTGACTGCCATAAATGCGCCGCTGACTGCGGTTACATTGCGCTGAACGTGCAGAAAACTGCATTTTAAAAAGTCTTCAAAATCATCCTTTTCGCCGGAATAAGGGCTTTGTGCCCAGCCGTTAAGGCCGATAACGGTGCCGGCGGAAAGGATGTTTCCGCTTTCGTTCACGATTTTTCCGCCAACCGCACCTGCGCCGTGCCGAAGCGCAAGTTCGGTGAATTCGCGAAGAAATGCAGGGGAGAGAATTTCAATGTTTCCGTTTAAAAACAGCAGCAAATCCGCAGCGGCTTTGCATGCACATGCATTCAGCGTTTCGGGCAGCGGCTGTTCCGCATTGACGTGAACGATCTCTGCCGCCCTGTTCTTTTTGAGTGCCTGAAGATAGCGGCGCATTCGCTCATCCCCGCTGCCGTCGTCCGCAATGATAATTCGCTTGCAATCAACCGTTGACTGCATCTCCGCCGAGTCAATGCATCGCTGAAGGTTTTCAACTCCGTCCGCACCTGCGATAACAATGCCGACGGATGGTTCGCGTTTTCTCGGGTAACGCATACGAAGTGTACCCAAAACGCTGCCCTCAAAGCAGTATCCGTTTGTGCGGTTTTTCTTTCCCGAACCGTCGCCGGGATAAAGGGAATTGAATTCACGCTTCAGTATATCGGTGCAGGGAATTTCGCTGCCGTCGCAGTCGCGGATAACGGTCAGCCCGATCCTTGCAATGTGAATGACCTGCTTGGCAGCCGAAGCACAGTCAATGCAGTATGCCCAAAGCTCGGCCGGTGTGCTGCCGCGAAACCCGCCGACAGCCGCATGCACACGTTTGGCAACAAGCATGGGTCGCCCGATGCTGTTGAAGGAACGCAATGTGTCGCGCCCGTAGTCGGGCTTAAAAATCGGGTTTTGCCGAATGCCGTCAATCACGGAGTCCTCATCGGCAAAAACAACCTCCGCTTCGGGATTTGAATGAGTTTGCAAAACAAGCATGTGAAGCGCGTCCGGTGCGGGCAAATCTCCGGGCAGCAGCTGCAAAAAGTATGCACCGTTAAGCATCTTCTCGGCGGCTTTCAGCTGTTCGTGCGCTGTGCCGTTAAAAAGCACAAGCCTGAATTTCGGAATGCCTTCATAATCCGTAAGCCCTGCCTGCGCAAGCTCCGAAACCACGCAAACTTCAAAATTTGCATAGGTTTGTTTGCCGAGCGCTTCGAGCGTTGAGCGAACGGCCGCACGGCTTGCCCCCGAACAGGCAATTGCAACGGAAACGAGCGGTGCAGGGTTCAGCGGCTTTTCACGCTGCAAGTCCAACTCCGCTTGTGCAGGCAGGTTTTCATGCAGATAGTCGGCATAGTCGGAAAATTTGTGCTGATTACAGACCCGCTTCGGAAGTGCGTTGAATGCCCCCGCAATAATGTCCGCCGCGGCAGTGATTATTCCTGAAGTGTTTGTTTCTGTCATTTCGGATTCCTCCTGCATCATGCGGTATTTCTGTACCTTGTTTTTTACCGCGTTTGAGCGGTTCGGCGGCTGTTCCGCCGCCTGCTGCATGATAGTATCTGCGGATCCTGCAATTTTGATTCCGAAACGGACTCAAGGAGGACTGCGGTTTATACCTGCGGCAAACAGCTTTTTCTGTCGCTTTCTCAGAACTGTCGAATACTTGCCTTTTGCAGGAACATGTCTTGCGGCAAACAGCTTTTAACCGATAAACGGTGCATTCCGCAGTTTCACGATGTTGCAAAATCCGCTATATTGGTTTATAATTATTTTGTGTTCGCTGATTAATTCGGGAGGTGTCGGCAATGGAACAATATAATGCAAAATTTGCGGAGGTCTATGACCTTTTCATGGACAATACGGATTATGATGCATGGGCGAATTATATAATATCTCTGCTGCCGACCGACTTTCCGAAAGGAGCGAGAATTTTTGAGTGCGGCTGCGGAACAGGTGCATTGACTCTTCGGCTCAACAAAGCCGGGTACGATGTCACCGGTTCGGATATTTCAAGGGACATGCTCGAAGTTGCCGCTGAAAAATCCCGCCGGTGCGGGCAAAAAACAAAATTTATATGCATGGATATGCGCCGCATTGAATTGCATCGTCCCGTTGACTGCATCATTGCGGCATGTGATTGCGTGAATTACCTTACAAGCCGCGAGGATGTTGAAAAATTCCTTCTGACGGCATTCAACGGGCTCAGGCCGGGCGGCATTTTGCTGTTTGATGTTTCGTCAAGATATAAATTGCAGCACATTCTCGGGCAAAACGGCTATTGCGACAGCAGAACGGACGTTGCATACTTCTGGCAAAACTGCTATGATGCGGAGAGCAAGCTTGTGGAAATGGAGCTGGAGTTTTTTGTGAAGTCGGCAAACGACGCGCACGGCGAACCGCTTTATTCCCGATTTTCCGAAAAGCATATTCAACGTGCTCATTCCGAAAGGGAGCTTGTTTCGTGGCTTAAAAATATCGGCTTTGAAAATATCGGGGTTTTTTCGGCATTCACAACGGAACCGCCGCGTGATGAAAGCGAACGGCTGCAATTCACGGCAAGAAAGCCCGGCAGAGTAGGCAAATAACCTTTGCGGCCTGCTCAAGGACCTTTAGCGAAAGGAAAACATTATGAATAACGAAATTGAAAATAAGATGAACGAAAGCGATGCTTCCTCCGACTGCATCGAAAACACATGCGCTGAACGCGACAATATCATTCGCGGTCTGCTTTTTAACCGCACAGTGAACGTGATCGCCGTTTCGGGACGCGAAATAGTTGAAACCGCAAGAAAAATTCACGGAACAAGCCGTGTTTGCACCGCCGCTCTCGGAAGAATGCTGCTCGCCGTTTCCATGATGAGTGCACAGCTGAAAAGCGAAACGGACAGCATAACGGCGACAATTGCGGGCGGAGGGCCTGCGGGCAACATAACGGTTGTCGGGCATATGGGCGGAATCGTTAAGGGGTGCATCACCAATCCGGAGGTTGAACTGCCGCTTAACGAGTTCGGAAAGCTGGATGTTTCGGGTGCTGTCGGCGGCAGCGGTGAGCTGCGCGTTATTCGCGATTTGTCGCTGCGGGAGCCGTATGTCGGCAGGTGCGAGCTTATTGACGGCGAAATTGCAGATGATTTCGCAAACTATTTTTACACAAGCGAACAGCAGCCGTCGCTGGTTTATCTCGGCGTAAGGGTTGAGCCGCAGCAGGGGACCGTGCGTTCCGCTGCCGGGCTGATTATTGCACCGCTGCCCGATTGTCCGGAGAGCGATATTATTCGGCTTGAACAGCTGACGGGAAAAATTGCAAAGCTGTCACAGCATATGGATGACGGAGAGACCCTCGAAAGCGCGCTTAACGCCCTTTTCGAAGGCATGGAGTTTGAAATTACCGACACTCTCTGCCCTGCATACCGCTGCGATTGCAGCAGGGAAAGGCTTGAGCGCGTCATTATGTCGCTCGGCGAAAACGAACTGAAAGATATTATTGAAAACGACGGCAAAGCGGAGCTTGTGTGTTCTTTCTGCCAAACGAAATACGTTTTTAACGAGGATGAACTCCGCGCTCTGCTTGAAGAGGCACAGGCGGGCGGAAACGATTCGGATGAGATTTCCGCAGATCTTGCCGAAGCGATAAACGACTGCGGAAATGAGTGATCTCAAAAACGGAACACAAACGAAATCAACAAAAATCGGAAACTCGCCGAACGGCTTGACTTTAATGAAACGGCTTCAACTCGGCGTCTGCTTAAAACCGGGTGGAGGATATGCAGCATGAGAAGCACAAAAAAGAAACCTGACAACGTTATTGATATCAGCGGCAATGTTGAGCTTGTTATGAAGCTTGCGGCGGACAAACTCGATGCGGGCGATCATATCGGCGCTCTTTCGCTGATGCGGCGTGCGGAAACAATTGAACCCGAAAACGAGGAAGTTATGCTTGCAATCGCGGGAACATACAACGAGATGAACAGGTTCACCGAGTCGCTTGCTTATTCCTCGCGCGTCCTGAATTCCGGTCATGAATATGTTCAGGATGCTTTCATGATTGCAGGCTACAGCTACCTTGGTCTCGGTGAATATGTTGCGGCGCGCAAAGCGTACAGGCAGTTCCTGATAAACGTTCCGGACAGCTACACTGATGAGGACTTGATTGCTGTTTACGAGGCTCTTGATATATGTGAGGCGAATTGTGCTTTGAACGAGTCAAGGGAATCAGTTCCTGCCGTTCGCGACAGCAGTGAGGTTGAGCTTGAAGAAACACTGAAACGCATTGAAGCAGAGGAGGATCGCGTGAACGGCGATATGGCATACGGACTTCTCAGCGATGCAATTGAAAAATTCCCGGATTCCTATGAACTGTTCGAAAAGTATCTTTTGAGCTGCTATGCTGTGATGCATTTTAAAAAAGGTATCAAAAAATACGAGGCCGCTCCCGAAAAATGGAAATCGAGATTAACGATTCGGTGCTATGCCGCGCTTTTATACAGCGGAGCTCACAGGCCGCGCAAAGCAGCCGAGTGTGCAGACAACATCCTTAAAATGAAAGGGTTGGATGAAGAAGAGCTGATGCGGGCATCCGCCGTGATGCTGGAGATTCAAAATGCTTCCGCCGCGATGACTCTCGTTAAAAGGGTCTATTCGGAGCACCCGTACGATCAATTGGTAATCCATAACTATGCTCTGTCAGCCTACCTCGGCGGGGATTATGCTCTTGCCAGAACTCTCTTTGAAAAACAGCTGCGAATAGATCCGAGTGACAGTGTTGCTGCTTATTATCGCAAACTGTGCATAAAAACGCAGGAGGACGGCATTCTGAGAAACGTCAGCATACCCTATGATGTTCCGAGCGGCGAACTGTTCCGCTGCATGACCGTGCTTTCGAACGAACTCGGAAATGAAGATGCAGGCAGGATGTTGACCGAAAGCGAACCGGAGCTTACACAAGAGGAGATTGAAGAGTGCGTACGGTATTGCGCAGAAAAAACTCCTCCGCCCTTCCGTATCGGCGGATTGATGCTTTTGTACGAGCGTGACCGTCGGTCGGCGATGCATGAGCTTTACAAGATTCTTTTGGATCCGAGTTGTGACGACAGCGTTCGCAGGTTTGCAATCATGACTTTCCGCGATAAAGAGAATATGACAAGGTTCACGATTTTTGATAAGGGAAAACTCTTAACTGGTGAACTGTTCTCAACCGAAAATCAACCCGACAAAACGGATGACGAAGAAAAAGATGATGATTGTCCGCATTTGCAGGCACCGTTCGGGCGGCTGAATGCACTCTTGCAGCAAAAGCTCTGCAATTGCAGCAAAAAAATCAGGCAGGAAGCCGAAAATATTGTTGAAGCGGCTGCGGAACTGTACAATGACTTGGGGTTGGCATTATCCAATTCGCAGGTTCCTGCATATGCAGCGGCGATTGATTATACATGCCGCTTTATGAACAGCAAAAGAGCAGTTAATGCAAAAAAACTTATAAAGGATTATGATATAACTCTGCGCAGGTTGGAAAATGCGGCGGAGAAGCTTCAAAGCGATCTTTGCGTATACGGAATGTTCGAGCCGGAAGAGATGTGCAAACTTGAAGACAGCTTTGAAGAAACATTCAAAAAGCTTCATACAGAGGAAAAGGCAGCAGCAGAACGGAAAAAGGCCGGAAAAACCAAGCCGTCTTCCCGCAAAAACGCCGACGCCGGCTCAAACAAGGCGGATCTCGCTTCAAAAAAACGGACAAATTCGGGAAGAAAGTCTGATAAAGAAGCAAAAGATGATTCTGTGAACAAATCCGAAAGCGGGTCCGAAAACAACGGCGGCGCACCGGATGCGGAATGACAGTGCGCCGGCGGTTTACGGCAGCAACATAAACGGAGATATATGTATGACTGATACTTATTTTGCAACGTGCAAAATCGGGCTTGAGTCCGTCGTTGCGGGCGAATTGCGCGATCTTGGAATTGAGGTGCTTCGCGTCAGCGATGCAAGAGTTGATTTTGCGGGAGACCATTTTGCAATGGCGCGTGCCTGTCTTTGGCTCAGAACTGCGGAACGCGTGCTGATGAAGCTTGCTTCGTTCCGCGCCGTAACTTTTGATGAACTGTACGAGGGAGTGCGCCGCATTCGCTGGAAGGATTACCTGCTGCGCACAAGTTTTATCCATGTGAACGGCAAATCTGCAAAAAGCAGACTTTTTTCGGTTTCCGACTGTCAAAGCATTGCGAAAAAAGCGATTGTGGATTCGCTTTCGCGTGAATACGGACTTAAAATTCTGCCGGAAAACGGCAGACGCATAATAATCGAAATCGGGATTCTGCGCGATGAAGTCACCGTTGCTCTTGATTGCTGCGGCGCGGGACTGTCCCGAAGGGGATACAGAACATACAATGTGCCTGCACCGATATCGGAAACGCTCGGTGCAGCAATAGTGATGCTTTCGGGTTACAGGCAAACACGTCCGCTCATAGACCCGATGTGCGGTTCGGGCACAATGCCGATTGAAGCTGCAATGATCGCAAACAATATCGCGCCGGGAATTAATCGGGAGTTTGCGGCTGAGGACTGGCATTTTTTGCAGAACAATGCATTCGCTGCGGCGCGGGAGCAGGCGAGGGACAGTGTTCGCCGTGACACAGTGGATATATCCGGAAGGGATATAGACCCGCATTCGATTGAGCTCTGTAAAAAACATGCAAAAAAAGCGGGGGTCATGCTCGATTGGCGCGTTGAACCCGTTCAAAAGCTCCGTGAAACGCGTACGGGCGGCGTGATCGTCTGCAACCCGCCGTACGGTGAGCGATTGCTTGAAAAACAGAGTGCGGAAGAGCTGTATCGTCAAATGCATGGCATTTTTTCGCGGCTTGACGGCTGGAGCGTGAACATCATTGCGTCACATCCGGATTTTGAACGCATATACGGCGCAAGAGCGGATAAAAGGCGCAAGCTTTCAAACGGAGGCATGACCTGCACGCTTTATCGCTATCGCCCGCATTATCTTTCCCCGAAACCGGAAAGGCCGAAGACGGACGAACCGCCAATCGACGAATGACCGGCGGCTTCGCATGGATTAATCATCCCGCACCGGGTTTTAATACATCGAATTTCAATGCGCATTCGGAATAATTGAATCAACACAGCATCAAAAAGGGAACCGTGCCGATTTGTTTCGACGGTTCCCTTTAATTTGCGTTCCGTGCGTGTAATGCATCAATCGAAATACATTGAATACACGGAGCTGTTCGAATTTCGACGCAGTAATCAGCTCAATTCAAACATGCCTGTGTACAGCTCGTAATATCGGCCCTTGCGGCGGAGCAGCTCTTCATGGTCGCCGCGCTCAATGATACGGCCTTTTTCAAGCACCATAATGGCATTTGAATTGCGAACGGTGGAGAGTCGGTGTGCAATAACAAACACCGTTCTTCCTTCCATAAGGCTGTCCATGCCGCGTTCGATGAGCAGTTCGGTTCTTGTGTCGATCGAGCTTGTCGCCTCATCAAGAATGAGCACCTCGGGATTGGTAACGGCGGCTCGTGCAATTGCGATGAGCTGACGCTGACCTTGTGACAGGTTTGCGCCGTCCGAAGTGAGCATCGTATCATAGCCGTTCGGCAGGTGAGAGATGAAGTAATGCGCATTTGCGATCTTTGCCGCCTGAATACATTCTTCATCCGTTGCATCCAGCTTGCCGTAACGAATGTTTTCCATAACCGTGCCGGTGAACAGGTGCGTATCCTGCAAAACCATGCCGAGTGTTCCGCGAAGGTCGCGTTTTTTGATGCGGCGAACATCGATGCCGTCATAGGTGATTTCACCCTCGTTAACATCATAGAACCTGTTGATAAGGTTGGTTATCGTCGTTTTGCCGGCACCGGTGGAGCCGACAAACGCGATCTTCTGTCCGCGCTTTGCATAGAGGGAAACATCGTTCAAAACGTTCACCTTGCCGTCATAGCTGAAGGTAACGTCGTGCAGCTCAACCATGCCCGCAAGCGGAATTTCAGTCACGGAATTGTTTGCTCCCGACTCGGTTCCGTTGGGAACGCGCCAGACTTTTTCACCGTGTGCGTTCAAGCCGAGGGTAACATCGCCGTCA
>OGQJ01002080.1_pt1 | contig 16318 bp, 18 predicted proteins | sample 1553161 | NCBI WGS metagenome assembly OGQJ01 (sample SAMEA2579923, study PRJEB22360) | human gut metagenome | biome: human gut; feature: human-associated habitat; material: faeces | place: Denmark | collected 2008/2010 | reverse complement strand
AACCAGAAAATCAGCGCCTGTAATTGTGGAAAAACGGTGTCCTTTTTCTTAAAAATAAAGAATGCCTCGCCATATCTGGGAAAAGTATGGTATACTGGTTGATGTTTATGAGTAAAATCGTCTGAAATGTCTGTGCTGCCGTTTGTCTGGCAGCCGAAGGGCTTCTGCTTTACGGTGAAGGAAAGAAAGTGCAGACAGGGGGACAGAAGGAGTGAATATAATATGAGAAGAAAGAATTTAATGACTGCGTTGTTGTGTGCGGCAGTCGTGGCAGCATCTACCGTGATGGCGCCGGGAGTTGTGATGGCAGAAGAGACCGAGGCTGTTACCGAGGCTGTTACAGAGGCATCCACAGAGGCGGCGACGGAAGCAGATACCGAAGCGTTGACCGAGGCATCCACCGAAGAGGCACTGGAGCTCGCAGAGCGTCCGGACTATAAGGCACTGGATTATGTGGAGCTGGGCGAGTACAAGGGTCTGACGGTAGAGGTAGAGCCGACGGCCGTAAGCGACGATGAGGTGCTCAAGCAGATCCGCGCAAATGCGGGCAGCGATATCCTCGAGGAGGTGACCGAAGGTACCGTCGAGGAAGGAGATACCGCAAATATTGATTATGAAGGAAAGCTGGACGGCGAGGCATTTGAAGGCGGTACGGCAAAGGATACGGATCTGGAGATCGGTTCCGGTACATTTATTGACGGATTTGAGTCCGGTCTGATCGGTAAAAAAGTCGGTGAAACCGTAGATCTGAACCTGACATTCCCGGAAGATTACGGCAGTGAGGACTTAGCAGGAAAAGATGTTGTCTTTAAAGTAACGATCAACTCCATTCAGGATGAGAGTTATCCGACTTATGATACATTGACCGATGAATATGTCAAAGACAATTACAACGATTATTACGGAGTATCTACAGTTGAAGAGTTAAAGAAATATGTATCCGATTCTTTAGAGAACAATAACAATTCAGCAGTAGGAGATGCTTTAACGGATAAGTTAAAAGAGATCAGTAAGATCAGTGATATTCCGGATTCTCTGACCAAAGAGCGTACCAAAGAATTAAAGAGCTATTATAAAGGAATGGCAAAATATCAGGATCAGGAATTTGCAGATTTCTTACAGAACACCTATGGAATGTCAGAGGATGATTTTAACAAGCAGCTCAAAGAACTGATGCCGGACTATATCAAGAGCGATTTAGTATGGGAAGCAGTTGCTGCAAAAGAAGGGATCAAAGCCAGCGGTGAGGATTATGACAAATTCGTAGACAAGATGATGAGCACCCTGAAATTTGATAAAAAGGATGATCTGTTTGACGTCTATCCGGAAACTATGGTAAAACGTATGTATATTGAGCAGGAAGCCAAAGATAAATTGATCAAACAGGCAAAAGTAAAATATGTAGAGACTACTTCCGAGGACACTACAGAACAGACACAGTCTGATGGAAGTGAAGATACAGGTAATACAGACAATACTTCTGAAAATGCAGAAGTAAAGGATACCATTGATACAACGACAGGAAAGTAAGAAATAGAACAGAGGGATTAGAGATGGAATTGGTAAATATACGCGAATTATATCGGAACCAGGAAGAATATCTGGATAAGACAGTGACGATCGGCGGCTGGGTGCGAAGCATCCGAAGCTCTAAGAATTTTGGGTTTATTGTTGTAAATGACGGAACTTTTTTTGAGCCATTACAGATTGTATATGCAGATGGCTTAGAAAATTTTGCAGAGGTAGAAAAATTAAATGTCGGTGCGGCAATCATCGTTACCGGAAAATTAGTAGCGACCCCACAGGCAAAACAGCCATTTGAGATCCAGGCAGAGGAGGTTGCTATTGAAGGTCAGTCTTCACCGGATTACCCACTGCAGAAAAAACGCCACAGTTTTGAGTATTTAAGAACAATTTCTCATCTGCGAGCAAGAACCAATACGTTTGAGGCAGTTTTCCGTGTACGTTCTTTAACCGCATATGCGATCCATAAGTTTTTCCAGGAGAGAGACTTTGTATATGTTCACACTCCATTGATCACGGGAAGTGACTGTGAAGGTGCAGGCGAGATGTTTAAAGTTACCACATTGGATTTAGACAATGTGCCGACAAACGAGGACGGTACCGTAGATTATACAAAGGATTTCTTTAATAAGCCGACCAATTTGACGGTAAGCGGACAGTTGAACGGTGAGACATATGCGATGGCATTTAAAAACATCTATACATTCGGACCGACTTTCCGTGCAGAGAACTCCAACACGACCCGTCATGCAGCAGAGTTCTGGATGATCGAGCCGGAGATCGCATTTGCAGATTTAAAGGATGATATGATCTTAGCAGAGAGCATGTTAAAATATGTGATCCGTTATGTGTTAGAGCATGCACCGGAAGAGATGAATTTCTTCAACAGTTTTGTGGATAAGGGACTGTTAGACCGCCTGAACCATGTGTTAAATTCTGATTTTGGACATGTGACCTATACAGAGGCGATCGAGATCTTAGAGAAGAACAACGACAAATTTGAATATAAGGTATCCTGGGGCTGTGACTTACAGACAGAGCATGAGCGTTATCTGACAGAGGAAGTGTTCAAACGTCCGGTCTTTGTAACCGATTATCCGAAGGAGATCAAAGCATTCTATATGAAGTTAAACGAGGATGGCAAGACAGTGGCAGCAATGGACTGCTTAGTACCTGGCATTGGTGAGATCATCGGTGGAAGCCAGAGAGAAGATGATTACGACAAACTGCTTGCACGGATCAAAGAGCTTGGTTTAAACGAAGAAGACTACGGATTCTATTTAGATCTGCGTAAATACGGAAGCACCCGTCATGCAGGATTCGGCCTTGGATTTGAACGTTGTGTCATGTACCTGACCGGAATGGGTAATATCCGTGACGTCATTCCGTTCCCAAGAACTGTTAATAATTGTGAGTTGTAAAAAATAGAAATAGGATCTTTAGGAGAAGATATCTGCTGCAGGGCAGGTATCTTCTTTTTGGTTTTTCATATAATCAAATTCCTGCATCCGGTCGATACATATGATATAGAACACGACAGTTCAAAAACACAGACAAGGATGTGATCATATGAAGATCGGTGAAGCAAGAAAGACTTATTCCGCACCACTGCGTGAATTTTGGGAAGAGAAAAAGTCTTTAGCAAAACAGAAAAAAGCATTAGATGAAAAAATAAAGGCAACACCAAATGGAAAAGAAGCATTTGCCAAAGAGGCGGTAACCTTAGACCTGTCATATCGTGCTGATGCAGAAAAATATGAAGAGTACAGCAAGACCATGGAACAGATCATGGCACAGCATACAGCACTATTTAATGCAGAGGTTTCTAAGCAGCAGGGCGAGGCCATGGAAGAATATTCAGAGGATATGATAAAGATCATGGAAGTGGCACGAAGGATCATGAAGGGTGCAAAAGTACCAGCCTCCGATGAGAAAAAACTGATGGAATACAGCATGGAACTGTATATGGCAGCAAAGAATATGGCAGTGCTGAACGAAAATAAGAAGAAAGAAGAGTATGATTCCCTTTGGGATGATGAAAAAAAAGAAGAAAACCCGGACCCGGATGAAGTGGCAAACGATGCAGAATACGGTGGTGGCACACCGGAGATCATGGAGGTATCCGATGTCGTTGCTTCAGCAACAGAGGGGATAGAAGGATAACCGGGAAAAATTTCTTACAATATTTTATAAGAAAAACAAAACTTACCACATAGATTAATTAGCCACGCTAATAAAACCAATAATAAAATACTATTGGCTTTTTTAGCGTTTTTTTTGTACAATAAGGACAGTGACATAAAACCGCGATCGTGCGGAAGATACAGTGATACAGAATCAGGATATTCAGGAGGAAAAAAGATGGATTACAAGAATGCCGGTGTAGATATTGAAGCAGGTTACAGATCAGTGGAATTGATGAAAAAACATGTGCAGGAGACCATGAGAAAAGAAGTGTTGACAAATCTTGGCGGTTTCTCCGGTGCGTTTTCAATGGAAGCATTTAAAAATATGGAAAAACCAACTTTAGTATCAGGGACAGATGGAGTTGGAACAAAATTAAAGCTGGCGTTTATCATGGACAAGCATGACAGTGTAGGAATTGACTGTGTGGCAATGTGTGTCAATGACATCGCATGTGCCGGTGGTGAACCACTGTTTTTCCTTGATTATATTGCATGTGGAAAGAATTATCCGGAAAAGATCGCATCGATCGTAAGCGGTGTGGCAGAAGGATGCAAGCAGTCAAATGCGGCATTGATCGGTGGCGAGACCGCAGAGATGCCTGGCTTTTATCCGGAAGATGAGTATGATCTAGCAGGATTTGCAGTAGGAATCGTAGATGAAAAAGATATTATTACAGGTAAAGATGTCAAAGCGGGTGATGTATTGATCGGAATGGCATCCTCCGGTGTACACTCCAATGGATTTTCACTGGTACGCAAGGTGTTCTCCATGGATAAAAAGACCTTAGATACCTATCATGAGGAGTTAGGAACGACGCTTGGTGAAGCATTGATCGCTCCGACAAAAATTTATGTCAAAGCACTTCGCAGCATCAAGGATGCAGGTGTGCGCATCAAAGCATGCAGCCATATCACTGGTGGCGGTTTTTATGAGAATATTCCAAGAATGTTACCGGAAGGAAAACGTGCAGTTGTAGAAAAAAACAGCTACGAAGTTCCGGCAATCTTTAAAATGCTTGCAAGAGAAGGAGAGATTGCAGAGCAGATGATGTACAATACATATAATATGGGACTTGGCATGATCTTAGCAGTGGACCCGGCAGACGTAGATAAGACCATGGAAGCAGTTAAAGCAGCAGGAGAGACTCCGTATGTCGTAGGAAAAATCGAGGACGGAGAAAAAGGAGTTACTTTATGCTAAAAATAGCGGTACTGGTGTCTGGAGGAGGAACAAATCTTCAGGCGATCATAGATAAAATAGCAGAAGGCGTGATCACCAATACTGAGATCGCAGTGGTTATCAGCAATAATAAAAACGCTTACGCATTAGAGAGAGCGAAACAGGCAGGCATTGAGGCAGTCTGTGTTTCTCCGAAAGATTACGAAAACCGTGAGCAGTTCAATCAGGAATTTTTAAAAACATTAGACAGCTATCAGGTGGACTTAGTGGTACTCGCGGGCTTTTTAGTAGTCATCCCGCCTGCAATGATACAAAAATATGAGAACCGTATCATCAATATCCATCCATCTTTGATCCCGTCTTTTTGCGGAACCGGTTATTATGGTTTAAAGGTGCATGAGGGTGCGTTAGCAAGAGGAGTCAAAGTCACCGGAGCAACCGTGCATTTTGTGGATGAAGGAACTGATACCGGCCCGATCATCCTGCAAAAAGCAGTAGAGGTTCAAAACGGAGACACACCGGAAATCCTGCAGCGGCGTGTGATGGAACAGGCAGAATGGGAGATTTTACCGAGGGCGATCCATTTGATCGCAAACGGAAAGGTAACGGTGAAAGACAAAAAAGCAGTTGTAGAAGAATAGATACAGGAGGAAACAACATGAAGGTATTGATCGTAGGAAGTGGCGGACGTGAACATGCAATCGCATATTCCTGTGCAAAAAGCGCAAGAGTTGATAAGATATATTGTGCTCCGGGCAATGCCGGAATCGGTCAGATTGCAGAATGTGTACCGATCGGAGCAATGGAATTTGAAAAATTAGCAGCATTTGCAAAAGAGAAAGAGATTGACTTTACTATTATCGGAATGGATGATCCGTTAGTCGGCGGAGTGGTAGATGTATTTGAAGCAGAGGGATTAAAAGTCTTTGGCCCTCGTAAAAACGCAGCTATCTTAGAAGGCAGCAAGGCTTTTTCAAAAGACCTGATGAAAAAATACAATATCCCGACAGCAGGATATGAGAACTTTGACGATGCGGATAAAGCACTGGCTTATTTAGAGACAGCAAAAATGCCGATCGTATTAAAGGCAGATGGATTAGCCCTTGGAAAGGGAGTGTTGATCTGTAATACCTTAGAAGAGGCAAAAGCCGGAGTCAAAGAGATCATGTTAGATAAGAAATTCGGTGATGCCGGAAATCATATGGTTATTGAGGAGTTTATGACAGGACGTGAGGTTTCCGTACTTTCCTTTGTGGATGGAAAGACCATCAAGATCATGTCTTCTGCACAGGATCACAAGCGTGCACAGGATGGAGACAAAGGACTCAACACCGGAGGAATGGGAACATTTTCTCCAAGTCCGTTTTATACCAAAGAAGTGGATGAGTTTTGTAAAAAATATGTTTATCAGGCAACCGTGGATGCCATGGCAGCAGAGGGAAGACCATTTGTTGGAGTTATTTTCTTCGGACTGATGCTGACAGAGGACGGACCAAAGGTGTTAGAGTATAATGCACGTTTTGGTGACCCGGAGGCACAGGTAGTATTACCGCGTATGAAAAATGACATCATTGATGTGATGGAGGCATGTGTGGATGGTAGACTTGATGAGATCGATCTGCAGTTTGAAGATAATGCGGCAGTCTGTGTGGTATTAGCTTCTGACGGTTATCCGGTATGTTATGAAAAAGGAAAAGAGATCTCCGGTTTAGAGCGATTTGAAAAAGAAGAAGGATACTACTGTTTCCATGCCGGAACTGCATGGAAAGACGGAAAGATCGTAACCAACGGCGGACGTGTCTTAGGTGTAACCGCAAAAGGTGCAGACTTAAAAGAAGCACGCGCAAATGCATATAAAGCAACGGAATGGGTAGAATTTTCCAATAAATATATGCGTCATGACATTGGAAAGGCAATTGACGAAGCATAGGGATGTGATCTGGATATGAAACGAGGAATCATTTTTGACATGGACGGAACGCTTTGGGATGCGTCCGAAGAAGTGGCACATTCCTGGCAGGAAGCCATCCAAGCATCGACGATCACGGATAAGGTTCTGACAAAGGAAGACTTTATGCGTGTTATGGGAAAGCCGATGGATGAGCTGATCGAGGTACTGTTCCCGGAGCTTTCGAAAGCGGAACAGAACGAGCTTTTAGAAGATTGTTGTAAAGTGGAAAATGCCTATTTACAGGAAAAGGGAGCGAAGCTGTATCCGGGCATTGAACAGATGCTTGCCGATCTGAAAAAAGAATATTTTTTAGCAATTGTAAGTAACTGTCAGTGTGGTTATATCGAAGCCTTTTTAGAGCATTATGGATTTGGAAAGTACATCGATGACATACAGTGTTTTGGCATGAATGAGGTTCCAAAAGGAGAGAATATCCGTCTTGTGGCAGAGAGAAACCATTTAGAGGATGCGGTCTATGTCGGAGACATCCAGGGCGATTATGATGCGAGTAAGGCGGCGGGAGTAAAGTTTATCCACGCAGCGTACGGCTTTGGCGAAATAGAAGACGAAGTGCCGCGGATCGAAAAGCCTTTGGAATTAAAAGAAGTTATACAAAAAATCTGGTCATAGTGATCAGGCAAAAGTCCCCATATATCAGAAACAGAAATCTGGTATATGGGGACTTTTTTATTTTGATATAACCAAGTCCGTTTTTTTGGACACCTTATATCATAAAATAATCTCAAGACGAAGGGGAGAACAAAAGAACGCAGACGAAAGGAGATGTTTTTTATGAAAGGATATGTTGTATCAGACGGTTACATGGGATATGTGAATGGAAAATATATGTTATTTGCAGATGAGGAAGATTATCGCGATTATATCGAAGATTAACAGGAGAGAAGCTATGAAAAAATATGAGATCATTGCGGTGGATTTTGATGGAACGCTGTGCAGCGATTGTTATCCGGACATCGGAAAGCCCAATCTGCCATTGATAGAACTGTTAAAGGCATTAAAAAGAGAGGGCTGCCGGATCGTTCTCTGGACCTGCCGGTGTGGCAGGGAATTAGAGCAGGCAGTACAGTGGTGTGAAGAGTTCGGACTGGAATTTGACAAAGTCAACCGGAATACCGATGAGATTTTAGAAAAATACGGAAGCGATTCGAGAAAGATTTACGCAGACGTATACATTGACGATAAGGCATGCTTTCCGTGGGAAGTCATGGCATACAAAAAGGAGGAATAAGAGATGACAGCAGGGATCATAGATTACAAATATAAAAAAGAAAAACAGGGGGTAGATTTAGAGACACTTTTTGTGACGGCACTTACCGCATTTACAGGAGGGATCGGGATCATTGCAGTGTTTGCGGTATTGACCGGTGCGGATATCTGTCAATGGAGTAAAAAGGGAATGGTTGGTACTTATTTGCTGCTTAGTGCATTGATCTGGGGAATCCTGCTTTTTCGGGAGTTTAGGACACAAAAGCGTCACGATATTTAGGTTGACAGAAATCTACATAATTTCCTATAATAAGGATGTTCTAAAATAGAAAAAAATCAGATATGAGATTTTATATGGAGGCATATACTTATGAGTAGGATCAGAAAAAAGAAATGGCTTGGAATAGGACTGGCAGTAGTGATGGGATTGTCTGGTGCGGGATCCGATATGGGAATTATGACCGCTTTTGCAACAGGCAATAAGGCAACTACAACGACGACAGCCAATACAACGGCAAACAATGCAAGATTTACCGTAAACGGAGCAGATTTAGTGGTTACGGAAAATCTGAATCCGAATAAATATCCAAAAGATTTTACAGAGACAAAGGTAGAATGTCAGGGAAGACAGTATAAAGGATTGAAATTCAGCAAAGCAGATATCCAACTGATCTGTCTGTTGAATCAGAAGACAGGAGCAGCGGCATATCATATCTATAACGATGCAGACCAGAGTGTATATCCGTTTATCCGGATTGAAAATGGGAATGATTATATCATTGCAATGCCACAGAGCATGATGGATGGTGCACAGGCTCCGGAGAGCTATGCCGAGACCTCTATGGAATTTGAAAAAGGAACGATACAGGTCTATCAGCAGGACGGTGCAGATACCTGCCTGATCTATGCTATGAACAGTGAAGGTCAAAAGGGATGGTATGAGTATCAGACTACAGATAAGACATATCAGGCATACGAAGTACAGAGTAGTCAGGAAGAGACACCGGCAGACGGAGAGGAACAGCAGGTAACCGATACTTCTTCCGAGAGTCAGGACAATTCTCAGAGTACACAGTATGAAGAATTAAAGCAGGAAATGAAAAGCATGAAGACAAAATACTGTATGATCATTGCAGTATTGATCATTATCATTGCAGTATTGGTGATTCTTTTGATCAATACCCTGTTAAAAGGACCAAGACACCCAAGAGACGAGTATGACGAAGAAGAGCCGGACGAGGATTTCTTTGATGAGGATTTAGATCAGGAACCGGAGGAAGATTTCTTTGACGAGGATACAGATGAAGAGTCTGACGAATACTATTTTGATGAGGAGCCGGACGAGGAACCGCAAAAGGAATATCCAAAGGCACCAAAGAATGAACCGCAGGAAAAACCGGTAAAGAAAAAATACGAAAGTGATATAGAGATCATAGATTTAAATGACTTATAAAAGAGAGGCATAGTATGCAGAAACCATATACAAAAAAAGCAGAAAAGGTATTAGAAATCGCAAAAAAAGCATCCAGATCCATGCATCACAGTTATATCGGAACAGAGCACCTGTTAATAGGACTCCTGGGCGAAGGAAGCGGAGCAGCAGCGAAGGTTTTAAGTTCTGCCGGTGTAGATGAAGAGCGGATATTAGAATTGATCGAGAACCTGATCGCGCCATCCGGAAACGTGATCGTAGCGGATGCAGGAGGCTATTCTCCAAGAACCTTAAGAGTGCTTGAGAACGCAGCAAAAGAGGCAGAGCGTTTTAAAAATGAAAAAGTAGGAACAGAGCATTTGTTAATTGCATTGATCAAAGAAGCCGACTGTGCAGCAGTTCGTCTTTTAAATACCTTAGGAGTAAATCTGCAAAGACTCTATGTAGGGACCTTGACGGCAATGGGAGAGGATGTCAGTCTCCATAAGGATGAATTTCAGAATGGAAAATTAGCAAAGAAGAAAAATTTAGAAGCAACACCAACCTTAAACCAGTATTCGAGAGATTTGACACAGCTTGCCAAAGAAGGTGGATTAGATCCGGTGATCGGACGGGAAGAAGAGATGCAGCGTGTCATTCAGATTCTGAGCAGAAGAAGCAAGAACAATCCGTGTCTGATCGGAGAGCCGGGCGTAGGAAAGACAGCGGTAGTAGAAGGTCTTGCACAGAATATCGTATCCGGAATGGTGCCGGACAGTGTATTGAACAAACGTGTGGTAACCTTAGACCTGTCAGGTATGGTTGCCGGTTCTAAATATCGTGGAGAATTTGAAGAGCGGATCAAAAAAGTTCTTGCAGAAGTAAAAAAAGCAGGAAATATACTGTTGTTTATCGATGAGCTGCATACCATCATAGGAGCCGGTGGAGCAGAAGGGGCCATAGATGCATCGAATATATTAAAACCGTCGTTAGCAAGAGGCGAGATACAGTTGATCGGAGCAACAACGATCGAAGAGTATCGAAAATATATCGAAAAAGATGCGGCATTAGAACGGCGTTTTCAGCCGGTTACGGTGGAAGAACCGGATGAAGAGCAGGCAGTGGCAATATTAACCGGACTGCGCCCGCAGTATGAAGCACATCATCATGTAAAGATTACCGATGAGGGAATCCGTGCAGCCGTACAGATGTCAGAGCGCTACATCAATGACCGGAATCTGCCGGATAAGGCGATTGATCTGATTGATGAAGCCTCCGCAGCGGTACGTCTGCAGCACTCCAAAGCACCGGAGGGCTTACAGCAGCGAAGAGAAGAGCTTCTTGCACTGGATGCTTTAAGACACCAAAACAGATGAAAGAAACAGAGCAGCGTATCCGTGAACTGGATATCATTTTAGAAGAAGCAGTCCGCGGACTTCGTTTAGGAGATGCAAAAGCAGCCCGTGAAGAAAAAGAAGAACTCTTAAAAAGGCATGCAAAGCAGATAAAAAAATATCATAAAGATGCCGAGAAGAAAGAGCCGTTAGTCAACGAAAACGAAATTGCAGAGGTAGTGTCCTCCTGGACAAAAATCCCTGTGAAAAAATTAACGGCAGATGAAAGTGCAAAACTTGCAAAATTAGAGAAAACACTGCACAAAAGAGTTATAGGACAGGAAGAGGCGGTAAGTGCTGTGGCAAAAGCAGTCCGCCGTGGAAGAGTAGGATTAAAAGACCCGAACCGTCCGATCGGTTCGTTCCTGTTTTTAGGACCGACAGGAGTTGGAAAGACCGAGATATCCAAAGCACTGGCAGAAGCAGTTTTTGGAAACGAACAGGCAATGATCCGTGTAGATATGTCTGAATATATGGAAAAGCACAGTGTCTCTAAAATGGTAGGTTCTCCTCCGGGCTATGTCGGATATGACGAAGGAGGACAGCTGAGTGAAAAAGTACGCAGAAACCCATATTCGGTCGTATTGTTTGATGAGATAGAAAAGGCACATCCGGATGTATTCAATATTTTATTACAGGTCTTAGACGATGGACACATCACGGATGCCCAGGGAAGAAAAGTAGATTTTAAAAATACCATCATTATCATGACCTCCAATGCAGGAGCACAGTCGATCGTTTCGCCAAAACACTTGGGTTTTGGTTCGCAGGATGATGAAAAACAGAATTACGAATATATGAAGCAGGGTGTTATGGAAGAGGTCAGAAGGATCTTCAAGCCGGAATTTTTAAATCGTATTGATGAGACCATTGTATTCCATGCCCTTACGAAAGAAGATATGAAGCAGATCGTTACACTGTTAGCGAAGACATTAGTGGAGCGCTGCAGGACACAGATGGAGATCGAGCTGCATATCCGTGATTCCGTCAAAGCCTATATTGTTGAAACAGCATATGACCCGAAATACGGAGCACGTCCGTTGCGCCGGATGATCCAGAGTAAGATCGAAGATGCACTTGCAGAAGAGATTTTAGCAGGCAGGATCAAAAGAGGCGGCCGGGTAGAGGTCGGACTAAAGAAAAAAGAAATCGTATTTGAAGTGCCAAAAAGCAAAGAAGTACAACCATAATGTTTCAAAAGTAGTATCGTAAAATTTACAAAATTACTAGCCACACAGACTGAAATATTATATAATGATCATATAAGCAGTTCACTTACAGGAGGAGAAGAAAGAAATGGGAGCAATCAGCGAATTGATTCGCACAGAAAAAGACGGAACCATCAGTTTTGGTGATTATACTTTGGATAAAAAGGAAAAGCTGGACAACTTTGAGCATGACGGTGATTTATACAAAGTAAAGACCTTTCATGAGATCACCAAATTAGAACGCAACGGAATGTTTGTATATGAATCTGTACCGGGAACGGCAGTAACCGAGCTTTCTGTGACAGATAACGGAGTCAGTTTTTCAGTAGAAGGACCGGAGGATGCGCAGATTACTCTGGAATTAGAAGAAAATGCAGAATATGAGATATTCATTGACGGCAGCAATATGGGAAAAATGAAGACGAATTTAGGCGGAAAGTTAAGCCTGAGCGTAGAGTTAGATGTAGTCAGCCAGGTAGCTGTCAAAGTGGAAAAATGTTAAAAGAAACGTCAGAAGACCCGAGAATTCGGGTCTTTTTCGCTCTATAGGAAAGGAGTAGTATGGCAAAAGGAAAAACATCCGTATACTTTTGTCAGTCCTGTGGATATGAGTCCTCAAAGTGGATGGGGCAGTGTCCGGGCTGCAAAGAATGGAATACATTTGTAGAAGAAGTCATAGATAAAAAACAGACAGAAAAAGTAAGAAAGCAGGCATCTGCTGCAAAGGTCAGCCACATTTCAGATATCTCCGTGGAAGAGCAGAGCCGTATGGGAACAGGATTTTTAGAACTTGACCGTGTCTTAGGAGGCGGGATCGTTCCGGGTTCTTTAGTTTTAGTCGGAGGAGATCCGGGAATCGGAAAATCCACATTACTGTTGCAGGTCTGCCGGAATCTTTCGGTGGGTAAAGAAAAAATACTCTATATTTCGGGAGAGGAATCGTTGCAGCAGATAAAATTAAGAGCAGAACGTATGGGAGAATTCGGAACATCTCTTGCAATTCTTTGTGAAACCAATTTAGATATCATTCAGGAAGTCATCCGTCAGGAAAAACCAAAAGTTGTCATCATAGATTCGATACAGACTATGTACAATGAAAATGTATCCTCCGCACCGGGAAGTGTCTCGCAGGTGCGTGAATCCACATCGGTGCTGATGCAGATTGCAAAAGGGATGAATATTTCGATTTTTATCGTCGGTCATGTAACAAAAGAAGGAGTGGTTGCAGGGCCTAGGGTTTTAGAACATATGGTAGATACGGTGCTTTATTTTGAAGGAGACCGGTATGCGGCATATCGGATCTTGCGGGGAGTTAAGAACCGTTTTGGCTCCACAAATGAGATCGGAGTATTTGAAATGCGGGATATCGGTTTAGTAGAGGTGGAGAATCCGTCAGAATATATGCTGAGCGGAAAACCCAAAGGAGCGTCAGGCTCTGTGGTAGCCTGTTCCGTGGAAGGAAGCCGACCGATCCTTTTAGAGATACAGGCACTTGTCTGCAGAAGCAATCTTGGAATCCCAAGAAGGACAGCAGCCGGAACCGATATCAACAGAGTCAATCTGCTGATGGCAGTATTAGAAAAAAGGCTGGGACTCAGTATGTCATCCTGTGATGCTTATATCAATATTGCAGGCGGAATCCGTATGAATGAGCCGGCAGTGGATTTAGGGATTGTACTTGCCATGATATCCAGCTACAAAGACTGTGCGATACCGGAAGATGTGATCTGTTTTGGCGAAGTGGGATTAAGTGGTGAAGTCCGTGCGGTAAACATGGCAAAGCAGCGTGTCGCAGAGGCGAAAAAACTGGGATTTTCCACCTGTATTCTTCCAAAAGTGTCGTTAAAAGGACTTGAAGACATGAAAGGAATCCGGTTGATCGGTGTGGAGAATGTGCAGGAAGCAATGAGAAACATCTTACAGTAATCAGAAAGAATTAGAATAAAAACAGGAGAAAAAATATGGACAGACAGGAAATATTAAAAAAAGTAGACCATACACTGTTAGCACAGACGGCCACATGGGAAGAAATCAAAGAAATTTGTGACGATGCAATAAAATATAAAACAGCATCGGTATGCATTCCACCATCCTATGTAAGACAAGCAAAAGCATATGTACAGGATCAGATGGCAGTCTGTACGGTTATTGGCTTTCCAAATGGATATAATACTACTGCGGTAAAAAAAGCAGAGACAGAGGATGCATTGAAAAATGGTGCGGATGAAATCGATATGGTCATCAACATCGGCTGGGTCAAAGACAAAAAGTTTGCACAGATCGAAGAAGAGATCAGAACGTTAAAAAAAGCATGTGGAACAAAAATTTTAAAAGTCATTATCGAAACATGCCTTCTGACCGAAGAAGAAAAAATACGACTGTGTGAAATCGTTACAGCATCAGGAGCAGACTATATCAAGACGTCCACCGGTTTTTCAACAGCGGGAGCAACACCTGAGGATATAGCACTTTTTGCAAAGCATGTCGGCAAGGACATAAAGATCAAGGCAGCCGGTGGAATCTCTTCTTTTGAGGATGCAGAAGAATTTGTCCGCCTTGGGGCAGATCGTCTTGGAACCAGCAGATTAGTAAAGATCCGGAAAGAAAGATAGAAGTCCACTGATTTTACCGTACCGAAGAAAAAAGGGAGGGTAAGATCATGAAACATCAATATATAAGACAAAAAAACATAAGACAAAAAATAAAATGGATGCTCGTACTCCTTATGGCAGTCAGCTTAAGCGCCTGTGGTGTCAAAGAAGAAAAAAACAGGCAGCAGGCAGAGGAGAATTCCACAGAGGAAAGTATCAGTAAGGACGGAACCTACGAGATCGCCTTTATAAGCGGTGAAGGTGAATTGGATGATTCCGGCTTTCATGAGAGCAGCTGGGAGGGCATCGCAGAGTATGCGGATGAGAACCGGATCACCTACAGCTATTACGGCCGGCAGCTGATACAAGGCAGGCACGGGAGGAAGTAGTGCGGACTGCCGCAAAAAAGGGGGCAAAGATCATTATTTCACAGGGATATCCTTTTGAAGAGGTGATTGCCCATATGCAGAATGAGTATCCGAAAATACAGTTTTTAATGTTGGATGCAAAACCGCGTAAGTCAGGACAAAAGGCGGAACTTGCATCCAATGTGCATTGTATTCTGTTTCGGGAAGAAGAAGCGGGATACCTTGCCGGTTATGCAGCCGTTCGCGAAGGCTATACCAGGTTGGGTTTTCTTGGAGGAAAAGAAATCGCACCTGTCCAGCGCTATGGAAGTGGCTTTATACAGGGGGCAGAGTATGCCGCTATGGAAATGGAACGGGAAATTACATTAAAATATCAGTATATAGACACATTTTTACCATCCGATGAAGTGCAGCAGAAGAGTAAGGAATGGTATGAAGAGGGAGTACAGGTGATCTTTGCCTGTAATGGAGGGGCATCTGTTTCCGTGATGCAGTCAGCAGAAGAACTGGATGGAAAAGTAATCGGAGTAGACACCGATCAGTCAGCGGAATCCATAACCGTTCTGACTTCTGCCGGAAAAAACTTAAAAGGTGCTGTGACAGAAGCATTAGATACACTCTATGAAAACGGAGGGGTATGGTCAGGTAAGCAGGCAGGAAAAACGATCACACTTGGAGCAAAAGAAGAAGGTGTCGGTCTGCCACAGGAAGAAGAAGCGTGGCGTTTTGAAAATTTTACGCAGAGAGATTACCGGAAAATCTATCGTGGACTCAAACGAGAGGAACAGGAGATCTTATCAGGGACTGCAACCATGCCAAAGACGGAGAGAGTGCATCTGGAGCTTCCAGAATAGATGAATTTGTAGAAAAAAGATGAAAAATTGAAAAAAATAGAAAAAAATCAAAAAAGTCCTTGACATATGACGATACATGGTGCTATTATAAAGTTCCACCGCGCAAGAGCGTGGTGCTGAGAAATAAAAAAATAAAAAACCTGTTGACAAACGCAGAAAGCTGTGATAAGATATAGGAGTTGTCGCGTAAGACAGCAGGACAGAGAACCTTGATAACTGAACAGTGAAATAACCTTGAAAGATTCAAAGAGAATAATTCAAAGAACAGCATCGAAAGATGCACCTAAACAGTAAATGGGAACCTTTTACTAAGAGTAGAAGGGGAACGGATATTCAGCCAGAGGATTCTGGAAGGATAAAAACTTTTATATGAGAGTTTGATCCTGGCTCAGGATGAACGCTGGCGGCGTGCTTAACACATGCA
>OGQJ01002077.1_pt1 | contig 16345 bp, 15 predicted proteins | sample 1553161 | NCBI WGS metagenome assembly OGQJ01 (sample SAMEA2579923, study PRJEB22360) | human gut metagenome | biome: human gut; feature: human-associated habitat; material: faeces | place: Denmark | collected 2008/2010 | reverse complement strand
TAGGTGTTGACGCTAGCAGTAGTGCCGCTCCTACGGTTACTGGAGCTAATGTCGCAGGTGGTGCCTCTGCACTTGAAGTTACAGGAGGTGCAGGTGGTGTTGCCACTCTTACCTCTAATGCGTCCACAGGTACAGCCGCTATTAATGCGGCGTCTTCTGCAGCATCTAATACAGGCTTCATGGATAGGGTCATTGCTAACTGGGATTCCTATGACAAGTACCTAAAGTTCTACAATCAAATTGCAAACTATGGCTCCGCACTTCAGCAAGCTACTAAACGACGTAGAGGATACTATTACTAATGACTTATAAAAATTCAGACGGGAATACTTCTATTGCAAATCAGTGGGGTCAGTGGAGATGCTTTAACTCTGCTATGACAAAGCTAGGGGAATCCAAAGCTACTGCTCCTACGATCAAACCTCAGAAGACTATTGAAGAAGCTGATGACTGGTTTGGTGCTGTTGGGGCGGCCTTTAAGGGTATTCAGGGTGTCTATGAGGCACGTAAGGAATTAGCTGAGAATGTAGCTGATGAATACCTTCAGTCCCACTCTCTTGAAGAGTACAAGCAACAGATGGCTGAGGGTAAAGTCCCATTCCAAGATGACCCTCTTGCTATGAGCGCCCTTAAGCAGAAGCATGGTAAGATTCTCTTCAGTAATATTGCTCAGGACTTTCAGGCTCGTGTAGATGCCAATGAGTTCAAGGGCATGGCTCCTGAACAGGTTGATGCAGAGTTCTTCAGGTACATGAAGGAACAATCTGCAGGTGCATCTAAAGCCTTTGGTTATGCTGATAATGACTACTTCTTCAATAAGGGCATTTACTCAGATTCTCCTAATCAGCGTGTTAAGATGATGCTGAGACAGAAGACTGTTGAGGATTCCTATCAGAGAAGTCAGGACTTGATCTCTAGTGCCGCTGAACTTAGCGCTTTGAGCTCTAGTAAGAATGTATCTGCAGACCTTCTTGTTGGTAAGCTTGCAGAACAGACACTCACCACAGGTGCTCACGAGAAGCCTGATGATACCCTTAAGAAGGTGTCTTCTACCTTGGAGATTCTTTCTGCTAATCCTAGTGCAAGTCAGACTATTAGAGACCTTAAGGATAGGGAAATCCCCGGTCTTGATGGGGTTACTTTTGGTCAGGTCTTAGGTGAAGAAGGCTATAAAAATCTTGTCATTAAGAATGCTAATGTAAGGTATGCTTCAGATGCTCAGACTAAGTTGGACTTCCAGAATGGCCTTGATGTCATGGCCAAAAATGGTAAGGCTGCAGAACTACTTGCTCTTAGAAACTCTAAGTTTGAAGAGTCAGGTGGCCTTCTTACTGATGAAGTCAAGGACATCGAAAAGGCTTATGATTCGGCTGTAAAGGTTCAGATAGCTAATGCTAAGAAGAATGCAATAGCACTTAAGAAACAACAGGATGAGCTTTTGAAGACTTCAGCTTCTAGAGCTTTTGTACAGGCAGTTGCTAGAGGTGAACCTGTAGTTTCTAAGGATGTTGTGGGTATCACTAATAAGGATATTGATACAGCCTATCAGTATCTTGTGGACACTGGTACTCTCACCTTTAAGGATCAGTTAGCTATTGCTAAGAATCCTCATCTTCCCTTTAATGATAATTCTGCTAGAAAATATTTCACTAATCAGGCTAATGATGCACTGAAGTGGCTTAACGACTCCACTAAGGAGTTTATGACCAGTAAGGCTTTCCCTAAGGAAATTAAGGATTCTGTAAATACCCTGATTGAAGTGTATAAAGCAGACCCCTCTAACTTCAGTAGCATTATTGGCTCTAGTGCAGATAAGAACTTAGAGGATGCTAGAGCATTGGCTCTTATGTTGGACTCAGGCAGACCTATCGAAGACATCATTAGAGGTAAGGCTGAGATTCAGAAGCTTAAGGATGAAGGTAATACTAAGGAAATCACCAAGATCAGAGATAAGGCTATTAAGGCTATTCAAGATCCTATGTTAGGGGATTCTAAAGATATTGACTACAATGGCAAGACTTTTGTGACTACCTTAACGTTTGCTTTTAGAAGTATGGGTGAGACTGCTGAGAATGCTGTAGCTTTGGCCGAGGCTGAGTACAATAAGTCCTTTAAGAACATTATGGGCACTTCAGTTCCGTCTTCATTCTTTACTGGATGGAGTGGTCTTACAGTACCTGATAAAGAACTTCTTGCTAGAATCAAGAAGGAGATTCCGAGTAAATACCTTGAGGATGTCGATAAGAATGTTACATTGAGTTTTGACAACTCTAGTAACGTGCTTACTGTAGCTGACCGTGCGGGTAACTCTATCTTCTCAATGAATCAAGCTGAAGCTTCAAACCTTGTTGAAAGCATTGGTGATGAAATCTACAATAGGGTTGAAAGACAGGAAATGCTTCAGGAGAAGTACACAGGTCTCACCTTTGGTGGTGACACACAATATAACGATATGTAAGGAATAAAAGTGGCAGATAATAACAACCTCACTTCACAGTTTGATGATCTTATTTTGCAGTCTGCTACTAAGTACGGGCTAGATCCTGATAGATTTCGTAGACAGATTTTTCAGGAATCTAGCTTCAGACCTGATGTAGTATCCAAGGCTAATTGTGTAGGTCTTGGACAGATCAACCCTGAGACTGCAAAACGTTATGGTATTGACCCCAATACCCTTACAGATCCTTCAGTGAACCTTGATCTTTCTGCTAGGATCATGAAGGATAACTTGGTGATGACTAAGGGTGACTACAATGGTGCACTTGCTATGTACAATGGTGGTACTAAAGCTAGAATTGCATACATGGAAGGTCGCTATGAGGATCTCCCTAAGGAGACTTACAACTACATTAGCAATCTAGGTGATGACAATAAGTTTGCTAAGAAAGTTCCTCCTCAGAAGACACCTGAACAGATAGCTGAGGCAGAAGCTAGTTCACTAGTAGAAGTAAAGAAACCTGAGGAACCCAACGATCAAGGTGTTCAGAGTTCTCTTGAAGCTTTTGATGTTAAAGATCTCACTAACGATCAGTACAGAGATGTAGTCAAGAGTCAGCTTCTAACGAATACCTCTAGGAGTACCCTCTTGGGTCAGGGTTTTCGTAGCAAGCGTTGGGCTAGCCTGTCTGATGTCTATGATCCTGCTACGGATCAAACGGAAGTCCCTGATGTCGGCTTCTCCTCTGGCTTGACTCATAACTGGTTTATCAATAGCATCAACATGGGTAGAGCCTCTCAGGACTACTTTGGTGAACAGTTTAAGCCTGATGCTAATCAGAGGGCTGAGATCCTTCAGATGGTCGGATATGACTCCGATAGATACCAAGCTGTGCTCAATGGTGCGGGCAATATGGATGACGTTAAGAGACGTGTCAAGGTCAATAACGAGTACCTTGAGTACAAGATGGCTGAAGCTCAGGCTGACATGTTCTCATCCTTTATGTCCTCTATTGGTAGTGGTGTCTCTGATCCTCTGTCTTATGTCCCTGTAGTGGGTGCATATGGTATGGCAGGCAGGGTTGCTACAGGTGCTGTATTGGGTGCCGTGTCTAACCAGTTGGAAACCTATACGTCAGGCGCTGAACATGACATCATTGAAGACATGATTGTCGGTGGCATGTTTGGTGCAGGCATTGAGTTTGCCTTTAAGGGTATGGGTAAGGCAGGTACTTATGTAGGTGATAGTGCTAGACGTGCCAACATCATCAGAGACTATGAGCTTGGTGGTAAAGAATTACCTTCAGAAGTCTTTAATGGCATTGGGGGTTCTACTGAAGCGGCTAAGACCATTAACACCTTTAGAGAGAACCTTGAAGCAAGGCTTCCTGTAGTTTCTGTTATGGGTGTCGTAAAGAGACTGCAGAACTCAGAATCCGTAGATCTCTTTAGGAAGATCTTCATTGATAGAGGCTCTGGTACTAAGGATGCTGAAGGCCGTTACGTAGCTACTACCTTTGATGGTATTACTGCTCAGGAAAAGCTTAGGGATGCAGAGATCAAGCTCACTAACTTTGAGGTTCAGGCTAGGGAACATGTAGGTAACCTCCATAAGGAAGGCTACTCTGATGTTGATGTCATGGATTGCTTCTACAGATCTATTGGTGGAGCTAAGACTAAGCTTGACGGTAATGCTGAGTTTGAAGCCTTCAAGAAAGAATGCCTTGATATGATTGCTCCTTATACTACCGAAGGTGGTGTACAGGACTTCTTCCCGAGAGTTGCAGACCCTATTAAGGTGTCTGATAGAATTGAAGCTATACAGGGCACTAAGGGTCAGAGAGGTGATGTAGTTAACACTCTTACCGATCAGATTGCTGAGTCTCTTATTAAGGGCTACGAAACCAATCCTGCAGTTAAAGCTAGGATTGACCAATACTACTATGACAAGGTTTACAAGCCTAAGCTCGAAGCTAATAAGAAAGGGATTGAAGAGCACCAAAAGAAGGCTGTACCTGAGACTATCAATGAGGTAAAGACTATCCGTAAGGAAGTCTCTAGGAAATCCTCAGACAGATTTAATAGAATTAGGAACATTGAGGACAATGCTAAAAATCGAGTATCTGAGATTCAAGCTAAGATTGATGGCCTTCCTGATGAACTTAAGAAAGCTCATTCAGAGATTGACAAGAAGGTTAATGCAAAGCTTGATGAAATTAACGAAGCTTACAATAAGAACGTAGCTAAGGCTAAGACCTACGAAGACCTTGAGAAAGCTGAAGCTAAGAAAGACAAGGCTATTGCTGAACTCACTGAGAAGGAAAAGCTCAGAAAACAAGAGGCTTCAGATAGGATTGCTAAGAAGAAGGAAAGCTACAAAAAGCAGATTGAGGATACCAAAGCTAGAGCTAAGGAGTCCACAGACAAGCTCAAGAAGGAAGTCAGTGACATCCAGAAGAAGGGTGCTAAGGAAGAAGCTACGGCCATTCGTAACTACAAGTATGATAAGGCTCCCTTACCTCTCCCTGAGAAGCCCTCACAGGCTGAGATCAATCAGTGGGTTAGAGAGAATGCTCGTAGTGATGCTTATGGTTGGGTAGACCAGAATCAGTCTAATCCTAGCACTCTTAATCTCTATGATACTGGCAATGCCAAGTATGATCCTAATGTTACTAGAATCCCTTGGGATACCACTCAGAGAGGAGCTAGTGGCGTTGGTATTGATGACTTCAGAGCTAATCCTATTGAAGCTATCAGAACCTATGTCAATAAGAAGACTGGCGATAGCATTGTACAGGGTCTTGGTTTTGACTCAGAGCAGGCCTTTAGAGAACACCTTAATCAGCTAGCTGTTGATGAGATGAACAAGTCTGTTGGCAAGGGTCTTAAGAAGGAACAGATTCAGAGAGCCTTTAATCTTACTGCAGATATGATCTACGGTAAGTATGGTAGTAGAGCTGACATTAATGCTTCATGGCTTGGTGCTATAGCTGATGTTGTGAGAAACCTTACGTTCCTTTCTAAGAATGCCCTTATGGGTGTAGCTAACATCTTTGAACAGGGCGAAGCTGTAAAGCACTATGGTGCTGTGCAGATTCTTAGGAACACTCCTCTTGTCAGAGAACTCTTTGATAACTGGGCTAAGAACGGCATGTCTAATGCTGATGTGCGTCATGCTCAGTCACTTATCTTTGGTTTGTCTGTTAAGAATGCAGGTGTCTTCAGAGACATTGCTCAGGAGTCCTATGAAAGACAGCTTCATAGATTCCAAGGTAACAAGGCTAAGGCTATGTTGGTTGCCGCTAGTGAGTCTTTGGCACAGGCATCCCCCTTTACTAAGTTCATACAGTCTACTGAGAACTCCGTTGTTGAGGGTTCACAGGGTATGTTCTTAGGTGAACTCATCCAGTATGCCCATAATAAGTCTCTTAGGCCTAAGGGGTTCCTTACTAAGGAGACCTTAGCTAGAAACGGGGTCTCTGTTGAGAACTTCGATAAGATGCTTAAGCTCCTTAGAGAAAGCACTACTGTTGATAAGAATGGTGCTATCTCCATTACTAACTTACAGCATCTTATGTCAGGTGACGTTATGGGTCTTGCTACTCTCAGAAGACTGGGTGACTATGTTGCTCATGAAGTGATCCAGAAGAACACCATCGGTGATACTTTCCTTTGGGAGGGTTCTAAGAGAAATCCTTTCATGCAGATGCTACTGCAGTTCAAGACCTTTGCTATTAGATCCTATGACAAGAGAATTAGAAAGATGATGAATAGAGCCGCTGAAGGTGATGCCTTAGGTCAGGCTTACAGCATCTTCTTGTCTACTGCTCTTGGTACTGTAGGTGCTATGGCTAATACCTGTATTGGTATGGTAGGCATGACTGAAGAACAGAGAGAAGAGTACCTTAAGCAGACCATTGCTTATGACAAGAATGAAGGTGTCACTATGGACACTCTCTTTCAGGTTGGTATCAACGGTGCCATGAGATCTTCTGTCTTGGCATTCCCTGCTCTCGTAGCTTCTACTGCAGGTTACAACCCTAGCGTTAAGACTACTGCTGATATCGATTACTTTGCTAACAAGGCAGAGACCTATCAGGGTTTTGATGCTGACAAGTATCTTAGAGCTATGTTTCCTGCATACTCTACGGTTGCTTCCTTAGCTAACATTGGTGGCTATGGTAAGGATGTGGTCATGTCTAGTATTAGTGATGACTACACAGAGAAACAGGCTGAACAGGCTAGAACTAGATTTGCTAAGGCTGTTAGAAGTTTCTCTAATGTTCCCTTCTTAAAATGGGGTGTTTACAACTTAATGAATGAAGATTATTAATGGCTTCTACTATTGCTTTTTATACAGGTGACGGTGCTACTACTGACTTTACCGTCCCCTTTGATTATCTAGCAAAGAAGTTCGTAAGAGTGTCCCTTGGTGTCACCCTCTTAAAAGGTGGTGACTATGGGGACACCTCAAAGGACTACTACTTTCTAGATAAAACCAAAGTCAGACTTAAAGTTCCTCCTCAGGAAGAAGAGGTGTTAACCATCAGACGCTATACGTCAGCTACTGACCGTGTGGTGTCCTTTAAGGATGCTTCAGTCCTTAAGGCTACTGACCTTGATGTGTCTTCAGTGCAGACCATTCATATCGCTGAAGAAGCTAGAGACATCATTAATGATGCTCTCATTAAAGACAAGGAAGGTAACTGGGACGCTAAGGGTAACCGTATTGTGAATGTTGGTGATCCTATTGATGACAACGATGCGATTAGCCTCAAGTTCTACAAAGATGATGCTATGGGTGCCTATCAGGCTAAGCTAAAGGCTGAAGCCGCTAGGGATGCCGCTAAGGTCTCTGAGACGAACGCTAAGGCTTCTGAAGTTAATGCTAATAAGTCTAAGGTGAGTGCTTCTGATAGTGCCTCCTTGGCTAAGGATTGGGCTACCAAGACTACTGGTACTGTCGATGGCTCTGAGTATTCTGCAAAGTACTATGCTAATAAGGCTAAGGAGCAGGTTAGCCTCGCTACTCAACAGGCTACTCTAGCTACTACTAAGGCTTCTGAGGCTAAGGATAGTGCTACTAGTGCTTCCCAGTCTGCTACTGCGGCTAGTAACAGTGCTAAGAACGCTAGTGCATCTGCAGGTACTGCTACGACTCAGGCTACTAACGCGAGTAACAGCGCTAAGGCGGCTAAGCTCTCTGAAGATAATGCGGCTCTCTCTAAGACTGCGGCGGGCACCTCTGAGGCTAACGCTAAGGCTTCTGAAGTCGAAGCTAAGAAGCAAGCTGATCTCGCTAAGGGTTATGCAAATCAGGCCTCTAATGGTCAAGTGAATGCTGACTGGAATGAGGCTGTGTCTACTTCGAAGGCGTTCATCAAGAACAAGCCTACGCTCGGCGCCCTTGCGTCTAAGGACAGCATTGCGTATAGTGAGATCACTGGTACTCCTCCTGAGCAAGATCTTAGCGGTCTTGCTACTAAGCAAGAGCTTCAGACTGGTCTTGCAGGCAAGGCTAACACTAAGCATACGCATACTGTAGCTGAAATTACCAACCTGAATAGTACACTCTCTGGGTACGTCACTACTTCTACCCTTACTACTGAACTTGCGAAGAAGGCTAATGCAAGTCATACTCATAAGACTGCTCAGGTTACTGGTCTTGATACTGCTCTGGCAGGTAAGGCTAATAGCTCCCATACGCATACGGTGTCTCAGATTAAGGACATGCCTAAAGTCGTCCTTAGTGTGAACAAGGTTAAACCTGATAGCTCTGGTAATGTCGTCATTCAGACTGGTCTTGAATTAGTGAGGTGGTAACGGTGTATATCGTGAAAGATAAGACGCTAGGCGACTGCGTTTTCGCGAACGGCTTTACTCGAAAATATTTTAAGACGATTACCGTCAGTGGCGAACGCGAGTGGGAAAACCCCGCAATTTCAGAATTGGGAACGATCGGGGGGAGTACGTTCGCCTGTGCCGCTACTGGAGACAGAGGTAATAACGGAGTAAATGCGGCGTTTGATAAAAACCAATACTCATCATATTTCAACCGTTGTGGCAGCGGCGCAGATATAGACTATCTGACTATTACAATGTATAACCCTGTTGCAATTAGGGTTAGGTCGATAGAAATCATTCCGGAGTACTACAGCTTATACAATGGAATCCTCCAATATTCCGACAACGGGAGCACGTGGACTGACATTAAAAACGTTACAAAAGGGCAAAACGATGTTCCCGATGTTGGTTTGCACAAATATTGGAAGATCAGAGCTATAGAAGGCGTCTACAGTGGGGGCTATAGAAACGTTCAGGTCTCCGAAATCTACCTCCGAGGATTTGAGCCTTACACCTATCAAAAAGAGGTAGAGGCAACGGCGAACGACTATGACCGTTACGAAGACCATTTAAACATTTTGCGAGGTGAACTAAAATGAGCGTGAAGAAAATTCATCTATTCCCGTCAGAGAAAAGCTACGTGGACAATAGTGGTAGCATTGCGGCTGATGATTTAGCTTTGGTGCCTCTGAATTTGAGTTTTAACAACTTGAGCGATAAGCCTGAAGCATATATCACGGAAACGTGGCATAGCGGAACCTCTTGGTATCGAGTGTGGAGTGACGGTTTTATTGAGCAAGGAGGTAGCTTAACACCTACCGGCACAGCATCAATTAGTAAGGAAATAACGTTTAATAAGCCTTTTGCATCGTCAATGATTGGTTTGTCACTTATGGCTGGACGAAATTCTGGTTCATATAAGTACGCAGAATATGGCTATGACGTATATAATTATTCCACAACTAAAGTGGCATTTCTGGCTCAGAAGGATTCTGGTAGTGCAACAACTTTGTGGTGGTATGCAAATGGTTATTAAGGAATTTCTATGAATTTTGAAATTGGACAGATTTTCGAGGGTGAATATCCGCCCGAGGCGGCAGTGTTCTGCAACTCACGCGGTGACTGTTACATCGAGGAAATTGAGCCGCAGAACGGAATTCTGCGCTTCCAGATCGTCGCAGTCCCCGCGCCTACCCTCGACGAACTCGAGTCTCAGGTACGAGCTGAACGCAACATGAAGATCGCTGAGACTGATTACTACATGATGCCTGACTATCCTGCTGATCCTGAGACTCTTGAGGTCGTTAAGAACTACAGAAGGGCTCTTAGGGATATCACTCTTCAGAGTGGTTTCCCTAGAGACGTTGAGTGGCCTGTGATGCCCAAAGTGTTCTGTGAGGACACTGAAGGTATTCCGGAGCCTATAAGGATGCCCTAAAGGCTTTGTACTATCTCATTAGCATTGAGAAGAGCAAGTAATTCGGGTGTTTCAGTAGTCCTAAAGGACTTACGCACAGTAATTACAGTAGGACTACTGAACCTATCTAACAGACTAAGTAAATAAATAAATAAATATGCAAGTTTATTGGGATGGCAATGTAGGTGCCTGTGAGTATGAGAACCGTAAGGCATTCTTTACAACGAAACCTGACATTCCTAAGGTTACCTTTGATGTCATCGTGTATAGAGAAGACAACAACGTAACGAAGAAGATTTATGCCAATATCACTAGTGAGCTTACTTCTGAGGAAGTTACTGCCGTAAAGCAGTTTGCTAAGGCACAGTTCACGGATAAGAGCAACACTAATTAAATAACTAAATACACTATGGAAATCAACGTTATTAAGAAAGATGGCACCCGTGAAGAGTGGTGCTTTGACAAGATCAAGGTAGCTATTGATAAGGCTACCAAGAGAGCTAATGCTAAGTATCCTGAATGGAGACTTTGGCAAATCGAAGGGTACATTGAGGGTATCCTCTTTAAGAAGACTGAAGTGACTGCTGAAGCTCTCCATGGGTATGTTATTGATGCCCTCAACAGATACCTCCCTGAAGTTGGTAAGTCTTATCAGGAATACCGAGACTACAAGAACACTTACGCTAAAGCCTTTGAGTCTGTCAAGGACGAAGCTGATACGGTGCTTCTCTTGGGAGACAGAGAGAATGCTAACTTTGATAGCTCCCTTATCTCTACTAAGGGTTCTCTCATTAAGGGTTACCTGACTAAGGAACTGTTCAAGCAGTTCTATCTCTCTAAGGAAGAAAAAGAGCTTGTGAAGCGTGGTGACATCTACATCCATGACCTTAGAGACATGATCTTTAACTCATTCAACTGTTGTCTCTTTGACATCGGTAATGTCCTTAAGGGTGGCTTTGAGATGTCCAATGTGAAGTACACGGAGCCTGCGAGTGTCCTTAGTGCCCTTCAGGTTATCGGTGACATTACTCTTGTGGCTACTGCACAGCAGTTCGGTGGATTCACCCTTGCAGAGATCGATAAGGTTCTCCTTCCGTATGCTAAGAAGACCTACGATAATGCCTTTAAGAAATATTTCGAACAATGCAACATGGAGTATGATGAATCCTGTGCAATGGCTATGGGGGATCTCAGGCGTGAACTCGAACAAGGTTTCCAGTCTCTTGAACTGAAGCTCAATACTGTTCCGTGTTCTCGTGGTGACTTCGCATTCACTACACTTACCTTCGGTACTTGGGACATCATGATGGATGACCTTGATAGAGACATCATGCGTATGATTGGTGAGACTATCCTTAAGACTCGCATGAAGGGACATGGAGGTAAACAGGTGGTGTTCCCTAAGCTTGTCTTCCTCTATGATGAAGATAAGATCAAGGAAGATGAGGATCATAAGGAACTCTTTGAACTTGCTGTGAAGTGTTCTAGTCAGTGCATGTACCCTGATTATCTTAGTCTCAACCATGGTAAGGTTGCAGACATCTACAAGCGTACTGGAGCTATTACCTCGCCTATGGGATGCCGTGCATATCTCACTGAATGGCACGATAAGGAAGGCAACGCTATTACCATTGGGCGATGCAATATTGGCGCTGTGTCTTTGAATCTCCCGCTAATTTGGCAGGTTGCTAAGAAGGAAGACAAGGGCTTCTTTTATGTCCTTAAGGATCGTATGGAAGTCATTAGAGAGTTCTTTAAGAAACGCTATGATGCTATCCGCCATACTAAGGCGTGTACTAACCCCATGTGTTTCACTCAGGGTGGCCTCTATGGTGGCAACCTGAAGCCTGAAGATGAGATTGGTAGTCTTACTGAATACATGACTGCCTCCTTTGGAATTACTGCTTTGAATGAGTTGTCTATCCTTGCTACGGGTAAGACCCTTAAGGAAGACTCTTTGTTTGCCAACACGGTAGTGGATTTTATTAACGAAAAGATTGAGGAATTTAAGAAAGAAGATGGTTACCTTTATGCTCTTTATGGTACTCCTGCAGAATCTCTGTGTGGGACTCAAGCTAGACAATACCGTGAATATACAGGAGACAATCAGTTCGGAGATTACTTCACGAACTCCTTTCACCTCCACGTTAGTGAAGATGTAACCCCTTTTGATAAGCAGAATAAGGAATATGAGCTTTTTCACAAGTGTAATGGGGGTCACATTCAGTATGTACGAGTGGATAACCCTGATAATGTCAATGCAGTTAAAGCACTTGTTCAGAGAGGCATGTCGATGGGTTTCTACCAAGGTGTCAACTTTGATGCGGCTTATTGCGAGGATTGTGGTAGGCATAGCACTAATGTTGGTAACACCTGCCCTCATTGTGGTTCTCACAACCTCTCTATCATTTCTCGTGTTTGTGGGTATTTGGGTTACAGTAATGTCAATGGAAAGACCCGAATGAACGATGCCAAGATGGCTGAAATCAAAGACAGGAAGAGCATGTGATTGAACTCCTAATTAACTCAGCTATACTTATAGGTTTACTAGTACTTAATGCTTTCATGTGTGGGTTGGCAGTCTTCATAATTATCTTTCTTGTGAAGGCTATCTCAGATTGCTTAGAAGGAAAAAAGACTAATGAATTATTCAGGGTTGAATACCTGTGATTCAACCAATGGTAATGGACTGAGAGTATCATTGTTTGTCTCTGGATGCTCTCTCCATTGCAAGGGTTGCTTCAACAAGGATGCTTGGGATAAGAACTACGGTAAAGAGTTTACTAAGGAGACTATGGATACCCTCCTAGAGGCTCTCAGAAGCCCGTGGATCGATGGGCTGAGCATCCTTGGGGGTGACCCCTTGGAAGACTATAACGTGCCAACAGTGAGCCATATAGTGGCTTTAGTGAAGCAGTTGATGCCTGAGAAAACCATTTGGCTGTGGACAGGAAGAAAGTACGAAAAAATTAAAGATCTAGCACTCCTTAAGTATGTAGATGTGCTAATCACTGAACCTTTTATTGAAAGGAAGAAATGTTATGGAAAATACTATGGATCGAGTAACCAGTGTGTCTATTGGAGATCTTCAGGAGAAGCTGAAGGTTTTGTTCAAGATTACTCACTCGGGAGACCAGTCGGATCTTAAGCTTGTTTATCGCAAGTGCATCAGCGAAGAGTTCAACGAACTTCTTGATGAGAATTCTAATACCCATAAGGACTTTAAGGAACTCTGTGATCTCATCTGGGTTTGTGTCCAGTATGCTAATGCCTGTGACTATGACATTGAGTCAGGTATGAATGAGCTTATCAAGGAGTATTCTAGCAAGCTTTGGGATGACGAAGGTAACTTCTGTGCAACCTACAGGGAAGATGGTAAGCTCCTTAAGGGCGATCACTTTAAGAAGGCTAACTTTGAGAAGTTGATGAAGCGTGGCTGAGGAACAGAACGACATCCTAGAGGATATCGCACAAGTCACTCCATCATTAGCAGTGTCTAGTGCGGCATTCCTAGGGTTACCCTTAAGTGATTGGGTCTACATAGTTACTATTGTCTATACCTTCGTAGGTATTTGCACAATGATTAAGAAATACTGGATAGACCCTTGGTTAGAGAAGAAGAGAAAGAATAAATGAATTACAACGATCTTGAAGAACTCTTAGGCAACCTTCAGAATGAGTTGCTTAACAATATGCTTGAAGACCTTAACAACCCTGAGAAGAGATCCCCACAGCTCTACAATGCTATTATTAAGGAACTTGAACGTAATGGCATTAACTGCATCCCTAAGGCAGGTGAGGGTGATGAGAACGCTCTCAGTAAGCTCCTGAAGGCTACTAAGCAGAGATTTGAGGAGGACTATGGCTCAAGCATCAACTGATAAATTACTAGTCCCCTATTTCACTAGCTTCCCTCTCTTTACAGCTCTTGTGTGGAAAGCTATTGGTCTCCCACAGCCAACCCCTATTCAGGCAGACATTGCTAAGCTACTCCAAGATCCCCCTAATGATCGTATGATCCTTATGGGTTTCCGAGGGGTAGCTAAGTCATTCATTACTTGTGCATATGTGGTTTGGTGTCTTTGGAGAGACCCTCAGACTAAGATTATGGTTGTCTCAGCTAACCAAGAAAGAGCTGATGCTAATGCTACCTTTATTAAGAAGATCATTAATGAACTCCCTTTCTTGGATCACTTGAAGGCTCGTGAAGGTCAGAGAGATACTCAGAACCTCTTTGATGTCGGCCCTGCCAAACCTGACCATTCTCCTTCGGTGAAGTCTGTGGGTATTAAGGGTCAGCTTACGGGCTCTCGTGCTGACATCATCGTAGCAGACGATAAACTTTAACCATGTCGTCTTTAAACCCCTTAAATTCGGTGAAACTCAGTCCTAACTAGGAAAGACAATACCGAGCCGAGCTTTATAGCAGGTGTAACGACTATTATGTAGGGTCAAGTGACTCGAAAAATGGGGATGCTCTAAGCGAGCATAAGATATAGTCTGGTCTTCATAGAGATATGAAGCATCGTCAATTATAAGGAACATAACTATGTACGAAATTAACAAAACTTACGAAACTCCTAAAGGTCTTATTAAGATCCTGTCTAGAACTAAGAAGCAGAAGCTTCCTAATGGTAAAGTCAAACATCCTAGAGCTGTCATTCAGTTTGTCAAGACTGGAACAGTCATCGATGTTCAGACCTGCAACATTAAGGCAGGTAAGTTTGAGGATTTTATGGAACCTACAGTTTATGGTGTAGGATTCCTTGGATCTACTATTAGAATCCCTGCTAGAGGCTCTAATAGCATTATCCGTAGAATCTATGACCTATGGGCTAATATGCTTAAGAGAGCTTATGGTAACTACAAGACTAGCTATGTAGGATGTAAGGTAGACCCTAGGTGGCATAACTTTACTACCTTCTTGAATACGATTCATGAGGTTGAAGGTTATGAAGCTTGGGAAAAGGACTCTAGCATGTACCTTGATAAGAACATTAAGAATGGTAACTGTGGACTCTACTCTAGGGATCACTGTAAGTTTGTTTCTACTACTGAAAATGTAGTAGATTCTTTGAAAAGACGATGGGGTAAGACTAACGACCTTACCTTAACATAAAGGTGGAAGTTCCATCTAACTCCTTCACTCAGGTACTTAGGGATCAGCTATTCGAGCTCGTCAAAGAATTCGATGCTGTCTTGAAGCCCGGTGAAGGTAAGAAGATCATTTACCTAGGGACTCCTCAGAATGAGATGAGCCTCTATAATGAGCTACAGGAGCGTGGGTACACTGCTGTGATCTATCCTGCCAGATACCCCTATGATGACGCTCACAGAGCCTCCTATGGCGATAGACTGGCTAATATCATTGCTAACAAGTATGATGAGAATCCTAAGAGATGGGCAGGTAAACCTACTGACCCCATGAGATTCTCTGAGGAGGACTTACAGAAGCGTGAGCTTTCCTATAGAAAGGTAGGCTTTGCTTTACAGTTCATGCTTGATACGACCCTCTCAGACGCTGATAAATACCCTCTGAGGCTTCGTGACTTGCTTGTAGGTATGTTCCCCTTAGACGAGGCTCCGATGAAGCTTACGTGGCTCCCAGATCCTTCTAAGAGGGTTCCTGTTAGTGAAGCTCCCGTGATGGGTCTAAAGGGAGATGCTTACTTCTATTATCATACAGCTTCAAGTGAGATTCAACCATATGCCTATAAGATGATGTGTGTTGATCCATCGGGGCGTGGACGTGATGAGACAGGTTATGCAGTCTTGTATTACCTTAATGGATTCATCTACGTTATGGAAGTAGGTGGTCTATTGGGAGGATATTCCGATGTGGTACTTAACAAATTAGCTAAGATTGCTAAGAAGTACAGTGTTAATGAAGTAGTCATCGAAGGAAACTTTGGTGATGGCATGTACATCAAACTATTTGAACCTGTACTTAAGAAGACCTATGATAAATGTGGGATTACTGAAGTCAAATCCTCAGGTCAGAAGGAGCTTAGAATCATCGATACGTTAGAGCCTGTAATCTCTAACCATAAGATGTGTGTCTCCCCTGAATGTATCAGGAATGACTTCTCTACAGTCCCTGAATCAGATTACAAATATGCTTGCTTTTATCAGCTTACTCGTATCACTACTGACAGGGGTGCCCTTGTTCATGATGACCGTCTGGATGCTTTGGCAATCGGAGTTAAGTACCTTGTGGACTTCATGGGTGTCGATGCAGACACTGGCATCCAAGAACTTACTGAAGAGTGGTTAGAGGAATCTATGGAGTCTTTCTATGGATTCGTAACTAACCATGTAGGTGGTGTACTCACTACTGAAGACACAAAGAATGACTCTAGAAACACTACTAAAGGTATTAAAAGAGAGACTTCAGGGTACAAACTTAAGTAGAAATACTGATAAGTGATACCTAAGTAATACCCTACAGATATATTTAGTAGTAATCTTGGGGGTAATTAATGTACCCTTAAAGGTCAACAGCCTGTTTTTTAATTAGTGTACTCTCCTAGTAAGGGGGGAGAAAAGGTTATATATAGGTGTATGTAGCTCATGAAATAGCTCTCTCTTAAAGACAATGTATCAAGTTATCAGGTATCAGTCTACTATAGTCCCTTATAGGAGTACTAA
>OGQJ01002066.1_pt1 | contig 16411 bp, 7 predicted proteins | sample 1553161 | NCBI WGS metagenome assembly OGQJ01 (sample SAMEA2579923, study PRJEB22360) | human gut metagenome | biome: human gut; feature: human-associated habitat; material: faeces | place: Denmark | collected 2008/2010 | reverse complement strand
ATTTTAAAATCTGATACTAAAGTGCTTGGAGAAGTGATGGTTGTTGCATATGGCACTGCAAAAAAGGAATCTTTTACAGGATCAGCATCCGTTATTAATAATAAGAAACTGGAATTACGTCCTATAAGTAATGTTACTAAAGGATTGGAAGGACAGACTACAGGTCTGTTAACAACTTCAGGCTCAGGTCAACCTGGCGAAGCTGCCAAGATCGTGATTCGCGGTTACGGTTCCATCAATGCCTCACAAGATCCTTTGTATGTAGTTGACGGAATACCTTTTAGTGGAGATATGAGTTCTATCAATCCTGCCGATATTGAAAGCATGACAGTTTTAAAAGATGCTTCAGCCGGAGCCCTTTATGGAGCCCGTGGTGCAAATGGTGTAATTATGATTACTACCAAACAAGGAAAAGAAGGCAAGACTAAGGTATCTTGGCGTTCTACGGCAGGTTGGTCTTCACGTTCCTTGAAAGCCTATGACATGGTTGACCAAAAAGAATTTGTACAGTTAACGTATGAAGGTTTACGCAACGGATATATCTTTGACAATGGATATAACTGGGAAGCTGCCGGTAGACAAGCATCAGCAGATTTAGGTGGCGTTTTAGGTGGAGAACAATATAATCCATTTAAAAATTACACATGGGGAACAATTATAGATCCTGCAACAGGTAGAGTGCAGGGTGATGCTACATCCGCATGGAATGAATCTTGGATGGATGCAATACAAAGAGACAATGCATTTCGTCATGAACACCAGTTGTCTGTTAATGGAGGTACAGAAAAGACCAAATATATGTTCTCTTTGGGATATTTAAATGAAGATGGCATCTTGATTAATACCGGTTTCCAACGTTATAATGCCCGTGCAAACATAAACACTGAAGTGAATAAATGGATGAAGACTGGATTGAATGTGTCACTTTCCAATTCCACACAAAATTTTAGTGATTACGAAGGTTCATCTAATTCAAATGTGTGGTACTCTGCACAATTTATGGCTCCGATTTACCCGGTGTATATAAAGGGAGAAGATGGTAAAGATGTATTAGATGCCGATGGAAATCGCCAACTGGACTACGGTGACGGTAGTGTACAACGCCCACAGTATAGTGATTTCAATCCCGTAGGCGGTTTGGTAGATGACAAGGCTGATATAAAAACAGATGTAGCTGGTTTGCGCACATTTTTGGCATTTGGCTCAGATTCGGAAGATGCCGGATGGGCTAAAGGTATTAAGCTGACTTTGAACTTTGGTCTGGACTACCGGAACAAATCTCAAAAATCATATATGAATATGCACCATGGTAATCAGGCAGCTGCCGGCGGTTTGTTGATGAAATATAACAGAAGAACCCAATCTTATACTTTTAACCAGTTACTGACATGGGGGCGTTCTTTTAACTTTTATAACATCGATCTTTTGGTTGGTCATGAATTTTATGCATACAAATATGAATTTCTGTCTGCCGGAAAAACCAATTTAGTAGATGGTATTCTTGAATTGCGTCCGGGTACAAATCTATACAATGCGGATTCATATTCGGAAGATTATCGTGTGGAATCCTTCTTTGGGAGATTCAATTATAACTTTAATGAAAAATATTATTTTTCAGCCTCTATCCGTACGGACGGTTCTTCACGCTTCCAAAAAGATAACCGTTGGGGTACTTTTTGGTCTGTCGGTGCCAACTGGAGAATTTCACAAGAAAAGTTTATGCAGAATTTGATTTGGATTTCTAATTTATCAGCTAAAATCAGTTATGGTGAACAAGGTAATGATAATCTGTTAAGATATGATAGTCTTGAAGGAGGATATGTACCAGATTATTATCCTTGGCAAGGACTCTATCCATTGGAATATCCGAATGCCAATCAAGTAGGAGGCCTGATCGGTGCTTTGGAAAACAAAAAACTTTCATGGGAAAAAAGCGGTAATTTAAATGTCGGTATTGAGGCAAGTATGTTTGACGGACGCTTGAATGTCAGTGCTGAATATTATAACCGCAAAACAACGGATATGTTGCTGGGATACCCCAAGGCTACTTCTAGTGGATTCTCTGAATACAACGCGAATATCGGTTCTATGCGTAATACCGGGTTTGAATTTAGCTTAGGTGGTTCCCTTATCAAAACCACTGATTTTATATGGAACTTAACTTGGATGGGCTCTACTGTAACCAATAAAGTGCTGAAACTGACTGGGGAATCTCCTGAAATTATCAAGGGAGTTTTCAGTATTAAAGAGGGAATGCCTATTAATACATATTATATGGCTAAATCTGCCGGTGTGGATCCTGCAACAGGAGCGCAGCTCTATTGGGTATATGATAAGGATGATAATGGCAACATCACTAACGAATATATCAGCAGTGACTATCAAAAAGCTGCGAACAGCAAATATTATTCCGGCAGCCGTATACCTGATTTATATGGTAGTATCAATACCGATTTCTCTTACAAGAATTTCGATTTGTCAATATTGGGTACATATTCTATAGGAGGTAAAGTTTATGATTCATTATACGCTGGTTCTATGGAGGTTATGTATGCAGGCAATACATGGAACAAACATGCTTTGAGACGTTGGCAACAACCTGGTGACATCACAGATGTACCTCGTATTCAAATTGGAGGTTCCTACACAGCTTCAGACCGTTTTTTAGTTGATGCTTCATACTTTGCTATCAAAAATATCACTTTGGGCTACACTATTCCCAAACAATGGCTAAAGAAGGCCGGGCTAGAGTCTGTCCGCATATTCGGATCGGTAGATAATCTCGCTTTATTTTCTCATTTGGACGGTATGGACCCACAGTATAACTTCAAGGGCGAAACAGACTATTCTTATGCTCCCAACAAGACTTATTCAGTAGGTTTTGAAATTAATTTCTAACAATTTAAAAGAATACAGGAAAGTATGAAAAAAATATTTAAATACATATTTGCCGGGATGGCTGCAATGTCTGTGGTAGCTTGCAGTGAGGATGCTTTGGAAACCAGTCCTTCATCTTCTGTTTCTGGCAACGAATTATTAGGAACAGCAACTAATGCATTAGTATCATTGAATGGTGTATATCGAGCAATGTATACAGCAGGGGTTTCAAACAGCTCTAACACTCATCAATGCTTCGGTATCACAGCTTATAATCTGGTGGCAGATGTTATGGGTGAAGATTGCATTATGAACGGACAAGGTAGCGGCTGGTTTTGGTATGATTGCGTTTACAATGTAAAATCAAGATATACCTCTACCGGATGGCGTTCTTATGATATGTGGAATGGCTATTACACTTGGATTTCTAATGTCAATTACATTTTGGCAGAAGAGGAAACCATGTCTGGAAGTGAAACCGAAAAGAATTATGTGCTTGGACAAGCCTACGCTGTACGTGCTTACAGTTATTTTATGCTGGCGCAAATGTTTTCTCGCACTTATAAAGGACATGAAAGCGAACCTTGTGTACCACTCTATACAGAACCGACTGATATTGCAACAGAAGGTAAAGGGCGCGCAACGGTTGAAGAAGTATATCAACAAATCACTTCGGATCTTGACAAAGCAATTACCATGCTAGGCAACTCAGGTAAAAGAAAACATATCAGCCATATCAATGAGGCTGTTGCCTCAGGTATAAAGGCTCGTGTCGCTTTAGTGATGGAAGACTGGCAGACCGCTTTGGATGCCGCGAATGCCGCAATAAGCAAAAGTGGGTGTAGTATCGGCACTGGAACTGCGGTAACCGGTGGAATGAATGATGCTACTGCCAATAATGTGATGTGGGCGGCCGAAATCATAGCCGACCAGTCCGGAATGTATGCAGGTTTCTTTACACACATGGATGCGGATCAAGGGAAATATGGAGCTAGTGCTCGAAAACAGATAAACAAACTGCTTTATGCAAAGCTAGGCACAAATGATGTCCGCAAAAAATGGTGGAATCCACAAGACGAGAATAATGAAAAGAATGGTTACCAACAAGAAAAATTCAAGTTTAAAGATTATGCGAAATGGACAGGTGACTATATTTTTATGCGTATTGAGGAAATGTTCTTAACCGCAGCAGAAGCATCTTGTCGTTTAAATGATGACAAAGGCGCACGACTGATGTTGAACAGTTTAATGCAAGAACGTGATGAGGATTACACTTGCAAAAAAACAGGAACGGCATTAGGTAAGCTCACCTCGGATGAAACCGGTTCTTTACTTGAAGAAATTATAATTCAACGCCGTATTGAACTTTGGGGAGAATTTGGACGTATCTATGATATACGTCGTCTGAAACAAGGGTTCAGACGTACTGCAGACATGGGCTGGCCATCCAGTGCTTTAATTGCTGGTACAGATACGGAAGATCCTGAGTCGTATGCATGGGTATTAACTATTCCTCAAACGGAATTTGATGGTAATCCGAACATGGATCCTAGCAAAGATCAGAATCCGATAGGTGATCATAAATAGTATTAATCTGTAAGCAAGTAAATTATGAAAGTAAATAAATATATAATCGGCATGTTTGTTGCCACTGCAACTCTTTTTGTATCGTGCAACACCGACAATGAAGGAGATATATACAATGGCACAACAATGGGGGTGACATTCGCCACAGGTACACAATCGGTTTCCTTTCCTTCCACAGGATATGAGGGTTTTGATGTGGAAGTCTTACGCGCGAAATCTTCGGAAGCTACTACAATTAATTTATCAGCAACATTAGTTGTCGGTGATAAAGAGCAGGAACTCCCTGCCTCCATTACCGTACCTTCCTCGGTTTCATTCGCAGCAGGGGAATTTAAGACCAATATTCATGTTACAGTTGGAGATATAACTCCTGGACAGAATTATAAAGTCAAGATATCTTTGCCGGAGGAAATGGTTACGATAGACCAGACTTCGGATAAAGTCATAACTGTTTATAGGGATTATACTTTTTCTTCATTAGGAACTGGAACATTTAAATCTGCGGCTATGGCAGAGGAAGGGGAAGATTTTACAACTTGGGAAGTAGAAGTTCAAAAAGCAGACCAGATATCATGGTATAAAGCTATGAACTTATATGAAAAAGGATATAACATTGTCTTCAAAGTTAATGAAGCCAATGAGGTCACTGTAGAATCTCAGCCGGCATGGAAGCACGCATCCTATGGAGAAGTTTTTGTTTCAGGAAAAGGTGCTTTGGAAGACGGAGTTATTACTGTGAAGCTGTCGCATGATGTACCCAATGTTGGTGGTTTTGGTGAATTTAAAGAAATACTTTACCTACCTGCTAAATAATTTAGATTTAAGATATGAGGAAAAGATGAAGCTTTCTCCTTAATTATCCAATAGATTATTACCCAAGTATACAAAATTAATGTATACTTGGGTAAATCTATATAGTAAATCGGTCTTTGGAAATTATCGATAAACATCTGTTAACTCAAATTCGATTACTATATAAATGTGCCTGTAAAGACATATATGTTAAATATTTAGTTACATATTTGGAAGGAACACAACAAACCACCATCAATCCTTATGAACTGATTGTAATTCCTGACGGGAAGTCAAATTCTGATTACACACGGAATCTTCCATCAGTTTTTTAATGTTCTTCCCAGCCAAAACTCAAAAAAACGATCATAGACCGGATATAGCATATTATGCCGTCAAACAGTTGATATATTTCAGATATAACATTTTTATTAATGTACTTCCCGCTTTTCTGGAAATGGTGTGTAACAAATTTTGTATATTCTTTCAGTCTGATAGATTTTTGATCCAAAATCATAGTACTTTGATAAAAAGCCGGAAGACTTATAAAAATTTCTCCCGTCATATGACATTGTGAACCTAAATATATAAAATGGGCATTGTACAATGTTATATATCGATGCTCAAAATGGCTTTAACGTTCTTTCTCGAATCGGATCTTGAGCAATAACTTGAAATTAGTCAATCGCCACTAGGCAGATTTTGTCTGCTTTTCCTAGATAGCTAAGTATTTCGTCCAAAGTAACAGACGTTTTTTGCTCTCTCCCATTTCTAAATTCCAATTTGGATCTCCTCTTTCATTATTTCATGCATTTTTTTTTCAAAAAGATTATAATCTTATTACAATACAATTATCATAATGAGATTTATCGCAATTAGACTTTTTTATCGTATAAAGTAATTCTGAGGTAGAACAAAAGTAGAAAAAAGGTTATCATAACTTTGTTTAAAGTAATTCCCGCAGAGTAAATAAATAGAATCGACAAATTTTAATCTTTTGATTATAAACACTTTATATGTTTTGTTAGTTCCGCAAAGACTTTGGTAGTTTCCTTTATCGGAATGGCTACACAAGAAGTGCCAGTTAAAGCAAACTTGAATGTTGTGTTAAAGTCTGATACAGAGCAGCTTGAAGAGGTGATGGTGGTGGCTTATGGTACAGCGAAAAAATCTGCATTTACAGGTTCGGCTGCTACTATAAAAAATGAAAAAATAGCGACGAGACAAACTTCAAATGTGACAAATGCTTTGGCGGGTCAAGTAGCCGGAGTACAAACTACGAGTAATAATGGTCAGCCGGGCAAAGATGCTGAAGTGCGTATTCGTGGTATTGGATCTATATCGGCTAGTAACAAGCCTTTGTATGTGGTAGATGGAGTTCCGTATGATGGTGAAATTTCTGCTATCAGTACTTCTGATATAGAATCAATGACAGTGTTGAAAGATGCTGCTTCTAATGCTCTGTATGGTGCACGTGGTGCTAATGGTGTAATCTTGATTACTACCAAGCGTGGTAAGAGTGGGGAAGCCCGTGTTACTTTTGACGCTAAATGGGGTGTGAATAAACGTGGAGTACCTAATTATGAAACAATTACGGATCCGGCTACATTCTATGAATTAAACTATTCTTCTATTTATAATGCCGATTTGAAAGGATATGCGGCAGCCGGAGATTTGGCTAAAGCTAATGCGTACGCTAATCAAGCAATGCTTTCTTCTACATATTTGGGATATCAGGTGTATTCCATTCCTCAAGGACAGCAACTGATCGGTATGGATGGCAAATTGAATCCTAATGCGACATTAGGTTATTCTGATGGTACATATTATTATACTCCGGATAATTGGTCGGATGAAATTTTTGAAAATAACCTGCGTCAAGAGTATAATTTAAGTATCAGCGGTGCGACTGAAAAAATGAATTATTATATGTCGGCCGGCTATTTGGATGATAAGGGAATTGTTCCTAACTCTGGTTTCCAACGTTATTCTGCACGTTTGAAAGCTGACTATCAAGTGAAGCCTTGGCTGAAGATGGGAGGAAATGTATCATTTACTCATTATGATAGCCGTGAACAGGATACTGAGGGTGGTACATCAAATGCAAACATCTTTTATGCATCAAATATTATGGGAGCCATTTATCCTATGTATGTTCGTGATGCACAGGGCAATATTATGGTAGATAATCGAGGTTTCCTTCGTTATGATTATGGAAAGCCAGGACAAGATTCAAATGGTAGCCGTAATACGATTCCTAATGCAAATCCGTTGGCTAGTTATATGCTGGATAAAATGAAATATTCGGGTGATGTGGTTAGTGGAAAATGGTCTGCTGATATTGATATTTGGAATGGAATCAAGGCAAAAGTGAATATAGGTGTTGATGTAAATAATGTGCGTGCTACAGAGATGGTTAACCCCTTCTACGGACAGTATTCTGAAACTAGCGGAGTCGGAGGTTTGATCGGCGTATCTAGTGAGCGTACATTTAGTGTAAATCAGCAGTATTTGTTGACATACAACAAAACATTTAATGATGTTCATAATGTGGATATTTTGGCCGGACATGAAAGTTATGACTATAAATATCAATATTTGTACGGACAACGTGAGAAATTGTATGATCCGAATGTTCCTGAATTAGGCAATGGTATTATGAACCAGAGCAATAATTCATATTCTCGTAATTATGCAACAGAAGGATGGCTGTTCCGTGCACAATATGACTATGATGGACGGTATTTTGTTTCAGCTTCTTTCCGTCGTGATGCTTCTTCTTGTTTTCACCCGGATAATCGTTGGGGTAACTTCTGGTCTGTAGGAGCTGGATGGTTATTAAGCAAAGAGAAATTCTTGGAAAACCAGTCTTGGATTGATATGTTGAAATTTAAAATCAGCTATGGTTTGCAAGGTAATGATAACTTGATGTTCCAAGGTGGTTTGTACCGTAACTACTATCCGTATCAAGACCAGTATACATTGGCAAACAGTAATGGCGATTTTTCAACTTCTCTATATTATAAAGGTAATAAGGAAATTACTTGGGAAACTTCACACAGCTTTAATACTGGATTTGATTTCGCTTTTTGGGGTGGTAAGTTAGGTGGTTCTGTTGAGTACTTCTCACGTAAAACAACCGATATGCTTTATTTCAAATCGGTAGCAGCTTCAATGGGTTATTCCCGTTTTCCTGAGAATGTGGGGTCAATGGTAAACCGTGGGGTTGAATTGGACTTGTATTCCAATATAATTGAAAACAAGAATTTTTCCTGGAATGTAAACTTTAATCTTACACATTTTAAGAATAAAGTCTTGGAATTATCTCCAGAACTGAATGGACAATTGATTGACGGTGCCCGGATTTATCGTGAAGATGAGTCTATGTACCAGCTTTATTTACCTAAATATGTAGGTGTGGATTCTGAAACAGGAGAGAGTCTGTGGGCGCTGGTGACTCCGGATGAGAATGGTAATACAGTTACGAAATCTTATTCTGTCGCTTCTGAAAACAGATTCGCATCAGGTGATATTCTACCTAAAGTTTATGGTGGTTTTGGAACAAGTGTTACAGCCTATGGCTTTGATCTCTCTGTTTCGTTTGCATATCAGCTTGGTGGACGTATTCTGGACTATACTTATCAAGGATTAATGGATGTGGCAGCCACGGGTAGTGCTTTGCATAAAGATATGTTAAAAGCATGGACTCCTGAAAATAAAAATACGGATGTTCCTCGTATGAATATTAATGACCAATATACGAACAGATTAACAGATCGTTTCTTGACTAGTTCGGATTATTTAAGCTTGCAGAATATTACATTGGGTTATACTTTGCCGAAGAGTCTGACACGTAAAATGCAGATTGACGGTGTCCGTGTATTCTTTGTTGCAGATAATGTGGCTTTGCTGACAGCTCGCAAAGGGTTGGACCCACGTCAAGGTTATGTGGCTGCTGACAATGTATATTCACCTATCCGCACAATTTCCGGAGGTATATCTTTAAATTTCTAATTTAGCAACCCATTTTTAAGAATATGAAATTGTCAAATAAATATATAGCATTTGCAAGTGTCGCTTTATTAATGGCATCTTGCGATTTGGATAAATTTCCTGAAGGAGATTACATATCTGAAGAACAGAAAGAAGATATAATCAATGGCAGACCTAATTTGATAACTGCTGAAGTGAACGCTATGGCAGCCAAATTAAATACTTTTGGTACGATTTCAGATGATGCCACTACTTATCATAATGACTATGGTATTCCTGCGGTATCTATGATATTGGAATCAGGAGGGCAGGATTTGGTTGCATTGGTTAATGGATATAACTGGTTTAATACATCTCAGAATTATAGTGACAGAGTATACGATAGTTCAAGCGATGAATTGATTTGGAAAACGTTCTATAATCACTTGAAAGCTGCAAACAATGTATTGAAATTGATAGCGGCAGATACGGAAGATTCTTCTTTGAAGGTTTATCGTGGCCAAGCTTTAGCTGCTCGTGCTTATGACTATCTGAACTTGGTTCAAATTTATCAGTTTACTTATGCAGGTCATGAAAATAGCCTGGCAGTACCTATTGTTACAGAAACAATGACTGATGAAGATATGCAGAATAATCCGCGTGCAACTGTACAGCAGGTGTATGACCAGATTATGAGTGACCTGAATACGGCTGCTGATTTATTGACCGGGTATGATAATGGCTCAAACAAAGATCAGATTGATGAGGCAGTAGTTTATGGATTGCGTGCTCGTGCTAATCTGTTAATGCAAAAATGGGCGGATGCAGCTAAAGATGCAGAACGTGCCATTGCTGGCGGTACACCTCAGACTTTAGCCCAGGTATCTACTCCTACCTTTAATTCAGCATCGGCAAGTTCATGGTTATGGGGAGTGATGATTACGCCTGATAATGATGTTGTCCAGACAGGTATTATCAACTGGCCTTCGCACTTGTGCTCTTTTACCGGGAACGGTTATACTTCAGGAGTGCCTGATGGATATAGAAAGGTGAATTCTGCATTATATGATTTAATACCCGAAACAGATATCCGTAAACAATGGTTCTTGTCTCCGGATAATAAATCTTCATTGATTGATAATGAGCAGATTGAGGGTACTTCCATCGTTGAATATTTTGGTTTGACTCCGTATGTAAATACAAAGTTCGGAGCTTATCAAAGTATATTTGGTAACACAACCAATGCGTCAGACTGGCCTTTGATGCGTGTTGAAGAAATGTATCTGATAAAGGCTGAGGCAGAAGCCATGGGTGGTAATCTGAGTGGCGGAAAGAGTACATTGGAAAATTTTGTACGGACATATCGGGATCCTTCCTTTACAAGTAAAGCTAATTCGGCACAGGATTTTCAGGATGAGGTTTGGTTGCAGCGTCGTATGGAACTTTGGGGAGAAGGTTTCTCACTGTTCGATATCCTACGCTTGAAAAAGCCGGTGGTTCGTAAGAATACGAATTATGACCCGTCTGTACAATATAATTCAGCAGCAGAAGCGCAGATCCTGATCTATCGGATTCCGCAATGTGAAATGGAAACCAATTCCGGAATCAGTGACACTGATAACAATCCGGCTGCTCCACAACCACAACTATAGGGAATAACTGTAATAAAAAAGAGGATGACGTTCAACGTTCATCCTCTTTTTTTGTTATATTTGTCGCGAACTTATTTAGATTGATAGATAAATGAAAGAATTTGTAATTTCTGAAGCACAGGTTGAAACTGCCATCTTAGTTGGTTTGATTACTCAGACACAAGACGAGCGTAAGACCAAGGAGTATTTGGATGAGTTGGAGTTCTTGGCCGAAACGGCCGGAGCAACAGTGGTGAAAAGGTTTACTCAGAAACTGCCTGCTGCCAATTCCGTGACTTATGTCGGTAAAGGAAAGCTGGAAGAAATCAAGGAATATATTCATCAGGAAGAGGAAAATGAGCGTGAAGTCGGAATGGTGATTTTTGATGATGAACTTTCTGCCAAGCAGATACGTAATATAGAAGCTGAACTGAAAGTGAAGATTTTGGACCGTACTTCGCTGATTCTGGATATTTTTGCCATGCGGGCTCAAACTGCAAATGCTAAAACACAAGTGGAACTGGCCCAATATAAGTATATGCTGCCTCGTCTGCAACGTTTGTGGACTCACTTGGAGCGTCAGGGAGGTGGATCCGGTGCTGGTGGAGGTAAAGGCTCTGTGGGATTACGTGGCCCGGGTGAAACTCAGTTGGAAATGGACCGTCGTATCATTTTGAATCGTATGTCATTGTTGAAAGAACGGTTGGTTGAAATTGATAAACAGAAGTCCACTCAACGTAAAAACCGTGGGCGTATGATACGTGTAGCTTTGGTAGGGTATACCAATGTGGGAAAATCTACTTTAATGAATTTGCTTTCAAAAAGCGAGGTCTTTGCTGAAAATAAACTTTTTGCAACATTGGACACCACAGTACGCAAAGTGATTATTGAGAATCTGCCATTTCTGCTTACAGATACCGTAGGATTTATCCGTAAATTACCAACGGATTTGGTTGATTCCTTTAAATCAACCTTGGACGAAGTGCGTGAAGCTGATCTGCTGATTCATGTGGTGGATATTTCTCATCCGGATTTTGAGGAACAAATTTCTGTGGTTGATAAAACGATTGCTGATTTGGGGGCAGGTGGAAAGCCTACCATGATTGTTTTTAACAAGATAGATGCTTATACCTATATAGAGAAAGCAGAGGATGATTTGACTCCTAAAACCAGGGAGAATATTACATTGGAAGAACTGATGAAGACATGGATGGCAAAATTGAATGATAATTGTATCTTCATTTCTGCCAGAGAGAAAATAAATATGGATGAATTGAAGACTATTATATATAATAAGGTGCGCGAGCTACACGTACAGAAGTATCCTTATAACGATTTTCTTTATCAAACCTATGATGAAGAATAAATACATATAGAAGATGAAAACTTATCGTTCACTTACACAAGAAGAAATACAACAATTAAAAGAGAGATCATGCACTGCGGTTGATTGGGATGAAATTGAAGTAGTAGAGAACTTTAAGACGGACTATATTTATCATACCCGTTTTTCCGGAAAGGTCAGATTGGGGGTCTTTGAGGATGAGTTTACGTTGGCAGGTGGCATGCGTAAACATTCCGGATTGTATCATGCGACCTTGCATAATGTAACGGTGGGCGATAATTGTTGTATTGAGAATATAAAGAACTATATAGCCAACTATATCATTGGGGATTATGCATTTATAGAGAATGTAGATATCATTCTGGTAGATGGCCGGAGCAAGTTTGGGAATGGCGTTGAAGTAGCTGTATTGAATGAAACGGGTGGACGTGAAGTGCCTATTCATGATCGTCTGTCAGCGCATCAGGCCTATATTCTGGCATTGTACCGTCATCGTCCTGAATTGATTTGCCGGATGAAAGCCATTATTGACCGGTATGCTGAAGAGAATGCTTCGGATACAGGTACTATTGGCCACCATGTTACCATTGTTGATGCGGGATATATAAAGAATGTACGAATAGGTGATTATTGTAAGATAGAAGGGGCGGGACGATTGAAAAACGGTAGCTTGAACAGTAATGAGCAAGCGCCTATTCATATCGGCTATGGAGTGGTATGCGATGATTTTATTATATCAAGCGGCTCCAATGTGGAAGATGGAACTATGTTGACCCGTTGCTTTATCAGCCAGGCATGTCATTTGGGACATAACTATTCTGCATCTGATTCTTTGTTTTTCAGTAATTGTCAAGAAGAGAACGGTGAGGCATGTGCCATTTTTGCCGGACCCTTTACGGTGACTCATCATAAGTCTACTTTGCTGATTGCCGGAATGTTCTCTTTTATGAATGCGGGTTCCGGCTCTAATCAAAGCAACCATATGTATAAGTTAGGTCCGATTCATCAGGGAGCTATGGAGCGTGGGGCGAAGACTACTTCCGATTCTTATATTTTATGGCCCGCACGTGTAGGTGCATTTTCTTTGGTTATGGGGCGTCATGTGAATCATGCCGATACTTCTAATCTGCCTTTTTCTTATCTGATAGAGCAGCAAAATACCACTTATCTGGTGCCAGGGGTGAATTTGCGGAGTGTAGGTACGATTCGGGATGCTCAAAAGTGGCCTAAACGTGACAAACGTAAAGATCCGAACCGTTTGGATCAGATTAATTATAACCTGTTGAGTCCCTATACTATTCAGAAAATGATGAAAGGGCGTAGTATTCTGAAAGAATTACGTAAAGTATCCGGAGAAACTTCAGAAACTTACTCTTACCAAAGTGCGAAAATTAAGAATTCTTCTTTAAATAATGGCATTCGTTTTTATGAAACGGCTATTCATAAATTTTTGGGTAATTCATTAATCAAGCGTTTGGAGGAGGTTCGTTTTAGCAGTGATGAGGAAATCCGTGCCCGGTTGATTCCTGATACAGAGATAGGGACAGGAGAATGGGTGGATATTTCCGGATTGATCGCTCCTAAAAGTGAAATAGAGAAGTTGATGGCAGATATAGAATCTGGAATCCTGACTAATGTGGATCAGATTCATGACCGTTTTGTTGAGATGCATCGTAATTATTATACATACGAGTGGACATGGGCGTATGGGAAGATGCTTGAGTTTTATAATCTGCGTTCCGATGAAATAACGGCAAAGGATGTTATTGCTATCGTGAAGAAGTGGCAGGAGGCTGTTGTCGGATTGGATAAAATGGTCTATGCCGATGCGAAAAAGGAATTTTCTTTGTCTGCTATGACGGGGTTCGGTGCAGATGGATCACGTGAAGAAATGGAGCAGGATTTTGAACAGGTGCGTGGGGTATTTGAAAGTAATCCGTTTGTGACAGCGGTATTGCAGCATATTGAAGCGAAAACAGCGTTGGGTAACGAGTTGATAGAACGGATTGCTTCTATATGATATTTTTGATGAGAGTATCCAGACTAAGATGAACCTTCGGAAAAGTTACAGATGGTAGTTACATATAAAAAGAGCCGTATGAATGCTGGAGTAGTCATACGGCTCTTGCTATTGGATGACATTTGAGCTTGTTGGGATACTTCCTTTTTATTTTTTTACCACAGGTAGTATAACTCTGCTTGCAGCTCCTTGCTGATGATAAATTTTGATCTTTTGTTTCATCACAAAATCTTCTACCGTACAATGATAGGTATCAATAAACCTTTGTGGATTGCGGTCAATAATGGGGAACCAGGAACTTTGAATTTGAATCATCAGTCTGTGTCCCGGCAGGAATGTGTGTGCCACATCATACAGTGTGTAATTAACCGGAGTTATTTCTTCCGGTTTGAAAGGCAGGGAATTGTCGAATCCCTTACGGAAGCGTCCTCTGAATAATTCGCCACGAATCATCAGCTGGTACCCACTCATTGGGTAGTCACTCTTTAAATAACTGCGTGCAGTTTTGGAATATTCAAATTTTTCAGGATATACATCAATTACTTTCACCATAAAATCAGCGTCAGTACTACTGATGGCAGTCATTAATTCCACTTCTATAGGACCGGCCAATGTTAATGTATCACATAGCGGCTCCGTCATGAAAGTAATGACATCGGGACGTGAAGTAGCAAAGCGTTGGTCATCTACCATGAATTCTTTTGTCCGGTAAGTGGTAGGGTTTGCCGTATAGGGTACCGGACGTGACATATCTGAAATATATTCTGAATAAGACTCTTGTTCTGCCGGTGCTTGTGTGGATACTGATCCGTTCTTATGTATATAATAAGGTGTACCGGCAGTCTTTTGTACAGGCCATTCGTCGTATGTTTTCCATTCGTTTTCACCTGTATGGAATATATTTACTTTATGCTTGGGCTTTTCTCCCTTTCCTTCCAGGAAATATCGGAAAAAAGGATATTCTATTTTGTCCATGTAATAAGCCGAAGTGCTTTTACCGAAATACAGATTACCGAAACCTTGGAACCCGCGTACTGTCCATGCTCCATGCCACCAAGGACCGAATGTCAGATATAAATCTGTGTCCGGTGATTGCTCTTTGATGGCTTTATAAAGATTCCAGGCTCCGTAACAGTCTTCGGAGTCATACAGTCCACCTACCACCAATATGGCGGGCTTCAAGTTATAACAGGAGGTGCGTGCATCGCGCTCTTTCCAGAAATCATCGAAATCAGGATGGTTTTTGATATCATTCCACAATGTCTGTGTGGTATCACGTACCAGGTCGTCTACATTCTTAAAGGTACCGAGTGCCAGAAAATCTGTGTAAACATCATTCTTTACAATTTGGTTCATCACTCCTTTTCCCATGTGGCGTCCTTCCAGTCTGGGAAGGAAATTAGTGGTTTGCAGCAGGGTGAAGGCTCCGTTGTGATGACGGTCATCTCCACGGAACCAGTCAGTAACGGGAGCTTGCGGAGAAACAGCTTTCAAAGCCGGATGATTGGAGGAGGCTGTCATAGTGGCATAGAAACCATCATAACTGATTCCCCATGTTCCTACATTTCCGTTATTATATGTGTTGTGAATCAACCATTCTATGGTATCGTATGTGTCCGTAGCTTCGTCTATATTCTTTTTATCTTTCTTACCCTTTTTGTTTTTGTTGAGAGGGCGTACTTGGATAAATATTCCTTCACTCTTATGTCGTCCACGTACATCTTGGAAGACGATAATATATCGGTGCTCTATATAGTTTTTCAGATTAGTTCTGAAATGACGGTCAAATCCTTCTCCGTATGGGGAACAAGAGTAAGGGCTGCGGTGCATCAGGATAGGATGCTGCCTGCTGTTGTCTTTCGGTTCGTAGACAGCGGTGTAAAGCTTGATTCCGTCACGCATGGGAATCATGACTTCCCGTTTCGTGTAGATTTCCTTCAGTTTGAGTTCGATACTGTCCGGTTGGTTTTTTGCTTGGGTTTGTGTCCATCCTCGAGGGATGAGAAAGCATAACAGTAATGAAGTAATAAATAAGAATTTGCCTAATCTTTTCATGTATAATGTGATGTTATTTTAATGAGTTGGCAAAGGTAAGGACATTCCTTGAAAGTTTTCACGCTAATTAAGGAAAAATTTCGATAATAGTTACTACCTTTGTCACACTAATAACTTTTAACTAAAATAAGT
>OGQJ01002064.1_pt1 | contig 16428 bp, 8 predicted proteins | sample 1553161 | NCBI WGS metagenome assembly OGQJ01 (sample SAMEA2579923, study PRJEB22360) | human gut metagenome | biome: human gut; feature: human-associated habitat; material: faeces | place: Denmark | collected 2008/2010 | reverse complement strand
TTAAGCGAAACTAACTACTGGTTATCAATCAATTATCAAACAAAAAAAGTTTGCCGACGAGAAACTATTCTTTTTTTGCAACCAGCCTTGAGCACAAATTTCTCCCCTCGAACCTGGCTGCCCTATTGGAGTATGATATTCCATACTCGGCTATCAACAAATTGAAACACGCTTTGCCACAAGATCAAAGTCCAGAAATGCTTATTGTTCATATTAACAAAATGCCCAAAGATAATTTATTAAGTTTGGGGCTATTGCCTTATGAAATCAAAAAGTTAAGAAAGGCCTTTTAATAAAATAGTTCGTAGAAGGCAATCCGCGGACGGTAACCGCCTGCAGGATACAGTCGACCTCCCGAAACGCGTCTGACGACATGCTGCGGACGACAGATCAGATTCTGCGTCCCGTAGCCTTGAACTGCCGCACCATGAGCAGCTTGTAATAGTCGTTGTGCTCGACGGCCTCCATCTCCCGTTCGTGCTGGACATGGATCGACTACTGGGGATAGTCGCAGTCGACAACTAACACGTCCCGTTGCAAGGTGTAGTGGAGATGGCTGGCAAGCAGAACGGTGAAGGTTGATTTTCCGACGCCGCCTTTTTGACTGCATACGGCAATGCTTACAGGTGTGTTTTCCATAATTTATTTCTTCAGGAAGGCGCGATTTAACAAGTTTGTTCAAGAGTGCGTTCACGCACGAACTCCCGAGTTCGTGAATTCAGGAATAAGGTCCGGCACGAACAAAGGGAAGCATTTCATCGTGAAGGAACAGATGACGGAAGCTGTTCCCGAAATCCTGAAAAGCAGGATCAATGAACAAATACAATAGCAGTTTCATGGATGGATTGTTGGACGTTTGCCTGCAAGGTAATGTAGTTTTCGGGGGTTGATTCCCGATGTCCTCCGGAGGCCTCTCATGGCCGACAATCGCACTTTTTAATCCCTGAAAATCCTCGTAATATTGCAGCGGAGAATCCGCCCGAGATTTTTCGTTTCGGAGCTGCTTTTTCGGGAGAGGAATTGTCTTCTACGGATGCCGAAACTGTCCCCGTCGCCTGACGGGAGCGAGCTGTGTCTTTGTATGCCGAAAATGATTTCGACATACAAAGACGCTCGCTCTGCGAGGCGGTACGCTCCCAAGTCGCGCCACATGAATATGCTGTATAATATGATGAAGACTCAAAAGCCAACCGGTCGGCCAACGGCTACCGCTCCCAGAATCCATCGTTACAATTTCAAGTTGACAACAGCGGAGAATATTCGGTTTAAGGAAATGCTCGCTGCCGCCGGATTGGGACACAACTACAGTCGGTTTATTGTCAAACGACTCTTTGCCGAGCGCTTCGAAGTCATCCACCGTGACCCTTCAAAGGTGGAGTTTTTGACACGACTCAACGATCTTTACTTCCAGTTTCAGCGCGTCGGGAACAACTACAATCAGGTGGTCCGAGCCATCAACAGCCACTTCTCCAACGTCTCGATTCCCCGCCAGATTGCTGCGTTGGAACAGCATACCCGTGAACTGAAAGCGTTGAGCATCGAGATTCGGGATCTTACCAAACAGGCCGAAGGTTGGTTGCGAATATAAGGATAGGACAACTGTCGGCGAGGATGGCTACTCATTGTGATCTTCCACAAGAAAGACTCATTCAAAATCGAGTCCCAGGATTATCCTTGCAGCAAAGCAAAACAGCCGCCCCAAAGATTGAAGGGCGGCTGTTTCCTGACAAATAAAGACAAACGACAACGGTTCGGACTGGAATACACTACGTGTATTCCGCCGGCAACCGATTTTTCATGCAAAATTACTCGACCGATAAAATCGCCGGCCGCAGCAGGGGTGAGGTGAACCGGCATGTCAAGGCCTTGTCGGAAGAGGGGCGTACGTAGACAACCATTTGTCCATGGAATACCCGATGCTGGTTGTCGGTGTAATTGCCCATGTCTTCGTTGTTGCTGCCCTCCATGCCGAGCAGCTCTCCGCCCGACAGCTCACACCGCACATCGTTGTCAGCCAGCATCACCTGCCGCCCCTGTTCATCAACGACCCGGATCAGCAGCTGAACCAACTCCTCACTCCGGCCGATCTCCTCCACGGTCAAGGCGTATGGACGTCCGGTCGTACAGAGGCTGTAACGCGAAACTTCATGCCCGTCGGCGTCATAACCAATCGCCGTCAGCTCTCCCGGCACATAGGGAATATCCCAATGAATGATGCCGGACGGGCTGTCATTCGCCTTGCGGGTTCGCAGCACCTTGCCGTCGAGCAACAGCTCGGCCGACGACGCGTTCGTATAGCAAACAACCCGGATCACTTCGCCCTCCTCGTAGTTCCAGATCGGCCACGCATCCATCGAGGGCTGGTCCGAGGCTGCCGAATATTGGGACCACACATCGTCGTTGCGCTGCATGCCGATCGGATAGCTGCCCAGGTAGATCACGGGTTTCTCGCTCCACAGGGCTGCCCGGAAATGGCCCCGCGGCTTGACAAAACCGCCGAAGTCGAGCAGTCCCGAGTAGAATCCGCGCGAAGGCCACGGACCCGATTCACCCAGATAGTCGATGCCGGTCCAGAGGAACTGACCGAAGATGTGTGGACGTTCGGCCACGGCCCGCCACGCCTCAATATCGTGACGGTTCTCGCTGCCGAAGATCACCCGTTCGGGATAGGTCTCATGGTCCGAATCGTAACGGCTCTCCGTGTAGTTGTAGCCGGTGATATCCAGCGCCGACGGATATTCCGTGCAGTTCGACATGGCCACGCCGGCCAGTCCGGCCGTGACGGGGCGCGAACGGTCGTAACGCTTTACGACCGAGACCAGCCGCTTGGCAATGTCGCCCAACCGGTTGGCATCCGGAGCCTCGGGCTTGTATCCGCCGAAAACGGGCTGCGTGAAGCCGCCGGCGCCGCCTCCGTCGAGTGCCGGATGCGAATAGGGATCGTTCGGATAGTCGATCTCGTTGCCGATACTCCAGGCGAAGATCGAGATGTGGTTGCGGTCCCGCCGTACCATATCGGCCAGATCCTCCTCGGCATACCGGGCGAAGATGTCGCACGAACCGTCGTAGCCTGGTTCTCCAACATTCCAACCTTTGAGCCATTTGCGCTTGGGGTACTCCCACTCGTCGTAGGCCTCGTTCAGCACGAGCATCCCCAGTTCGTCACACAGCTCGTACAGGACCGGAGCCTGCGGGTTGTGACTCGTCCGGATGGCATTGCACCCCAGCGACTTGAGCGTTTCCAGGCGCCGTTTCCAGACATCCCGGTAAACGGCGGCCCCCAGAACGCCGGCATCGTGATGCAGGCAGACACCCTTTACCTTGATCCACTCGCCGTTCAGGGCAAACCCGCGGTCGGGATCGAACGTCAGCGTCCGGAAACCCGTAGAGAACTCGCTCCGATCAATCTCCCGATCGTTGTTATACAATGTCGTCCGCAGGGTGTACAGATCGGGACAATCAAGGTTCCACCGTGCGGGCCGTTTCACCACGAGCGATGTCCGCACGGGCGTCACGGACGACGGCGCTGCCTCGACCGTCAGGCGGCGTTCACAGACCACCTCCCCGCTGCGGGGATCGACCAGTTCACAGACCACCCGGGTGCGGGCCCGGGCCTGTGACTCGTTCTTCACCCCGATTTCGACGGACAGGACACCTTTCTGCTCCGAAACCTCCTGCGGCCAGGCATATACTCCCCACAGATCGAAGTGCAGCTCCTCGGAGAATCCCAGCCAGACGTTGCGGTAAATACCCGACCCGGTGTACCATCTCGAATCCGCCTCCCGCGAATGGTCCACACAGACGGCAATGCGGTTCGAGTCCCCGAACCGGACGTAGGGCGTGATGTCGCAGGCGAACGAGATGTAGCCGTTGGGGCGTGCGCAGACTAACGTGTCGTTTACATAGATTCGGCTACGGTTGTAGACTCCCTCGAAATAGAGGTTGACCCGCTGCCCGGCCCGGTCGGCTGGCAGGTCGAGCGTCTTGCGGTACCAGCCCACGCCACCCGGCAGATAACCCGTGGCGCTGTAACGATCGGGGCTGTAGGCTCCCCTGACGCTCCAGTCGTGAGGCAGGGTTACCGGCTGCCAATGCGCCGTGTCGGGCATGCGGAGCGTATCCGAACGCCCGCAAAGCGCGAATTGCCAGCCGTCGTTGAGCAGGCGTGAATCTCCGTACGGCGCTGCGGCATACGCCGTGGATGCAACCGCCAGAAAGAGCAGAGAAAGAATCCGTTTCATGAATTTTTGGGTTGATTGTTGGCTCGATATACTTTCGGTGAGACCCCGAAATAGGTTGTAAAACAGGTGCTGAAATAGGAGGGCGTATTGAACCCGTTATCGTAACTGATCTCCGAGATCGTCTTGTCCGTCCCGACCAGTTCCCGGGCCGCCTGCTGCAGGCGGACGTTGCGGATAAACTCTCCGGCCGAAAGGTTTGCCACGGCCTTCAGCTTCCGGTGGAGGCTGCTCCTGCTGATGTTCAGTTCGCGGCAGAGGGTCTCGCCGCTCAGTTCGACCTCCGAGATGTGGTCCAGGATCAGACGGGTCAGCTTCCCGATGAAGATATCCTCGGCCGAGCAGCCCGGATCGTTCTGGTCGACATTGACCGTCAGATTCCGCTGGTACCGCTGCCGCAACCGCTCGCGGCTCTCCAGCAGCTTGTTGATCCGTACGATGAGATGCGACAGCGTGAAAGGTTTTGTGATGTAGGCATCCGCACCGCACATCAGCCCGTGGAGCATGTCGTCCATGGTCGACTTGGCCGAGAGCATGACCACCGGGATGTGGCTGGTTTCGAAATCGCCCTTCACCGCCCGGCAAAGATCCACGCCGTTCATGACCGGCATGAGGACATCCGTCAGGATCAGATCGACGTGGTTGCGTTTCAGGATCTCGAGCGCCTCCTCGCCTTGGGCTGCCACGATCGTCTGGTAGTAGGACCGCAGGCTCTCGGCCAGATAGTCGCGGATTTCGGCATTGTCCTCGACGATGAGGATCGTCTGGTTCCGGTCCGTATGGGAAAGCCCCTCGAGAAGGGTTTCGTCCACTGTCTCGTCGGCCAGGTAGCTTTTGATCCGCTTCTCCTCGACCGTGATCTCCTCCGAGGTGTACTCCTCGGCACGGCACGGCAGGACAACCTCGACGGTCGTATCCTTTCCCGGGACACTGTCGAGGCGGACCTCCCCGTGATGGAGCTCCACCAGATGCTTGACCAGATGCAGGCCGATTCCGCTTCCGGTGGTTTCGGACGAATTTGATGCTTGGTAGAAGAGTTCGAAGACCCGCCCGAGCTCTTCGCGCGAAAGTCCGGGCCCGGTATTCGTCACCGTCACATAGAGCATGCCGTCCGTTTGCCGGAGTTCCACGGAGACGTAGCCGTTATTCGGCGTGAACTTGTAGGCGTTCGACAGCACGTTGAGCAGGATCTTCTCCAGAACTTCGGGATCGACGAAGGCTGGAGCAATCGGTTCGAGGACGTAGAGTTCGAGCTCGATACTTTTGTCCCGATACAACGAATCGAACGACGAGACAATTTCGCGGACCTGCTCCTCCACCTGCACCTTGCGCACGTGGAGTTTCATGCCGCCATCCTGGCTTTTGCGGAAATCGAGGATCTGGTTGACGAGGTTCAGCAGGCGCCGGGCGTTACGCTCGATCAGCTGGAGGTTGTTGAGCTTCGAGCGGTTGGTCTCCTCCTTTTTGAGCTGTTCGACCGGCGAGAGCAGCAGCGTCAGCGGGGTTCGCAGTTCATGCGATATGTTGGTGAAGAAGTTGAGCTTGGCCTCGTGTATGGCCTCCTCCCGCATGCGGGTCTGACGCTCCAGTTCGACCCGATGGTGTAGTCGGAGACGCAGATAATACATCCGTCCGATGAAAAACATCAGCCCCAGGAACAGCATGACATACCCGATTTTGGCCCCCAGGGACCACCACAGGGGCGGACGGACCGTGACGTCCAGCGAACGGGTCGCGATCAGGGCTCCCGACTCCGAAACGGCCCGGATCAGCAGCCGATACTCGCCCGGAGTCAGATTGTGCAGCGTGATCGAGGGGATGTGGTGTAACGAAACCCACTCCCGATCGACTTCGTCCAGACAATACGAGTAGGTGACGGCATTTTGCTCGTAGGTGGGGACTACGAAATTCAACGTGATGTTGTTCTGGGTATGGGTCAGCTCCAGCTTGTCGACGGTGTCGATATTCCGATCGAGCGGATTGTGGCGGATGGACGAATCCCCCGGGCGTATCGGCCGGTTATGGATCAGCAACGAACTGAAAACCAGACGGCCCGGAGTCTCGTCGGCGACGCTTTGCCCGATGTCGACCCGGTTCACACCCATGAAGCCGCCGCAGACGAGTTCCGACGACGATTGGAAGACGAGTGACCGCTCCGCATAATCGCCGATCGAAAGGGCTTGCGGAATGGCCAGCCGCTTTAGTCGATTGCCGGGATCGAGGCGGTAAATCTCCGAATAGGTGGTGAACCACAGTTGCCCGTCGCACTCCCGGACCGAGATATAGGCTCCGTCGGAACGGATCGTAGAGGCGCGGTCGGGCGTTTGGGCCAAGGCTACGTAGCTGATTCCGAAGTCGGTGGCACACCACAGCGTATCCTGTCGGATGGCCGTCTGATAGACGATGTTCGAGGCCAGCCCTTCCGCCGTGGTGATTCGCCGCAGGTCTCCTGTCGATGAATTGATGCAGAGCAACCCCGATCCGAAGGTCCCGCACCAGTAGGTGTCGCCATACGGGGAGACCGACCGCACGTCGTAGGCGCGTCCGCTGTGGGCTTCGAGCGAGAACCGGATCCGGTTGGCCCGAATGTCGTAGATCCGCAGGTCGTTGCCCATCGCCAGGAACAGGCTGTCGCCCACGGGCTGGATGCCCCGGATGCAGCCGTCGTTGCCGTCGAAGGCCGGTTTGACAAACCGCCGGCGGTCGGGGCTCATCATGGCTAATCCCTTGGTATAGCCTCCGGCCCAAATTCGGCCCCGGACATCCTCGGTCAGTGCAAGAATGTGGTTGTCGTGGATCCGCTCGTCCGAAAAATAGGTGTAGTCTCCGTCGCCGGTGTAGAGTGCCACTCCGTGGCCGTCCAGCCCGATCAGGAGATTCCCCGCGGCGTCCAGACACAGCGATGTCGTCTTGTCGGCAGCCTGGCCCGTGAACCCGAGGGCCTTCATCGGTGTCAGGTGCTGGATGGCATAGGGTGTGGCGCTGATCAGATCGACCCCGCCTCCATAGGTCCCCACCCAGAGTTGATCCCGTTCGATCATGCAGAGGGCGTGGATCGAGTTGTAGGTCAACAGGTTCAGATTCTTCCGGTGCCCGATCTCCTGCTCGGCGCGGATATCGTCCCCGTGGAGATATTCCGTATTCGTGTCGACTCCCCACAGCCCCGATTCACTGCCGATCCAGATCCGGCCCCGGTCGTCCTCAGTAATTGTCCGTATCTTTGCGTCACGGTAGGCGTTGAGACTTACGCGACGGATCTGGCCCGCGATATAGAGATAGAGACCGGCATCGCTTCCGATCCAGACCGTTCCGTTCCGGTCGCTGTGGATGGCATTGACGGTGGTTACGGCGTCGAGTTCGATTTTCTGCAGCGTCCCGCGAAGCAGGTCATAACGGAACACCCCCTCAAACCGGCAGCCAATCCAGAGATGGTGGTTGTTGTCCTCGTTCAGGCACATGACGTGGTGCGGCGATTCGCCGTCGAAATGCAGGGGCGAGAAGCGGTCCGTCTGGAAATCGTAGCGGATCACCCCGTTTCCATAGCTGCCAAGCCAGATTCCGGATCCGTCCTTGCTGCGATAGAGCGCTGTGATGTCCGTATCGGTCAACCCGCGCTCCGTGCCCTCGGCCTGCATGCGGTCATTGCGATACCTGTAAATATTCAACGAGTCCGGAGTGGCAATCCATACGTCGCCGTTGTCCAGAGCGATGATGTCCTGGGCATAGTTGTTTGACAAATGGCGGTTGTTGCACTCCGAACGTGAGAAGTTCGTGAAGAAATACCCGTCGTAGCACGATACGCCATAGGGCGTACCGATCCACATCCGGCCGAAGCAATCCTGCTCCAGAACCAACACGCGGTTGTTGACGAGTCCCTGCCGGGAATCGAGATGGCGAAGCAGTACGGGCTGCTGTGCCATGGCCCGCACCGCAGTCGCGACCAAAAAGGACAAGATCAATATTCGAGCTCTCATACTTCAAAAATAGGTATTATATTCGAATGTTTCAAACGGATATTATCCGCACCCGGAAGCCTCGACAGAAAAACAATACGCTAATTTTCAATGATTTGACATCCAGGCGCCCTCCCAAGATCCACTCTGATGAAACACGGATGAAACAGTTTGCAACCCCGGTGAAACAGTTTCCGGTTTATTTATACGACCTTTGTAAAGCCAAACCAAAAGCTACGTTTATGCGAAAGTTTTACATTACCTTATTTATGGTATGTTGTGTATCGTGCGGCCTGATGGGCGCAGGATGCGACGATTTCCATTATGTTCCGGATCATAGCCTGGTCGAGGAGCCTGAAGATCCGAAACCCGATGGGCCTTCGACACTCTACACGGTCAATCTGGCAGACGTCCAGCAACAGATCGATAACTTCGGAGCCTCGGATGCTTGGTCAATCAAGTACCTCGGTAAGAACTGGCCCTCGGAGAAGCGGGAGCGGATTGCCGACCTGCTTTTTAGCCGTGAAACGGATGCTTCGGGGAATCCCAAAGGCATCGGACTGTCGCTGTGGCGAGTCAATTTCGGAGGCGGCAGCCTGGAAAACCCGTGCCCGAATACCGGGAATATCTGGGCGAATATGCCCTGTATGCGCGCCGAGAACGGCACCTACCAACTCAACATGAACGATCCGGCCGGCGGCCAGTTCTGGATGCTGAAGGCCGCCAAGGAACGCGGTTGCGAGCAGTTCCTCGGGTTCGTGAACTCACCCCCGTACTACTGGACTTACACGGGCTATACGACCGCGCTGCTCAATCCCGATTATCAGTACAAATTCAACCTCAAGGAGGAGCATTACGCCGACTATGCCGGCTATCTGGCCGAGCTGGTGAAGCAGATCCGGGAGAAACACGGGGTGGAGATCAACTACGTATGCCCCGTGAATGAGCCCGAATGGGAGGCCGATGGCACCGAATCGTGCTATGCAACCAATACCGACATTGCGACCATCGCCAAGCAGTTGGGCGGCAAGTTCGCCGAAGAGGGGCTCTCCACCCAGGTGGTTGTTTCTGAAACGGGCAAGCACCAGTATGTCTACGGTTTTGACTGGGATCATAAGTATCCGTTGGATCATGGTAACAAGGCCGGTACCTTCTTCGGGCAGGCCGTGACCGGAAATAGTCTGAAAGATGCTCCCAACGTCGCGCAACTGATTGCCTCGCACTCCTACTGGACCGTCAATACCGATACCCAACTGCGGCAGATCCGCGAGAAGGTAGGCGAAGCCATCAAGAAATACGGCATCAAGTTCTGGCAGACGGAGTTCTGCATCTTGAGCGATGATTACGATCTGGGAACGAACCCTGACGGGACGCCGGTGGGCGGATCGGGAGTCGATCTGACGATGAAACTGGCCCTCTACGTCGCCCGGATCATCCATGCCGATCTGGTCTTCGCCAATGCGTCGGCCTGGCACTGGTGGCTGGCCGTCACCCCCTTCGACTACAAGGACGGATTGATCTGCATTTCCGAAAACACCGACGACGGTGAGATTCGTGTACCGAAACTGTTGTGGGCGTTGGGCAACTACAGCCGCTTCATCCGCCCGGGGGCATACCGTCTGGGTGTCACCTCCTCGGTGGAGGTCTCCGACCTGCGGGGCGTCATGACCTCAGCCTACAAGAATACGGACGGCAAACTCGTCGTGGTGATGATTAACTTCCTCGACGAGACCCGGAACGTCTCCCTCGCCGCCTCCGACAACGCCAGCCGGACTTTTGTCCCCTATCTTACCTCGGACAGCGAAGCCGACAACCTGCGGCTCCTTCCGGAGGTCGCATCCGACGAAGCCTTCGCGCTGCCGGCCAAGAGTATCGTCACCTTCTGCGAACAGTAACCATACGATACGATGAAACATTGGATCACGATTCTGCTGTTGTCGGGGGCCGTTTTTTCGGCCGCGGCACAGAACAGAGGGGGCTGGTTTGCCAAGAAACAGTACGACAACCAACCGCTGCCGACCTATGCGGAGAACCGCGATCGGTTGCCCGAACCGGTCTGTGAGGAGCATCCCGAGTGGATCGACCTCTATTGGCGGACCTGGGAGATCGCCTTTTCACGCCTGCGCTCGCCGGAAGCGGGGGCGCCGTTCGTCTCGAACTGGATCGACGAGGCCCTCAGCCCCCAGATCTACCAGTGGGACACGCACTTCATGGCTATGTTCGGTCGTTATGCCCACCACATCTTCCCGTTCATCGCCTCGCAGGACAACTTCTACGCCTCGCAACACGCCGACGGCATGATCTGCCGGGTCATCAACGAGAACGACGGTTCGGACCACTGGTGGGGAATGGGGGTCGACAACGCCCGGGCCATCAACCCGCCCCTATTCAGCTGGGCCGAGGTGCAGACCTACATGGCTACGGCCGACAAGTCGCGTTTTGCCCTGGTGCTGGAGCCGCTGGAGCATTACGTGGAGTGGATCGAGCGGAACCGTTGCGGCGGCGACACCCCGCATCGCCTCTACTGGAGCAACGGCCAGGCTTCGGGCATGGACAATACGCCGCGAGACCTCGGGCGTCCCGAACCGGGCGACGGATGGAACTGCCATTCGGCCATCGACCACATGGGCTGGGTGGATCTCTCCTCGCAGATGGTCATGTGCTACAACGAGTTGGCCTACATCTGCCGCGAACTCGGACACAAGGCAAAGGCGGAGAAATACGCGCGGAAAGCGAAGGAGATCGCCCGGCGGATCAATGCCTGGATGTGGGACGACACGGCGGGCCTCTATCGGGACGTGACGCCTGCCGGCGAAAAGACGTCGTGGATCACCATCGCGACGTTCTGGCCCCTGCTGGCCGGAATTGCCTCGGAAGAGCAGGGCGCCCGGCTGGTGGAGAATCTGAAGGATCCTGGTCTGTTCTGGAGCCGGAACCCCGTTCCGTCGCTGGCCCTCAACCAGCCCGAATACGACAGGATGGGATGCTACTGGCGGGGCGGAGTCTGGGCCCCGACGAACTACATGGTCGTGGAGGGGCTGAAGAGGTACGGATACGACGATTTGGCCGAAGAGATTGCCCGCCGTTATCTGGAGATGCTCACCCGCGTCTATGCGAAGACCCGCACGTTGTGGGAGGTCTACTCGCCGGAGATCGACTCGCCGGCGACCAACGCCTCGGGAATCCACCTTGTCGAGCCCGAGTTCGTGGGGTGGACCGGTCTGGGGCCGATCTCGATGCTCATCGAGACCATTCTCGGGATCGAGGTGGACGCCCCGGCCCAAACGATCCGGTGGCGCATCAACGGCCCGGGCCGACAGGGCATTCGCAACCTGACCTTTGCCGGCGGACGGGTGGATCTGGTTGCCACGCCGACCTCCGAAGGCTACGAAGCGGTCATGAAAAGCGACAGGCCCGTCAAAATCATCCTTTCCACCGAACGGGGTGACACCACCATCCATCTGGAACCCGCACGGGAGATACGCACAACCATCCCTTAAGCACAACCTTTAACCCTTAAACCATTCCTATGAAACCACATCTCGGACATTTGTTTTGGACAGTGGTCTTCTGCTTTGTCGGGCTTGCGGTCCAGGCGCAGAAAGGCCAGACTGTCACAGGTGTCGTTGTCGACGAACAGCGCATGGGGCTCCCCGGCGCCAGCATCGTCGAGAAAGGCACGACCAATGGCGTGACTACCGATTCGGAAGGCCGATACAGCCTCACGCTGACATCCGACAACGCCACGATCGAATATTCGTTCATCGGCTACACGCCGCAGCAGGAGATTGTCGGACGACGGCTGGAGATCAACATCCAGCTGATGCCCGTCGCCACCGAGCTGAACGAAGTGGTCGTAGTCGGATACGGACAGCAGAAGAAGGCCAGCATCGTCGGCGCCATCAGTTCGGTGGACGCCACCTCGATCGCCAACACCTCGAAGGTGCGGCTTTCGCAGTCGCTGGCCGGTAACATCTCGGGTATCATTGCCGTGCAGCGCTCCGGCGAGCTGGGCAACGACCATGCCGACTTCTGGATCCGCGGTATCAACACCTTTGCCGGGGCCAGCGACCCGCTGATCATCGTCGACGGCGTGGAGCGCGACTTCAACTCGATCGACCCGATCGAGATCGAGTCCTTCTCGGTGATGAAGGATGCCAGTGCGACGGCCGTCTACGGTGTGCGCGGCGCCAACGGCGTGATCGTCATCACGACTAAGAAGGGTGACATCGGCGCCCCGAAGGTCTCGGTGAACATGGAATACGCCGTCAAGCAGCCCACGCGCCTGCCGCAGTTCGTCGACGCGGTCGACTTCATGAAGATCGCCAACGAGGCCAACCGCCGAACGGGCCACAACGAGACCTTCCTGCCCGAACGGATCAACAATACCATCCTGAAGACGGATCCGGATCTCTATCCGAACGTGAACTGGGTGGACGAACTGCTCAAACCCGTGTCGATGCACGAGCGCATCAACGTCAACATCAGCGGCGGCGCCCCGCGCGTGCGGTACTTCATCTCGGGCACCTACCACCACGAGAACGGACTCTACCGCACCGATACCGACCGCGAGTGGGATGCCAACATCGGCATGGACCGTGTCAATTTCCGCAGCAACCTCGATGCCGACATCACTAAGACCACGACCGTCAACCTGAACATCGGTTCGCAACTCTCGATCAACCGGGGTCCGAACGCTTCGAGCGACGAGATCTGGCGGCTGATGCTCGAGATTCCGAGCTATTTCATTCCGGTCCGCTACTCCGACGGCCGCCTGTCGGCCTACGGCGCGGGCTCCGAGAAGGGTCTCAACCCCTACAACCGGCTGACCCAGTCGGGATACAGCAAGAGCACGACCAATACGCTCAACTCGACGATCAGTCTCACACAGAAACTCGACATGATCACGCCGGGATTGCAGGCCAAGGCGATGTTCGCCTACGACGTCTGGACGGGCCACTATTTCCAGGCCAGCTTCTCGCCCGAGCTGTGGTACGCCACGGCGCGCGACGACCAGGGCCAGCTCAACTACGTGCAGGCCGAAAAGGGTGAGGAGTTCCTGAAGAAATCCGTGTGGAGCGACATGAGCTACACGACCTATTTTGAGGGAACAATCTCCTACGACCGCACGTTCGGCGACCACAAAGCAACGGCCATGCTGCTCTACAACCAGCGGGCCTACAATACCAATTCGGGCGAGGGTGAATACAGCGTCCTGCCGTTCAAGAACCTCGGCCTGGCGGGCCGTGCAACCTACAGCTACAAGGACCGCTACTTCGCCGAGTTCAACTTCGGATACAACGGTTCGGAGAACTTCGCCCCCGGCAAGCGTTTCGGATTTTTCCCGGCCGTGGCTTTGGGCTGGTACATCTCCGAGGAGCCGTTCTGGGAGAATATCCGCCCCTACGTCTCGAAACTGAAGATCCGCGGTTCGTACGGTACGGTCGGTAACGACAAGCTCGGCGACAACGTCCGCTTCGCCTACATCACGGAGATCATCGACAACGGCATGTACGATTTCGGACTGCCCGGCTCGAGCAACATCCTTTACGGTGTCACCGAAGGCAAATTCGGCTCGAAGGACCTCACCTGGGAGACCGAGACCAAGCGCGACATCGGTCTGGAGATCGGTCTGTTCAACATGCTGGAGCTGAACGTCGACTACTTCTTCAACAACCGGCGCGACATCTTCATGCAGCGGCGCGTCATCCCGAGCACGGCCGGCTACAACGAGGCTCCGTGGGTCAACTACGGCAAGATGCAGAACCGCGGTGTCGACGCCTCGCTGACCCTGCACAAGGCCATCGGCAAGGATTGGCACATCGACGCCATCGGAACCTTCACCTTCGCACGGAACAAGGTCACCGAGTGGGATGAGCCGACCCAGCAGTACGCCAACCTCTACCAGACGGGACACAGCTATGGACAACAGTTCGGACTGGTGGCCGAGCGCCTCTATACGGATGCCGATTTCGATGCCTCGAACCAGCTGCTGCCGCAGCTTCCCCGCCCGCAGTTCGGTCTGGACGTACAGCCCGGTGACATCAAGTATGTCGACATCAACGGCGACGGCGTCATCAACAAGGACGACTACACGGCCATCGGCTACGGCGAATCGCCCGAGATTGTCTACGGACTCGGTGTGAACGTCCGCTACAAGGGGCTGGAGCTGGGCGTGCGCCTGCAGGGCACGGCGCTGACCACCCGCATGATCAACGACGTCAATTTCCTGCCGTTCGCCCGCGGCATGCAGAAAGGCAACCTCTACGCCCGGGTCATCAACGACCGCTGGACCGAGGAGAACCCCTCGCAGGATGTCTTCTTCCCCCGCATGCGCGACTACAAGGACGGCCACAACTACCTGCCGTCGACCTGGTGGCAGAAGGATATGTCGTTCCTGCGCATCAAGGACATCGTCCTGAGCTACACGCTGCCCCAGAAGACCGCCCGGAAGATGGGCATGAGCAGCATGCGCATCTACGGCATCGTGAACAACGCCTGGACCTTCAGCAGCTTCAAGCTGTGGGATCCCGAGCTGGGAACGAACAACGGTATGCGATATCCGATCATGAGGACCTACAACCTCGGAGTGGAATTAACCTTCTAACACGTCAAAAAGCATGAAAAAAATCATACGAAACAGTATCAACACGCTCCTCGGGCTCCTTTTCTCGGGATCGCTCCTCGTCGGATGCACCCCGTTCGAGCAGCCCACCAACGTGCGCGACCTGGACTACGTCTTCTCGCACGGCGAGGAGACCCGCCAGTGGCTGACCCGGGCCTACGCCTTCCTGCCCGACCCGTTCGTCTGCTGGCGCTCGACCTGGAACGAGTACTTCCCCTACATCGCCATGTCGGACGAATGCGACATGGGCCTCGACGGCGACAGCTTCAACGCCTACCGCATCGACCTTGGCGACTGGAACCCCAACGAGGATGTCTACGGCGGCAAATGGAATATTCTTTTCAAACAGATCCGTCACCTCTACATCTTCCTCGAGAACGTGAAGGTGGTCCCGAACCAGAACTACATTGACTCGCAGGACAAGGTGGACGCCATGAAACTCGAAGCGCGGTTCCTGATTGCCTATTATCACGTCCGGCTTTTCGAACAGTACGGCCCCATTCCGATCATCCGGGGCGCCGTCGACCCGAGTGCCGACATCTCCGAACTGATGGTTTCGCGCAACAGCGTCGACGAGGTGGTCGACTGGCTCGACCGGGAGCTCTACGACATTGCCCAGGGGCTTCCGCTCACGGAACCCGACCCGAAATGGGCCGGACGTCCGCTGCGCGGTGCCGCCTTGGCGGTCCGGGCCCGGCTGTTGCTGCTGGCCGCCAGCCCGCTCTACAATTCGCCCGACGGATACCGGGGTCTGGAGCAGTTCGGCGTGCTGCAGAACAAGGACGGCAAGCGCCTCTTCCCGCAGAGCTACGACGAAACGAAGTGGAAACGGGCGGCGGATGCGGCCAAGGAGGTCATCAATCTCAATATCTATTCGCTCCACAAGACCGCCAGCCCGACGGGTGACGAGAAGGTCGACGCCTTCAATTCCTACCGCGAGGTCTTCACGAAACCCGGCAACAAGGAGGTGATCTTCGCCTTCTCGTGCCTGACCGAGGACGGTTCGTCGATCAAGATTTCCAACCAGTTCTACTCCTACAACCACCCCAACAAGGGCAGTTACAACTACCGTCCCGCGGGCGACGTGATGACGATGTACGCCGACAACGACCTGCGCAAGGAGGTGTCGATCACCACGCTCGACAACCTGAACTTCGTCAACAAATACCCCAGCGGGCAGACCGGGTCGGACCCCGTGGTGATTTCGCGTCTGGCCGAAATGTACCTGATCAGCGCCGAGGCGCAGGGGCTGAACGGAGGTCTGGATCGTCTCAACGAACTGCGGGAAAAGCGCGGCCTCGACAGGGTGAGTCCGGGGAACGAAGCCGATTTTCTCGACGCGGTGCTTCAGGAGCGCCGTCTGGAGTTCCTCGCCGAGGGTTTCCGCTGGTACGACCTCGTGCGGACCGGAAAGGCTACGCAGACGCTCGGCACGAAGGACTACCAGTGCCTGATGCCGCTTCCGAGCCGGGAGTTGCTTTACAATCCGAACCTCAAACCGAATAATCCGGGTTATTAGCGGGATTGTCCAATATGCATAAAACGATAAAACGATGAAAACATACAGATATATGATCGGAATGCTGTTGTGCGTGTGGCTGCTTGCTGCGTG